>JACCDO010114528.1_pt1 | contig 20365 bp, 12 predicted proteins | sample 7446101 | NCBI WGS metagenome assembly JACCDO01 (sample SAMN15323440, study PRJNA562643) | freshwater metagenome | isolation source: river surface water | place: USA:Blue River Watershed | collected 2017-08-16
AAAATTGACTTTATTTGCTTTTTTTTTTTTTCTTTTTTTTCATGGCGACTTCAATCCACACCACATCAACTGCAAAGGAATAGAAAAGAAAAGAAAAGAAGAAAAAAAGAAAAGGTGGGAAATATGATATATTCGCGCACTATATGACATTCTATTGCATTGAAGTAAATATCTCACATTTTTAATTTATTTAAACTTTGCCTTTTCTTTAATTTCCAGGTCCCAGGATCCAAAAAGTTGGAAATTTAAAAATACAAAAATGGTATAAATAACCCAAATACGAGAAAGCCTGATCTATCATAATGTTTCGAGACACAGTCTCATCAATCATACTACACGTTTAAATTTTTGTCATGAGTATTCCATTCCCATATGATCCATATCCACAGCAACGTGCCCTTATGGATGCTATTTATGCAACCATTGATAGTGGCGATATTGGTTATTTTGAGTCTCCAACTGGCACAGGTAAGAGTTTGTCATTGTTATGTGCAGCCTTACAATGGCAATTTAACAAAGAAAAACAAATTTTTGCCAAATTAGCCATGAAAATAGCAGAGGATAGTGCTTCGAGTAAACCTAAGGCAACTGAAGTTGATTGGTTAAGTAGCTTTACCTCAAATTATCAGAGCAAAATGCATGGCGATGAAGGAAATGATTATAAGAAAGGGTATGAGCTTTATATGAACACTTTACAGCGCATTAATGAAATTATTAAGAGTAGAAAAAGTGGAATGAAAGATAAACTTGTTTTAAAAACATCTAAAGCTACAATTCCAATGAAAAAGAAAACTACATACACAAATGAGATACACTATGATGATGAAATGGATGAGTTCTCACTTGGGCATTATGATAGTGATGATGATGTTAAAACTGTTAAAGGTAATAAAATTAATGTAGCTGATGGATACGATAGTGACAATGATGTTATAGGCGAGGATGATTCTTTTGTTGATACTCTTGAGCTTCCGCAAATAATATATTGCTCTAGAACTCATTCTCAAATTGCTCAATTTGTTGGAGAAATCAAAAAAACAAACTTTACTAATATTAGATGTGTAACACTTGGATCAAGGAAAAATTTATGCATTAACGAATCAGTAAAGGCTCTAAGGAATGATGCAACAATGTCGGAAAAATGCTTGGAGATGCAAAAAACTAAATCTAAATCAACAGGAAAGGTTCAACAAAATGATAAAAATGAAGAAAATATAGTTAAAGTAAGCACAGAAAAAAAACAAAAAACTGGTGCAAACAAACATGAATCATGTATATATCATAATAAAGCGAAAGAAAAATTGTATGCCGATTATGCGTTTAGTTCTATTGCGGATATTGAGGACTTAGTCACATTAGGGATGGAATTGCAAACATGTCCTTATTATGCTACACGTAATGCCGTCAAGACGGCCCAGTTAATATGCATGCCATACAATTTACTTTTGAATAATGAGCTCCGAGAGTCTTTGGGGCTAAATCTGAAAGGAAGAATCATTGTATTTGACGAAGCGCATAATTTAGTTGAAGCTATTAATCAAACTTACTCTGCTGAGTTATCATTGCAACAAATAAAAGTGGCCATTGATGCGATTACTATGTATATCTCACGGTTCCATACTCTTTTAAGTGGAAAAAATAATTATTATATAAATTTACTAGCATCAGTATTAAAATCTGTGCAAAAGTGTTTGATTGACGCAACCAGTACTAATGCATCACAAACTCAAACTGGTATTCGCACTGTAGGTAGCGATAAAAAAGAAACTGTGATGATGACAATTAATGATTTTGTATTCAAAAGTCGCTTGGATAACGTCAATCTATTCAAGCTAAGACGGCATATTATTGAGACGCATTTGGTCAATAAAATTGGTGGTTTTGTTGAGGCCATGACCGCCAAATTGAAGGCTGAAGAAGCTAAACTGCGAAGCAATCCCATACCTTCTGCATGCAGCGGGTGTCTTTCGACTGAGACTCTTGAAAATGAATATCCCGCCAATGCTGTGTCATCACTTGGTGCATTGCGCTCTGCTTTATCACTACTGACTTGTCTGACTATTGCAGATTCTGACGGTCGAATTGTTTGCACAGTCGCTAATGCACCGGATACTTCTCCTACATTAAAATTTATACTGTTTAATCCTTCGACTCATTTTAAATCGATTGCACAAGATGCTAGGAGTTTATTATTGTTAGGTGGAACAATGCAGCCATTTTCATTCTTTACTACGTCCCTTTTCCCTTACATGGATGAGTCAAAAATAAGGAAATTCACCTGTGGTCATGTAATCAGTCGTAGCAGTGTACAGCCTATTATAGTAACGACTGGTCCATCTGGGAAAATGTTAGAATTTACATTTGATAAGCGACTTAATAATGATATTACTGATGAATTGCACGATGCAATTTTGACAGTGATCAGCACTGTACCGAATGGTGTGGTCATATTTTTTACTTCATACTCCTACATGGAAACAATATTGAAAAGATGGAAAGATCCTATGTGTAAGAAACTTGAGCAATTAGCCATGATTAAGTCAATTTTTATTGAGCCAAGATCTGCGTCTGATGCCGAAAATGTTTGGAATGATTATAGTAATGCCGCTATTAGAGATGACAAAGGTGCACTCCTTTTCTGTGTCATGGGTGGTAAGCTATCAGAAGGTATAAATTTCTCGGATAAGTTAGCACGAGGTGTTATTGTTATTGGGATGCCATATCCTGATAAACGTGATCCAATTTTACAAGAAAAATTAAAATTTGCTGATTTAAGAGAACCTGGTAGTGGTAATTTACTTTATGAGGCGATGTGTATGAAAGCGGTTAACCAATCAATTGGTCGCTCTATTCGGCATATTAATGACTATGCAGCAATCGTACTGATGGATAAAAGGTACTCGCAAGCAAGAATCATTACACAATTACCGCAATGGATGGCCGAGAGTATTAACCATAATAGTGTTTCTTTTCGAGATAATGTTAATTTGTTGCAAAAATTTTTTGTAAGTAATGAGAAATAAATAACCTTGTGAGTAATAACAATACTATTTGGTGTATCCTTAATTAACACCAAGCGGGTCACCTCCTCAAAAATTTGGCCTCATTCATTATCGCCCAATCGCGAGGTATGTCTGTGCAATCAGATTGAAGTACGGTTTGGCTGGTGTCGGAGTTATCTCTCTATCTCTATTCGTGTGTAAATAACTAAAATTTTAAATCTGTGTCAATGAATCAGAATAGTCAAGGTAAAAATACATCCCAAGCAATTTATAAATATATGATGAATAAAAAGAATAGACATGATTACGAAGCAATCGTTAATTATGAAAGTGATGAGGATGAGGATGATAACGATGATCAGACTATAGATAAATCTACCACAGATTCGTTTCAGAATATTTCCAAATTAGTTCTTGTATTTATTATTATGGGGTCGTTGTCATTACTAATTGCCTCCACGGTTGTGTCAACGAGTGGTAGCAGTAGTACTAATGATGACGCATCATCTGATTACATCGATAAGTTGTCTCTGGTGGGAGACGAAGAAATCTCATTCACCTTAAATAGGGTTGATTATGAACCGCTAAATATGTTCACTGAAGAGAAATCTGAAATAGTTAAGTATAGTCATTTAAAATCATATAATGCAGTAATTGAGCCTTACGCAGACATGGAACTATATCTTGATGATGATTCGCTGATTAGCGAAGGTTTTGTATATGATTATACTGTTTGTGACTACTCAAAAAAAATGGGAGTTGGAACAGATTGTTACATTGGCAAGTATTCTTTAGATGACAGTCAATCTATCAATATTCAGTGCGACCCATTTGACAAATATCAAATAACTCTAATTGAATCGTATGCTAATATTCAAACTAGAAACGTTACTGGGTATGTATTGTGCCAATATGTTCGTAGAGAAATCAGAACATTAAGTGATATCGATTTATCGGATACAATGGATGCCATGTTCGCGATATGGGATATTGACGAAGAAGATGGCCAAGAAGCTTATGGGGAAAACTTTCACTCTGAAATTTACTTTGCGGAAGCGCATAATTTTAATGCTGCACAAGTGGATTCAGATCATATTCACGAAGGTATGGGTTTCCTCCCTCAGCACATTAAAATTAGTAATATTTTCGAGTTGTCTATGCAAGCGTATAATCCAGCTGTATCATTGCCATATTGGGACTTTACAATAGATAGTAAAGAAGAATTGATGATATCGGAGTCCCCTATGTTTACCCCAGATACCTTTGGTAGTATCAATGTACCAGTTGACAGTGACTGGGGTTGGACGTATTCAAATGATAGTATCGCTGATGCGGCAATACCCGATGGTAGATGGAAACTGCTTAAAGCAGATCTTAATACCAAGTATGACGACTTAGGTAATAGCTTCGGGTACTTGAGGGGGCCATGGAATTATAATCCTTCCCCATACATTTCTCGATTTACAACGGCTACATATGCTCTACCGTCGTGTTCCTCGTACTCTATGTGGATTCAATTAGACGATTTTGTAGATTTCATGGGCATTTCACCCTTTGCTCCTCATGCTAGTACACATGGTGGTATAGGATCGGTTTATGGTTGTGATATGTTTATTCCATTACTCGATGAAGGGTTGATTAAAAGCGAACCATATCTATTTTATACGTGCAAAAAATGGGGATTTTACCTTAAAGAATTTTATAGAAGTACTTTAATTTCTCGTGCTGATACCAGTGATTGCACAGTTGACAGTTTAGATTATGATGGAATCAATTGTGGTATTGTCTGTCCCACTGATGCTGATGATTTATCTGCTTTATTGACAATTATTAAAGCTCAGGTTAGAACAACAGTAGTAACAACAGATAATACTGCGACATGGAAAGCATGGAGAGATTGGTTATGTGAAGGAGATGCTTATCGTGTATTTGTTGGAGACCATTTAGAATCTGCATCTCCATCTGATCCTTCATTTTGGCCTATTCATGGAACTTTGGAGCGCCTATATCAACTAAAGCTTATGGTTGGTGGCTTTGACGACACAACTTGGCCGACTGAAGGAGATGATGTTTGTGATAAGTATTATTGTTATGAACCTGATATTGGCACAGAGAAGGGGAATTACACACATTGCTGTTACGGTCACTATGAAAATGATCAGTTGTTAGACTTTGTTAATAGTGATACGTACTCTGGGATAGGTGACACGAACAAAGAAGTCCTGGATAACACTGATCCTACAAGCAAATCATATTCTATGCCGTATATTTATGACGACTTAATGTGGAGCCATTGTAATGGGTCGGAAAATGACGATGATAACTTTGCAAATATTATAGAAAGTTTGTATAATGAAAGTAGGAGAAGAAAAAAAAGATTGTAAATTTTGTATATGTAACACATAATGACATTTTATAACAGCTTGGGTAATTTATTCATAGCCCATATGCCAGTGACACCAACAGTTTGTATAAATAACCAACGTGGAATATCCAAACCTAAATCTACTCGCATCAATATTTCTAAGTGTGTGGACATTTTATCATCAGTTGCTATGAACCATACTATAAATTGTTGTTGAGCCTCGAAGTAATGATGATCAGTATTATTTATGCTGGTATTATTGACACTAAACATGGCAATAACAGGAGTCCCTTTCGGCACCACGTAATTATTAGGTTTATTTTTATGAAAAACTTGTTTGTTCTTTTGCAGCGATGATACTCCAATGCCACTTATTGGAAACATTACATCAAAATCATTAAGCTGTTTGCGTTCTAGCACTGCTAATGTAAAGAGTCGTTTACGATAAAACAATGGGCACTTCGATATTTTATTAATAATTTTATCTGAACTCTTTTTATCGATATTAATTTGAGTAGAAGATTCGTAAAATGGATCAATATAACTCTGTGTTTTCGCAAAATTTTCATATGTAAATAATTTGTAGACATCGGAAACCGGTCTATTTATAACCATAGTTGTCCTTACATATACTGGCCATAATCCTTTACCACCATCATAAGTTTCGACACTTACATTTTTATGAGATTTTAATAATTTCCAATAATTTGGATTTCCTAAAACTCTCTCAAAATCATTACTTAGACGACTGAATGTCTGTTGTAACACTTTGCTCGATGCGGATACACTCAAAGATACATTTGGAACTTCAGGAGTATGCTGCAATTCTCTAGTCTGGTAATTATGGTACCAGAATATCACAAGACAAGCAAAAATGATAGGAAATATATGGGTCCACGCAAGCATATTTTTAATCAAATAGCACTTTGTTTATTCATAATCCTAGTTTTAAATGGTACGTTGTTGATAACTTGTTGCCTATTCTCAATCAGAAATCAAATATTCCTCCAATTTTAAGGTTGGAGTCCAATATGTTGAGGCAAATTTGTTGCAATTATTTTGCAGGGAAATTTTGCCGGTACCGTAGTTTTTCGGAATTAGGTGTGAAAAAAACACAATCGAGGCCGGGAAGCGCCTCTCCGACTGTGGAAAAACACGGAAAAACTGAATCGAAACATCCATAGTTCTTTAGATCTGTGACGAATTTTAAAAAATTAATTGATTATACCAGTGATAAGCATATTCAGTTGTATGAATATCGAGTGGGATCTTTATTTACGACGAAATTAACTCGAAATATGTGTTGTCGATTGGCTATAGCTGAGTTAGCGATTTATACATGCTCAGACAGTTAAGCTGTGTCTAACATAAATGTCTCTGCCTAAAATGCCTGTTTGAATATATAAGGAAGGATGTTATGATGAAGTATTTTTAAGTATAATGATTTTTTTGTGTTTTACATGCATTCAAAGTTTTACGCCATTCATGGATGTATCGCATTGATATGGATACATAACAGTCATATAAATAGGATTTTACCTTAAATTAAATGGTATTCGATATTTGTTACAGTGAAAATGTTGTATTTTTCAGGAAATACACTTTTTATTATTGTGTATTGTGCACGCTCACTTACGATTAAATATACGTCAAAGTTAGTAGTAAATGAAATAAAAATAAGGTATATGTACTTAAATTACATGTTTTCAGCACTATTTATACATCTTCTTCATCATCTTCTTCATCGGAGTTGCATGCGTCATCCTCATCTAAGGGTAAACCATTTTCATCGTCGTATGTATCGTCTTCATCTTCTTCCTCTTGATCACAAACAATATACTCAACTTCATCGTCGCAAGTAAGCACCACATCAACAACATCGTCTAAATAGTCAGCTAAATCAACTTCTGTAGGATCCACTTCAACATCTGCATCATCATCATCCTTAATTAAATATACTGGTGGAACTTTTAGCTGAACAGTCTTTTGATGCTCCACTAAATTGAATTGATGATACTCTTTTTTATTATTACGTATAATTTCAGGAAATAGCCCACATCTAATGAAACAGGCACTCACAGCATCCCTTCCAACTTTCCCGGGTAATATTTCATCATAGAAATTGATAACTTCATACAAGGATTCCTTATAGTTCACAACTTTTAAGGTAAATTTCAATGCTGAACAATCTTCTTTCGCTTTTTTCTTCTCCTCCACCAGCTTTCTATGCTCTTGAAATTGTTTATACATGCTTATATTACGATTTCTCCTAGCAATATCCTTAATTAATTTATTCAGTAATACGTCACACGGTTGCAAGTAACAAGTAGTATACTCCGGTAATGATAAATCTATTATATCAGGAAGTTTTGAATGACTATACTCTGAGCTGCTTGGAATCGATGATGTCAAAACGAAGTCATCATTTCTAATATTCTTATTCGGTGTCTTTCTCCTCCTCTCGTGATTTGTAACGATTGCACTGTGCCTATTACAATAACAATACGTTGAATTAGTAGATTTAAAGCGCTCTTTAATAGTTTGTGTACTATGCGAACTAACATTATCACTCCAAATAACCATGGTGCTGTATAAGTTAGATTTAAATTTTTCTATTTTTCCACTTTGTATCGATCGCAATACGACATCAATATACAAACTGTGCCTAAGCGTATCATTGTACGCATTCGCTTGTGAGCATATGACATGACCATGGACTTCATGCCTGATATACTTTATTATGTAATCCTTATTAATAGTCTCTGCTGGTCGCGCCCCACGATGCACAGTTTCACCGCCGTCTACAACAAATTCCTTGCATTTCTTAGCTTTCTTAGTATATGGCAATGTGGTCTTATACGTGTGCATCTGCCAGTTCTGTGCACCTTCTTTCCTGTTAAACTGATCCTTAATATAATCTAACACTTTCATATTCCCTTGGTTTCCTTTTTTGATGCTAGAGGAATCCTTAACAATTGCCATGACAGGACCTAACTCACCAGCACCATTAATAAGAGGAATAAGCGTTATTCTATCTCTATTACTACCACCACCTGGTGGTGCTTTCGTGCGCTTGATACCTGCGGGCGAATAAAGAAAATCTAATTTAATTTCTGTGTACCATGCGGTTTCATCGTAGTTCCATACTTGACGCGGATCCAAATTGCGTACATGTTTTAGCTTCTCTTGCTCTCTTGCCATGTGCTCATTAATAGATGTAGCGCTGGGAAATTTTTTATCCGGTTTTGAATTAACTTTTTTCCTCGTAAATCTAGCTCTATTTAGAAACCTAGTGACCCAACCAGATGTAAATTTCAATTTCTTTACTAAATCTCTGTCTTTAAACTCATCTTCCTTCTGAGTCTCAGTTGCGGCTAATTTTATGATATCATAACTTGTAGTAATATTCGCGGCAAGTGAGTACAAATCTACGCCTTTTTCTGTGCGTCCCTCCAAATTTGCAACTATTAATTTGGACCAGACACGCTCTTCGAATTCCCAATCTACTTGAATATAATGATTCTTCCACTTTTTCTTCCATTTATAACGCTTCTGACAGTTTGTATAAATTTCATACCATTTTAAAACTGTTCCGAGTTTTAATTTTTCGTACCCAATGCGCGTGCGAAGAAACTTAATAGTATGTCTAACAGCTTGAAGTAAGTTATCAAAATTAATGTCACTACTTAAATAATAATACCGAATAAGCTTACACACGTTTGCTTTCTCTCTTGATGTGTAACACACCTAACGAAAATTAGGATTAGTATGTGCAAGTAAAATGAATTTATTATATAAACTTACCCTTTTATTTGTAATTGCAGAAAGAAGATTCCTTTCTACTGTTCCTCCTCCTTCTGAGAGTATATCCACACCACAACTATTGGGACCATCAGCAGAGTCCTGAGGAGAAGAGGAGTGAGGATACATTTGTTTTAACTTCCTTTGAAGCACGCGAATAAGATCTTGTACAAATGCAGCATCATGTCCTCCTACATTACAAGCCAATTCAGTTGCTTCATTCAATCTTTTTCTTTTAGTATTATCACTAAGTGCTGCATATTTTTTGGATTGACTTCTATTACTGGTATTAGACGCAGCTTCTTCATCATAATATTTTGTAAGTACATCCCACAGAGTATACTGTCGATTTAATACAATGTCACACTGACTTTGTATTCCATTCAAGTTGTATTCATTCTTACCGTAATGTCCAGTAATTAATAACTTTGCGACTTCATCAACTTTTATTACTAGGTCATCAAAGTTGTATACCCGATTACTTGTAATATCATTGTGAAAATGCCATCTATTATTAAAGTAAGCATCAGTGAAGCTGAACATGTAATTACGTAAGGTTTCTGTCAAATGTAATATTCTTTTCCGTTTATACTCGACGCGATCATACGGGGAAAATTTTATTGTGTCTACTGTTAACTTCTCGATTGCACCTTTATATAGAGCGAGTCCATGAGCTACTAATCTAGCATCTAATTTTAATTTATTATCGATAGTAGTATTACGAGCTCTTCCTAGTAGTTCATTAATATTTTTAGTGATCATTTCGATACATTTGTGAATATCGTATACTATATGCGATTGACCCTTAATTTTAGAAGGTATAAAACATAAAAATATGCCAACTTGGTAAGCCATACATACATTAATCACTGATTCATTAATATCTATGGATGAAATCTATAGGAAGAAAATAATTAGCGAATTTTTATATTTACTTGAATAAAGATAAACATAGCTTAATAGAGCAAGTACTATGTGCCATTTTTTATGTATTCAACCAATAACAACATGAAAATTCCATAAATAAAGCTGATAGACACTAACAAAACAGATACTAATTTCCATTTCTTGTAACTTCATTTTCAAGTAATTATAGCAGTGATTGTACAACAAAAATAGTATAGAACGAAGCCCAGTAATACTGTTTATTAATCTATGATGATAAATTACCTGAATGTTCTTTTTCATTTCTTGAATCACTGTATTCGCTGAATTTTTTCTTCTTCCATTTTGTGGGGGAAAAATTCCGCTTTGCCCGGCCCTTTGCGTCCCAGTTTCCGAAAAACCACGGTACCGAAATTTGGTGTGGAAAATTGCACTGAGTCAGTCGAAATTGACGATACTAGACCAATTGCGATTTCAAGTGGCGATTTAGGGTAATGTGGCTCATATTTATCACAGTTTTATTACTTCCACTATCTGATTCGTTCAGATCGGTGAGTAATAGTTATAACCGACTGCATAAAGTAAGTGTAGTTAGGAATTATGATGATTCTCTCACAGTGACTACGAAACACGAAAGAATTAGTACTGCTATAGAACCAACAACAAATGTATTTCATGTTAATGTGACTGATAGAACATACAATTGCTTAGACTTTCAAATCATTTTGGATTCTTTACGAGACACTACTGTGACTGTGCTTGGAAAGGAAATGGTTTTTAGTCATGAATATAGTAATGATATTGATATAATCAACAATTTGTATGCGCAAATTGATCAATTAATGCCAAATTTAGAGAATATCCCGCTTAGAAATACAATGAATGTTTGGCCTGTTTTAAGGGCGATAGAAATTAATAGCTCGCCACCCGAGCAAGACGATTTAGCAAATTTTGCGGATATAATAGAAGAGATTCAAGTTTTAGAAACATTTTTATCAAACAATGCAAATGATAAACTTACATTGTTTCAATCAATTCAAACCGCCATGTTCTTACCCGAAGAATTTATTCAAATATTTCATAATTCATTTGATGATGAAAGTAATTTAAATTCTGAAAAGTATCCATTGATAAAAAAATTACGATTAGAAGCCGAATTGTTGCGAACTAGAATTATTCAAACAATTAAATCACTACTTAACAACCAGGATATGAAGGAAAAGATAGCTGACAGTGGGTACCAAGAGATTGATGGTAGATTTTGCTTAATGTTAAAGAATACTTATAAAAAAGGAGTTGGAATAGTTCATGGTAGCTCTAATACAGGCCGCAGTCTATATGTAGAACCAATGGAATTAGTCGAACCAACTAATGAAATGAAATCTATTCTTGCACAACTAAAAGCGGAAGAAAATAGAATATTTTTTGAAATGTGTAGAAGTATTTCCAAATATCGTGACGAAATAAGGCAAAGTGTTGGGGCTATAGCGGAGTTAGATTTATTAATGGCGAAGGCTAAACTAGGCAACAAGCTGAAAGGAGTCATACCAGAAGTATCAAATGAAGGGAAAATTAGTTGTTACGATGCGAAACATCCCATACTTTTACTTCGTGGAACTAATGCGGTTGGCAATAAAATTGAATTGGATTCCAGTACAATATCTGCGCTTGTTATATCAGGTCCTAATGCTGGTGGGAAAACGATTGTATTAAAAACTGCTGGATTATTTGCATTAATGGTAAAATATGCAATTCCAATACCTGCAAAGTTCGGTGCTCGGGTTGATATATTCAATGTAATGGCTGATATTGGTGATATGCAAAGTGTTTCCGTTGACTTATCCACATTTTCGGGACATTTATGTACATGCCGTGAAATGCTTGTGAGTGCCAAGGAATTTAATGGGAAATCGTTGGTTTTACTGGATGAAATAGGTACTGGCACAGATCCAGCACAAGGAGCTGCATTGGCACAAGCAATACTAGAAGAATTTTTAACATTAGGGGCCCGTGTTATTGTCACTACACACTATCAAAGAGTCAAAGAATTAGCCGCCGAGGATCGAAGGTTTGAAATTGCTGCTATGGAATTCATTGATAATAGACCTACCTACAAGTTACGCGTTGGTTTCGTTGGTGAATCATATGCTCTAGAAACAGGCGAAAGAATGAAATTACCGTCTCATGTTATAACTAGAGCCAACTCTTTATTAGACGATGAGTCTAGGCGCCTAATCAATTTACAAAAGAAATTGGAAGAAGAAACAGAATTAGCTCGTCAAAAACAATTAGAATTTGAGAGGTTTAAGGACGAATTGGCTTCTAGGGAAAGTTCAATAGAGAAAGCTAAATTAATGGTTGAAGAGCAAATAGCTAAGTTGCGTGAAGGTAAAACATACGAATTTATAGAGGATTTGAAAATTAAGGAGGTTGAAATGGAAACACTTATTCGTCGTGCTGAAGAAATTGCAACTAGCAGTGATATGAAGCGAGTTGATAAAGAGAAGGCTATTGAGGATATTAAAAATAGTATGAAAAATGTCCGCATAGGTACGGAAAAAGCAATAGTTGAAGATTCGACTGACGATATTGCGACTCCACTAGTTCCAGGTGAACCAATTGATGAAGGCACAACTTTAATAGTACTCGAAAGAGGATCTATATTTGGTTCAAGAGGAATTGTTACACAACGAAACAAAGGAAGAGGGAGAGTTCTAATAAGAGTTGGTGGTGTTGAAATAAAAATGGAGAGACATCTATTAGGAGTACCGAAAGTTAAAGGTATTCTGGGTTTTGTTGTAAATGGTAAAGTTGCAGATGATAAAACCAGTAACTTATCGTCAAAAGATAGAAGAATGTTGAAAATGTTAGAAGAGGAATTAGTAGATCCAGATAGGATGACACTATCTAAGAATGATAAGAAAGGTGTCAGTAATGTGCATAAAGATGGTGTAATTGGTGGACTTCGACGTAGTGATAATACTTTGGATTTAACTAAATGTGTTAGCGAAACTCAAGCCCAAGAATCAGCAAACAAATTTATTGAAAAAATGATTGATAATAGTGTCTATACTATGTACATCTACCTCGGTAAGGATCCTAAAATTGATAAAAATAAGTTTAGAGGTTGGTTGAAAAAGCATCCTTTTGTAAGAAAAGCAGAAACGGCATCAGCAAGTGACGGTGGTGAGAGTTACACGATACTAGCTTTGCACACATTGGAATAATGCGTAGTCTAACAGAGAGAATAGTAATTTTAGTATGTAATGTAATGTAATTTGTATATATTTTCTCTAAGAGAAACTGCATCCTAGGGCAGTAGAAACTTGTCTAATTTACTGGCAATTTAGCAGTGTCTATGAGCTCATTCAACATAAATATATAAAAGATCTCCGTCAGAGCAAAAAACCGGTCCCTGTAGTAGTCGGTTTCAGCGTTCGGAGAAAAAAACAGCGACAGCTACTACCATTTTAGGATCATTAAAAAATGGATGAATCGATTTATAACCTCGTGCCAGTGGAATATGTAGTTCACAAGAAACCTCCCATGCACAGATCGACCAAGAAGCCTGAAGTAATTGTGCAAAATTCAACATTTGGTAAGATACCCCTCTAGTTATACATTGCTCGATTGATCTGCATATCCTATTTTAGGAGGATTATTGTGCATACTGAATCCTAAATTACTATGTGCTCATATTCTTTGAATCATTATCTAATAAATTCATTTATAGGTTGTTTTGGTTCTACCAGACTTCCTGGTGCTGGTCATGTGCCAAAGAAAGAAGGCGCTATGTTTGGTCCATCAAAGTTACCACCAAGATCTATGTCACCTATTAGTTCACCAAATAAATCACCCAAGAAAGGACAGCCATTCAAATATGAAGATAAAGTGAAGGGACCAGTTCCTAAGAAGGATGAAAAACCTGTTATGGGTATTAGAACCACTAAGAATTTTGTTACTGCAAATGCTGTAGAGGCAATATTACAAGTACCAAGAGTTATAGAGCAAGGAGAATTAAATTATTTCAAGAAAGAAGATTTCGGTAAAATCCCAGCATATTTATCTGGTGTGAAAGAAGAAATTAGAAGAGAAAATGAAATGATATCTAAGTATGTCAAAGAACAAATGGGAGAAATTGAGGAAGAACCTGAACAGTTTGAAGAATTGACAGATGATGAACGCTATGAATTAATAAGTGCACTGAAAGAAAAATGGGCTAATGTAAATGCAAGTTATCAAAAAATTACACATTTAGTACAGTTAGATACAACAGGACAAATACGTCGCAAAGAAACACTTGAAAAGGAGCTTGACATCATCGAGAAAGATATCGAAAAATTGCAAAAGCCTGGACCTATTTTAATAAGAAAATAAACTATATATAATTTCCTTAGCGACAGTATTATGATATTACACTGTTGTAATTGTAAATATACCAAATCAACAATAATACAGCACATACATACTAACATATAGTTTCAACAGTAGTCTAATCTATTAACTTTTCATATCAATTGGTCATTGAGCGACTGATTATTCATGATATAATGTCAAATTTATTGCATCTATCCTATACTCATTTAGTACTTTTCTCTTTCTCTGGAATTTTGGTCGATGTAACTGGCTTACCTCTTACATATTTCACTGTCTCAATACCTGTTTCTGGTATTTGCTCGTGTATTAATGGCAATTTGCCCTCAAGTCTCAATTTACGTCCATGTAATATTTCTTCTTTCGTAATACCAAAATAATTATCAATAATTGGGAAAATAGATTTTTGTAGAGGGGTAAATATATGATTTTGACCACCAAAATCAGCAACTACAACATTGAATCCAACAGCAACACATCCGATGACACTAATGATAATAACGCCTCGTTGATACAATGGATTGTTGGGTTGGAAAAAATTTGACATTTTTTGTTTTTCAAAAGAACAATATTTATTAAATGTGTGATGTATATATCTATATGCTCAAATTTATTTAGATGATCTGTATAGATTCTTCTTATCGCCTTGCTTTCTTTTAGCCGTGTCTATTCCAGTACCCTGGGTGTCGGATGATCCGGGCAGAGTTGAGTGGGATTGGTCACAGGCCCTGTTTGGAAGTAACCAATTGTTGTCTTACCATGAAATCAGAGTATACAGACTGTATTCAATTATAATGCGCATCTTTGTTATGAAGTTTTATCTTATAGTTTCTAATTATAGAATCTTCTAGGATGTCGGTACCGGTATGATGGTCGAATCGATGCTGATGCATCATGCATCATCGCAGTTGTAACAGATTTTGAGCAACAGTTGCTCATTTTCACACTCAATTAAAAGATGAGGCAATCAAGAGGATTACGTCATGTGTCATCGGCTAAGGGTTGGACTCATTGGATTAACTCTGTCGGGATGGATGCCACGTCTTCATCGCCATCGCTATCACCATCTCGTAAAGCAATAGCGGATAAATATTTAACAAAAATTCTTACATCTCAAGTATATTCAGCAGCAATAGAAACACCATTAAGTTATGCGGCAAATATATCAGCATTATTAGGCAACGAAATATACTTAAAACGAGAAGATACTCAACCAGTTTTTTCATTTAAAATACGTGGTGCATATAATAAGATTGCCAACTTAAGCGATGAACAAAGATCAAAAGGAGTTGTTACATGCTCGGCAGGAAATCACGCGCAAGGGGTTGCTATGTCAGCTTCAAAATTAGGAATACAGGCAACGATTGTGATGCCATTAGCGACCCCAAAAATTAAAGTAGACGCAGTTAGAAGATTTGGTGGACCTACAGTAGAAGTAAAGTTACATGGACAAAATTATGATGAAGCAGCAGCTGAAGCAAAGAGATTAGTAATAGAAAAAGGTTTGACGCTAGTTCATCCTTTTGATGATCCTGATGTTATTGCTGGTCAAGGTACCATTGGTATGGAAATTATAAAAAAATTAAATGGTAAAAATTTACATGCAGTATTTGCATGTGTTGGTGGTGGTGGATTACTAGCAGGTGTTGCTGCCTATATCAAGGCATTAAGACCCGATGTTAAGGTTATTGGTGTTGAAGCTGATGATGCAGCGGGAATGACTGAATCATTACGAGCTGGTAAGGTTGTAACATTACCATCCGTGGGATTATTTGCAGATGGAGCTGCAGTTCGCACTGTTGGTACCAATACATTTGACGTGTGCCAGAAATTGGTTGATGAAATGATAACCGTGAAAACTGATGAAATATGCGCAGCAATTAAACTTGGATTTAATGACACTAGATGTGTCCTAGAACCAGCCGGTGCATTAGCGATAGCAGGAATGGTTAAATATTCAAAGCTTTATGGACATAAAAATAAAACTTTTGTTGCTATTTCATCCGGTGCTAATATGGATTTTGATCGATTACGTTTTGTATCCGAAAGAGCAGATTCAAGTGAATCACTCATGGCTGTTTCGATACCGGAAAGACCAGGTTCTTTCCGTGAATTATATACATTTTTGTACCCAAGAAATGTTACGGGATTTATTTACAGACATAATGGAACGAGTAAAGCGAATGTTTTTGTCTCGTTTCAAGCACTATCCGGTAAGTCGCTGGATGAGGATAAGCTATACATCACTGAAAATTTGAAACAAAACGGATATGGTGTAACTGACTTAAGTAATAATGAGATGGCCAAGTCTCATGTTCGACATTTGGCTGGAGGTAGAGCGACATCGGATATATTAAAGACAAATGACCCAGCCGTACAGTATCAGGAGTTACTATATAGATTTGAATTTCCAGAAGCTCCAGGAGCGTTGAATAAATTTCTAAGTACAGTCAATCACTTTAACCAAGGTTGGAGCATATCTTTATTTCATTATCGCAACCATGGTCACGATTTCGGTAGAGTTTTGGTAGGTTTATTAGTTAAAGAAAGTGAAAGTAAAGAATTTCAATTATTCTTGGAAAATCTAGGATATGCTTACTATCAGGAGAACGGTAATGCGGCAGCAAAATTACTACTGGAAATTTTACCATAGACACATTTTTAATATGTATACAAAAGAAACATTTATCACTAATATCCACCACCAACTGAATCGCGCTTACTAGCTCCTATTCTTCGTGCATCTTTATCTAATTTAGGACACTCGGTGATACGATGGCCTAAGCCGCCGCAGAAGGCGCAACCTTTTGATCCACCAACATCCATAAGTTCCTCACTGGTATCTTGTAATGCTAAAAGGACTGGTGGGACTCGCTGTTTTGCTTCAATTAATAAATGTTTCAAATCTAACAACGCACTTTCCGGAACATCTTTATTGATAAATGTTGTCGCAACACCGGTCTTGCCACATCTACCAGTGCGACCTATACGATGAACATAGTTTTCTATTTCATTTGGCATGTCAAAATTAATCACATGCTGAATATCAGGAAAATCTAATCCTTTTGCCGCAATATCTGTAGCCACTAACACATCTTTTTTGCTTTCTTTATACAAACGTATTGCTTCATTACGCTCCTCTTGGTCCTTCCCACCGTGTATCGACACTGCAGCAACACCTTTGATGAGTAAGTATTCATGAATATCATCTACATCTCCTTTTTTCTCACAGAAAATCACAACTGGTGGTGCTGTTTTTTGTAGACACTCTAGTAAATACACAATTTTAGCTTCTTTCTTTACATACTCCACCTCCTGAATAACATCTAAATTGGCAGCACCAGCACGTCCTACATTTATTAATAATGGTTTAATCAATGTATGCTTTGCAAAATCTTGAAATTTTTGAGGCATGGTAGCACTGAATAATATTGTTTGTCGCTGTCGTTTAAATTTATTGATAATATTATGAACTTCCTCGTCGAATCCCAAGTCGAGCATTCGATCGCCTTCATCTAGAACTAAGTATTTACATATATTTAAATTCAACTTTTTTTGATTTAACAAATCATTCAATCGTCCTGGGGTCGCTACAATACAGTGAACGCCGGCATTTCTTACTATGTCAACTTGCGTCCTCTTATCTTCTCCACCGATACATAGAGTTGACCGAATTTCAGGATAACCATTAGCCTTCAATGCATTCAATAAATTTTCTAAATTTTCGTATGTTTGTCTCGCCAACTCTCGAGAAGGGCACAATATTAATCCAATGGGACCTTCGTTGGCCTCTAGAGGCATATTAAGCTCTTCTTCTAATGCAAACATAACTAATGGCAACGTAAATGTTAAAGTTTTGCCAGAACCAGTAAATGCTATACCTATAATATCACGACCACTTAATAATGCAGGAATAGCTTGAACTTGAATTGGTGTTGGTCTTGTTATATTCTTTTTTATTAATGCATCTAATATACATTGCGGAATTTTCATTTCCTTAAACGACTTTATTGGTGGAGGACAATTTTCACCCTCCACTAATATATGCCACTTTGATCTGATTAAGTCATGGGCACTTTCCGGTTGATCTCTAATATATTTTGGTGGTAACCAAGTAGTTTTTAAACTTTCTGTATATTTAACTCCTTTCGCAATTTCTTCATTCGACTGCAATGCATTGGCTGATACTTTACTCGCTTCTTTCAATAGCACAGTTTCTTGTTGTAATTGCTGTTCTACTTTAATAGACTTTTCATCCATTAAAGCTTTTTTGCTTCGCAATGCCGCCGCTTCATCAAGCAGACTACCTTGATGAATTTTACCATCATATTCTCTACTAATGACTACATTTTTTGTTTCAGATGGTATAATTTCTGCTGTATTAGAAATACTCGAGCTATGCTTCGGTCTTTTGTGAAGTGGTATATACTCTGTCTCAGCACCGTCATCCGCAAAACGATCAAGTTCGTCCATCGATTATACAAGCAATTAAGGCTAAAAGTTTATCAAACCAATCATCCGACAAAGCAAGAAGCTGTTTATTGTTAATCGATTCAATTATTGATTAATTTTTCCAAAAAATTTTGAGGGAAAAAATCAAAAGCTTCAAAAGGAAACCAAAACCAGAATTATGGTTTATTCCCGCTTCTTGCTCCTCCTATTGATTATCCTACTCTCGCAGGTAGTAGTCGGTTATTGGAGTAGCAAATACTGCAAGCATAGATGTCTAGCTACACTAGGCGCAAGAACAAGTAAAAAGAAAGATAATGATAAATCAAATGATGTTGGTGATAATAATGACTCAATGAATGATTATAATGACTTTAACTTTGCCACACAATTACAGCAGTTGATATCAGGGACTGTAATAGAAAAAACGCAATCGAATAGTGGAAGAAATTCTCAATCAGAATTAGGTACAATATTTTCATATATTTTTACTTTCTTTTTATTTTAATTTTAATTGATCATAGCTAAATCCAGATTGCAAGAAAATTTAAAAGAGATTCAAGCAATTGCTGAAAGAATGAAATTAGATGGTAAATATGAGTCATTGAATGTAAAAACTACAGAAAAAATTAGTACTGGTAATTATTTATCAGAATATTCTAATATACAAGTTAATAAAGAATTGTCACAAGGATATAATATTGGTGGCAACACTCCTAGTGAAGCAGCACTGGGTGTATTATTAGCTAAAGATGTCGTAGAGCAGGCTGCGCTAGCTGACAAAAATGGTGATCAATTAGATTTGGGTTGGAATCCTGAAAGTATAGGTGGATTCGCAGATGCAGGGAAAGTAGCTAGGGAAAGGCTATTAAAAGCATTAGATGAAGGACCACCTGAATATACTGGTCCGATGTGTCCAAGATGCAAGAATTCTGCTGAAGAAGATGATTTATCATATTTCGGTGTTTGCACTCTCTGTAGACAGGTAGAATTAACAGAGGAGCACTACAATAAAAGTAAGAAAGTAAATAACAACAGTAAATTCGCATATTCTCCGCGATCTGTTAAAGATGGAGCTGCATCACCTGCAAAATGGTCGTCTGATAGTAGTAGTCAAAATATGATCGAGAAACAAAAAGAAGCAAGTAATGTGCCAAGTAATGAAATTTCCTTTGCCTCTAGTGCTTCTAACAATCGTAATACTCCAGTCAAATCTTCAAAAACGGAATTACTTGCCGATGCTCCATGGCCTAAGATAGATGAAACTAGTTTTAAAACCGTATCTATAGACATTGATGTTGAGCCATATTACACCGACGATTTTGTATCTGATTCATTGGGATTAGACGATCGTGTCCTTACTCTTGAAACTTTGTCTATGCAACATGGTGCGGAATTAGAAAATTTGTCGGATGTTACACGTCGATTGGATAACGTTATTGCTGCAGTTGATAAGTTAGAAGTAGAAATAAAAGAACAGGAAAAAAAT
>JACCDO012212762.1_pt1 | contig 20364 bp, 19 predicted proteins | sample 7446101 | NCBI WGS metagenome assembly JACCDO01 (sample SAMN15323440, study PRJNA562643) | freshwater metagenome | isolation source: river surface water | place: USA:Blue River Watershed | collected 2017-08-16
ATGCTTTGGGTTTATAGGTGAAGATTTGTCTGGTTAATTCACCACCAATGGAACCGCCTGCGCCTGTAATGAGGACGACTTGATCTTTAATAAAGGTTTTTATTTCATCATTAATGAGCGGAATGACATCTCGACCGAGTAATTCATTGACATCCACATCTTTAACTTTCATTTGCTGACCGTCTTTTTCTAATTCTTCCATTAAGGGTAAACGGCGAATCTTAACATTGGATTTTTCCATTAATCTTAAGATTTCAAATAAGCGGGTTCTAGAAATATTACCGATGCCAATAATGACTTGATCAACTTTATAAGATTCAATAATCGAAGGTAAAGATGACATAGGGCCTTCCACCTGAAGATTGAGAAACTTACGTTTCCACTTTTGTGAATCATCATCCACAACAACAACCGGTGTGGCTTGTAAAGATCGATTGGTTCTGAGTTCATCAATCACCATTTTGCCTACTGCTCCAGCCCCAATGACTAACGTTCGCTTTAAATGTTTTCGGTCAGATTGTTGATAACCTAAAACGATTGCCAAGACTCTTCGTGCAACGCGTAAGCCTATTAAGATGGCAGGTTCACTGATAAAAATAAAAGCAAATTCAAGTGGAGAAAACGCAACATTATTCACCATGATAAACATAAAGAATAATAGGTTAAATGCAATGGTAATCACACCAATCTTAATAGAATCAATTAATCCAAAGTGAATTGTAATCATCGAATAAATGCCAGAAAAGACTAAGATTAAAAGTAGAATTAAACTGTAGATAATAATCGTTAAGTAAAATAAGTTGGTTAACTCTAGAGGAATCTCTCTAGAAAGTAAGATAAAGAAACATAAACCAAGAATGGAAACAAAATCAGCGGTGAGATAAAGGCCAACTTTGAACCACCGTGGTAATTTTTCCATATATTTAGATGCTTCGAATTGGTTTCAATAAACTAACGGTACGTTTGACAATGGATTCAGCAAGTTCTTTTTGAATTTCACCTTTGAGATAACGGTAAATAAGTCTAGCAATATCACGTGCAATATCTTCGGTTGCGCCGCGTGTGGTTAAAGCTGCAAAGCCAATACGAACTCCAGACGTCACTTGTGGTTTTTCTTGATCATTGGGCAACATATTTTTATTGAGCGTCACACCGATTTCATCTAACTTCACCTGAGTATCAAATCCTGTTAAACCAAAACTTGCCTTCGTATCAACTAAAAATAAATGGGTTTCGGTTCCAGAAACTTTTGCACCAAGTTTGGCAAATTCATCTGCACAAGCCTTGGTGTTTCGTAAAATTTGTTTGGCGTATTGTTTAAAACTTGGATCGAGTGCTTCTGCAAATGCTTGAGCCTTACCACCAATCACATGCATCAAAGGTCCACCTTGCGCTCCAGGAAAGGTCGCTGAGTTGATCTTCTTCATGTACTCTTCGTTATTGGATAGAATCATGCCACCACGAGGACCACGAATAGTTTTATGGGTTGTGGATGTCACCACATCAGCATATGGGAATGGAGAAGGATGAACTCCCGCGGCAACCAACCCGGAAATATGCGCCATATCAACCATAAAGATTGCACCAATTTCTTTTGCGACCGTGAAGAATTTTTCATAATCTGTTAAGTAAGGGTAAGAAGAGAAACCGGCAACAATGAGTTTTGGTTTTTCTTTTCTGGCAAGTTCTTGCATCGCAGCATAATCAATTCTGCCATCTGCTTTCAAACCATAATGGATAAATTGGTAAAGTTTACCAGAAAAATTAACACTACTACCATGTGTAAGATGGCCGCCTTCGTTTAAGCCAAGTGACATAATTTTGTCACCCGTTTTCAGTAAGGCACTATAGACAATAAAGTTGGCACTTGAACCAGAGTGAGGTTGAACATTTGCGAACTTACAGGCATAAAGTTGGCAGGCTAAATCAATCGCGAGTTGTTCAATTTTATCAACGTGAACACAACCACCATAATAACGCTTGCCTGGAAAACCTTCGGCATACTTGTTCGTAAGAATTGATCCTTGAATCGCCATCACTTGAGAAGAGGTATAGTTTTCCGAAGCGATGAGTTCTAATCCTTCATCTTGGCGTTTACGTTCTAAGTCTATGTATTGATTGAGTAATGCTTGATAATCCATAACGTTATTTTACATCCTTTGGTAGTTAGCGTTTTGCGTGACAATTTTGCCAGGTCCTGTCACCTTGTATTTAATGACATCGTTGCCACCGAAAAAGAACGCTTTGAAGATATTGGTACGTTTGACCATCAAGGTCATGGAAGCATCCATATAGGCCACCGCAGCTTGATCAAAACTTAAAGCTTTACCTTTGGTTAATGTGTACGTCTTTGCATCTTTATCAACCAAGATATAGGCGGTTCCTTGACCACTTAACACTTGTAATGCTAAATCATCATTGCCAAACAGAGCATCCCATACATTAAATTTCTTTCTTGGATTGACCATAATTCCTTGGGTAAAGGCGATTAATGAACCTTTTTTAATCACAATGGGTTTTGATTTTGTGATGGTTAAGGTCACAATTTGTCCTGGTAAGGGTGCAGAAAACGCCATCACACTTTCAGCTTTGGTTGCCGTGTATTGATCCAGTACTTTAGCATCGCCAAAAATTAACTTTGAAAAGAAAGGATTGAGTCTATTGGCAGTCGAAATGGTTTTCTTTGTGATTTCAGGTGCAATAAGGGATATCGTGGTGACATCGTTTTCAGTATAAATGATGTCTTTTGACCCAAGCGTCAAGGTCAAGACAGGTAGGTGTTCTCCAGTGATTGAAACTTTCATATTCGTCCCCACTCTATTCTCAATATTTTAACCGAAAAACTATTAAAAAGATATGAATTTTCCTTTAATCATATCGTTATGCTTTTAGGAATTCTTCTCATATAATATAGGCGTATCTTCAGGGTAGGGTGTAACTCCCAATCGGCGGTCAACCCCGCGAGCAGCAATGCAGGAACTTGTGTAATTCAAGTGGCGACAGTAAAGTCTGGATGAAAGAAGATGTCATTTTTCATATGTACCCTGAACTTACTTAAAGGTCAGGGTTTTTATTTGAAAATTAGAACAGACATTGATTTTATGAGAGAAGCATTGATGCTAGCCTCTCAAGCAAAAGACAAAGTGGGTCATGATCCATTGGTCGGTGTTGTCTTTACTAAAAACCGTCATGTCATCACCAAAGGATTCCATGAAAAGTTATTCGGATTACATGCTGAGTTTTCTGCTTTTAAAGAACAAGATTTTGATGTTGAAGGGTCAACGGTTTATGTAACCTTAGAACCATGTGCCCATGATGATTACTTTCCTTCTTGTGCTCAATTTTTAATTCGAAAAAAAGTAAAGAAAGTTGTGATTGCCTCTCTTGATCCGAATCCAATTGAAAATGGCGATGGTGTCCAATTGTTAAAAAAAGCAGGCATCGAAGTTGTCACAGGATTGATGGATGCAGAAAATCGTCTCTTGAATCTAAACTATTTTGAAAGGTTTAAATGATATGTTCTCAGGCATTATTGAAGAGATTGGTACCATCAAATCTATCACGCCACTTGCAGATGGTTTTCGGTATACGATTCAAGCGAAGAAAATTTTAAAAGGAACAAAATTAGGTGACTCCATTTCTCATGATGGCATTTGCTTAACCGTCGTACGTAAAACACTCCGAAACTATGATGTGGAAGTGATGAAGGAAACCATACAAGTGACCGCCTTAACATTATGGAAAGTTGGCAGTGGTATTAATCTAGAAAGAGCACTAGCAACTAACCAACGTAATGGTGGTCATCAAGTCTCAGGACACGTCGATGGAATTGGTAAAATTTCAAACTTAAAACAAGAAGGTATAGCCACGATTGTGACGATTGAGGTTCCTGAACGTTTGACCAAGTATATGATTCAAAAAGGAAGTGTTGCAGTCGATGGCATCTCTTTAACCTTAACCAATGTGACCAAAACATCCTTTGCTTTATGGATTATTCCTCACACGAAATTACACACCACTTTGTTAACGAAAAAAATAGGTGATCCCGTGAATATTGAAGTTGACATGCTCGCAAAGTATGTAGAAAAGTTGATGCAAAAATGAAACCACCATTTTCATCGATTGTCGAAGCAATTCAAGCCCTTCAAAAAGGTCAGCTGATTATTCTTGTCGATGATATTCATCGTGAGAATGAAGGTGATTTTGTGATGGCAGCTCAATTTGCAACCGAACAAACGATTAACACGATGATAACGTTAGGCAAGGGATTAGTGTGCGCACCTATAAGTGAAAAGATTGCCAAACAATTGGATTTACCTTTGATGGTAAAAACCAATAACGAAAGTTTCAGAACTGCCTTTACCGTTTCTGTGGATGCCAAAACAAACACCACAGGAATCAGTGCAAAAGAACGTGCAGACACTTTAAATGAATTAGCAAATCCTAAAGCAAGAGCGGAAGATTTTGTTCGTCCTGGTCATATTTTTCCATTGATTGGTAAAGCGGGTGGTGTGCAGGTTAGACCTGGACATACTGAAGCTTCCCTCGCATTAATGCAGTTAGCAAAACTTCAACCGGTCGCTGTCATTTGTGAAATCATTCTTGCCAATGGTAAGATGGCACGACGTGAAGATTTATTTGCATTAGCATCTCAACTGAAGATGCCCATTCTTGAAATTAGCCAACTCATGAAACCCTAAGGAGGACTTATCATGAAAAAGATTCACATCATCGTTTCCGAATTTAATAATCCAATCCCTGAACAACTTTTGCAAGGAGCGTTACGGGCATTAGCAGATCAAAAGTTTCCAAAACAAAACATTATCATTACCAAAGTTCCTGGTGCTTTTGAATTACCCATCGCTGCTCAAGCAGCGGGACAACAAATGTTGACATCTGCGGTCATTTGTTTAGGTGCCGTCATTCGTGGTGAAACCAGCCATTATGATTATGTATGTTCTGAAACCGCTAGAGGGATTATGAATGTCGGTTTGCAATTGATGAAACCCGTTATCTTTGGTGTGTTAACCACGGACAATCAAGCCCAAGCAGAAGCACGTGCAAAAGCAGATAAAACCAATAAAGGTTATGAATGTGCGATCGCAGCTTTATCGATGATTAACGTGTTGAAATCACTTCGTTAACGGTTAATAACGGTAATTTAAATAATTGTGATAACGCAGGGAAGGTAATCTTTCCTTGATACGTGTTCAGTCCACTTGCAAGTCCAGGATCCTTTTTCATTGCTTCTTTAAATCCTAAATTTGCAATTGCTAATCCGAATGGAAGTGTCGCTTGATTTAAACCAATCGTTGAAGTTCGGGGAACTGCACCAGGCATATTGGCAACGCAATAATGAATCACGCCATCGACTTCGTAAATCGGTTGGTCATGATAGGTCACTTTACTTGTTTCAGTACTGCCTCCTTGATCAATGGCAACATCAACAATCACGGAACCTTTTGGCATCGCTTTTAAATACGATTTTTTAATCAGTTTTGGAGCAGCATCACCTGGAATCAGCACTGTAGAAATGACAAGATCCGCATGTTGAATACTATTGAAGATATTCGTTTCATTGGAAGGTAACATCGTAAGGCGACCATTGGCAAAAGGTAATAAAGTTTCCACTTGATTAAACTTCACATCAATCGCTGTCACTTTCGCTTGCATTCCTAATGCGATTTGCGTTGCATTGAATCCAGCATAACCATTCGCTCCTAATACAACCACGTGTCCTGGTTCAACACCAGGAATACCGCCAAGTAAAATACCACGACCACCAAATGCTTTTTCTAAAAATTTTGCCCCTTCTTGAACCGCTAATCGTCCTGCGACTTCTGACATCGGCCTTAGGACAGGTAATCTACCGTTGATATCTTTAATCGTTTCATAGGCAATCGCAGTGACTTTGTTTTTAAGTAAGGCATCGGTAAGAGGTTTAGCAGCCGCTAAATGTAAAAAGGTATAAAGAATTTGATTGGGTCTTAGCAAATTAAATTCTTCTTCAAGTGGTTCTTTCACTTTGATAATCATGTCTGCTTTTGCATAAACTTCTTGAATGGTTGAAAGAATTTTGCAACCCACTTGAACATATTCATCATTGGTAAATCCCGAACCAATACCGGCGTCTTGTTGAATCAAAACTTGATGCCCAGCCTTTATGTATGCTTTTGCAGAAGCCGGGGTTAAACCAACACGATATTCTAATTTTTTAATTTCTTTTGGGACACCAATGATCATAGGAGTCTCCTCGATTCGAATTTATTATATCACTCGGATTTAAGTTTACTTGCTTCACCATGACGGACAAAAAACATGGTGGCAAAACTTAATAAAGCAAAGAAGGTTGCATAAGGAAATAATAGTCTTAAACCAAATGCCGTCATCAAGGCACCTGATAATAAAGGTGTAAAGATTTGGGCTGCCATCGAAGCAGTGTAATAGTAACCAGTATATTTTCCTATGTTACTACCTGAAGACATTTCCACAATCATCGGATAGGAATTGACATTAATCGCGGCAAAACCTAATCCTGCTACGGGCATAATGATATAAACAATCCACGATGTTTCAACGGTTAAGAATGAACCGACGAGTGTGCCTAACGCTAGCATAAGGATTCCTAAGAGCACCGTCTTTTTTCTACCGATTTTATTCGCCAGTGCAGCAAGTGGTAAAAAACCAATTAAGGCAGCAATGTTAGCAACCGTCACGGGTAAAACATAATTTGCAATTTCTAAAACATTACTCGCATAATCTGTGAACTTGGTTGTGACGGCGTTAAAACTAAAGAACCATAAAAAAACCGACACCATGATTAACCAAAAACTTAATTGATATTCTTTTTTCAGTGGAGTAACAACATTATCTTTTCTAGCTTGTTCTTCTGCTTCGGTTTCATAACCTTGTTCAATGGAAATGCGGTGCATATCTTTGACCCATGCTACTTCCTTGACGATAAATCGGAACAATAAGAGGATGGCGACCATCGTTAAAGCAAGCATGATAAAGGAACGTACATAAGGGGTGAATTCTTCTGTTGCCCCATTAATAATCAGTGTGGCAACGATATATCCTAAAACACCCATTAAATTAATAATGGCATTGGCGACGCTTCGAAATGGTTTGGGTGTAATATCAGGCATCAGCGAAACCGCTGGGGTGCGATAGTAAGACATCGCAATGAGAACGATAAATAAAGTGACGATATACAAAATTAAATAAATCGGTGAGATGGATGTAATTTGATTAAAAATTAAAGTGTAACGAACAAACGATGCATCTAGTTTGCTAGAGAAATAAACCACATCCCCAATGACCGTATAAAGACGATCGTTTGCAGAAGCGATATCAATAATGGCATCTTTTAAACTCGCTTGAGTGGCAAAACTATAGGTATCATTGGTTTGAATAATCCCTAAAATACCAGCATCTACCACAGCGGTTTGTTGATAAAAATCGACCAATGCAACGCCGATAATAAATATTGCGGCAATAATAATACCAATCGAAATAAAGGGTGTGCGTTTTCCTAACTTAGATGTCGATCGATCCGATAAAGTACCAAAAAAGGGCAATAGAAATAAGCCTAATAGATTATCAAAGGTCATCACGAAGTTAGACCAAAATGGATTTAAGCCAAATGAGTCCACCAACATTTTGGAAATGACAGCCTCATAAAATCCCCAAAACAATTGGATCGATAAGAAGGCTAACCCAATAAGGATGGTACGTTGATAGTTTAACTTCATGCTTAAAGTGTTTTGATTTTAATCGTAGAGGCTAAATTTTCAAGTTCAGTAAGGTTGGTGATGTCGGCACCTTCAACCTTTTTAACCGCGAGTGCCATGGCAAAGGCTAAGGATACTTTATGATCAGAAGTCTTTTCAAATTTAGACATATAACCAGCGAGTAAGGCATCTCCCGCACCGACGGTATGTTTAACTTTCACTTGGGGTGCTTCAACATGGTAAGCTTTGTTCTTATCGACAAAGATTGCCCCATTTTCACCTAACGATAATAGCACTCTATTTTGGGTAATTTCTGCAACTTTTTTGGCTTGTGGATAAAGTTTTTTAACATCGGTTGCTTCGGTATCCGCTAAAAATTGGAACTCTGATAGATTGGGTTTAATGATCAACGGTTTATATTTAATTAATTTTTTTAATTCTTGACCTGATACATCTAAAACAAAATCAATTTTACGTTGAATGATGTATTTAACGATTTGTTCTATTAAACCAGTTTTATCATTGGCAGTGGACGATCCGGATATCACTACAATATCTTTTGACGTAATGGTGTTTAATTGATTCAATAAATTGTTAAGTTCAGAACCATTAATTTCAGGACCCGCTGCATTCAGTTCAGTTTCTTGATCGTGAATTAACTTTACATTAATTCTAGATATGCCTTTAATCATGGTTGGACGAAGATGAACATTTAAATAACGACCAAGTTGACCTAACATATAGTCACCGGTAAATCCGCCAAAGAATCCAAGGATGGTGGACTTCACACCCAATGTGTTCAGCATCACCGAAACATTAATTCCTTTACCAGCAGATACCACTCTAGCATCGGTAGAGCGATTCAAAGTTCCAAGTTTTAATTTTGGCAAATCTAAATAGTAATCTAAGCTTGGATTTAAGGTAATCGTGTAAATCATAATGGTTTATTTCTTTCTATGAAAATAAGTTAACATTAACGTATTTTTATCATTAATCATATTTTAACTTAAGCAAGAGATGAATTCGAGAAAGAAAACGCCTTTCGACTTGTCTATAATGTAGATAGGACGGAATGAAAGATGAATAATATTCTAAATTTAATGATTTTTGTTGGTTTTTTAGGTTTTTTGGCTGGACTTGCTTATCTGATGGTTCAAAAGGCCATGCAACCAAAACTTAAGATCAAGATGACACCTATCCTAACATTGGTGGTGACCTCTACCTTACTTTTGGTAGGAACCTTAACCCCTAAAGCAAATGATCCAGTCCCGCTTCAACCTGTTGGCGTCAATCAAGTACGTGACGAAAATCATTTAAGAAATCTACTTCAAACGGCAAATGAATCTAGAGGAGAGTTCAACGGCGTACCTTCTCCTGGCGTTGCCGAAGACTCAACCACTAACTCTGAACAAACCAACAAAGATAATTCCTTTGTTGATACCAATAGTCAAGTTGCAGGTGTCAAAGAAGGCGATGTAGTGAAGACTGATGGAGAATTTATTTATTACGCTAGTCGTTGGGATAGTAAAGTCCGTGTGATGTCTGTGGATAATAATAATTTAGTAGAGTACGTTTCAACCATCGAATTAAATACAGAAAATGAAACCGTCTATACCGACAGCATGTATCTAACGGATGATTATTTAATTATTATTGGTTACCGTTATAACCTTACACAATCGAGTTGCGCTCAAGAAGATGAAAATGGTGATGTTTATTTCTGTGCTGATTTTGTGTGGTGGCAACCTACTGGTTCGGTGATGATGATTGATCGTACGTCACTTGAAATTGTTTATAGTCTTCAAACCGATGCAGCTTTTATTGATCATCGCATCGTACCCATCATGGATGGAGAAACCATTGTTCAAGAAACTTTATATTTAGTTGGACACTATTATTTTTATTCGTATCAACAAGGCCAAGAATTAAGACCTTCATATATTGAAAACGATGGTGAAAAAGCCTATATGTCTTACACCTCGATGACGTATATCAATGAAGATAATCTTTATGCGATGACAACTTTAACTGGTATTCCGCTTCTTTCAGAACCATCGGAATTGACCTATCGTACCTCAGGGTATTTAGGAACCACACCAGATTACAAAAAATTGTATGTGAATTTTGAGCACCTTTATTTAGCCCAATCCAATTATGTTTGGGAAGAACCACAAAGCTATCAAACCACAACCATTATGAAATTCGATCTTGAAATCGAAACCGGTGACCTATCCTTAATGGCAGTCGGCACCATTCGCGGTGTTGCCGTTAATCAATTCGCGCTTGATGAATACGAAGGAAATTTCCGTATTGCGACAACCGACACTGTCTGGGATTGGCGAGCTGGAGAATGGTGGTGGTCATGGGACAATCGCACGATTACCAATCGTCTTTATGTCTTGACCGATTTAGAAGATGGTAGTTTTGGCATTACCGCTTTAATTGAAGAAGGTTTAGGAAAACCAGGTGAATCAATTATGTCGGTTCGTTTCCAAGGTCCTTTAGCCTACATTGTCACATTCTTAAGAACGGACCCTTTATATATCGTGGATTTAAGTGATCCTTTAAATCCTGTGATTCGTGAAGAAATTGTCTTACCAGGATTTGATACATATCAACATCCGTGGGGAGACAATCAATTAATCGGTTTAGGATATGACGCAAACCAAGAAGGTCAATTAACGGGCATGAAATTATCAGCCTATTCAACCGTCGAAGGCGAAAGTGATGTCATCCAAACCTTAAATTTCTCACAATATTTACTCGATGATATGGCTCAAAACGAAGGCGAAGTATGGGGTTGGAGCTGGGCAGAAGCACTCTGGGATCATAAAGCCATCACCGTCTCCGTGGAAGATGGCATCTTCGCGTTCGCCGTCAACGCTTATAGTTATCACCTTGTGGAAGATGTCACCACAGAAGAAACTGAAGATGGTGAAGTTAGAACTGATATCTATTACGAATATACATTTACCTACCACAGTTATTACTTTGTATTTAAGATTGATTTTACCCAAGCAGAACCGATTTCATTAATTGAAAAAGTGGAACACCCTTCAAGTGAATTAGGTTATGTCCAAGTCGATCGAGGCGTGATGATTAATCAAGTGATTCATACGTTATCGAATCAACAAATGATCAGTTATGACATTACAACCGATTCCATTCTGCAAACGTTAGTCTTCCCAGAATATCAAGTTGCTTAAGTTTTAATGGGTTTTAGTTTCGTACCAAATTTGGATTGGCGAATCATTTTGACAATCGATTGAATAACAGGACCAAACGCTACGCCGAGGAAAAAAGATAAAACCGTAATCGAACTGGCATTCGTGCCAGATAGTAAGCCATAGATAAAAGCGAGCACAAATCCAAAATAAGCAACCATCGTGCGCATCAATGGATAAGATTTCATCTTGAATACTTTCATTAACGCAAACGTTAATTCTTCAAGCACCATGCCAGGAAAGGTCGACAAAATTAAGAAAGCAGAACCTAGGCAATAAATGATGAATCCTAATCCGTGGCTTATGATTGCTGAACTTAGATTGGAAATAACCAATTGGGGAAAGACTACAAAATCATAAAAATCAACCATGCCATTGATAAGAAAAACAGAAATAAAAACAAATGCAGACTTTAGATTTTTATTGATTATCACAATCAAAAGAATCATCGTATACGTATGTAAAGTCGAAGCGGTGCCAAAGGTAAAGAAGCCTAGAATTGGATTTAATAAAGCATTTAGTTCAAAAGCTGCAACACCCCATGGGCCTAAGCCTAACGTGCTTGATTTCATTAAGAATACGCCTAAAGACGCAGTGGCAACACCAACGACATAAAGAAAAAGAAGAAACTTAGATTCCCATAATTTTTGTTTCATAAAGTACGATTGATGATTTCAAAACGTTTATAAAGATTTAGAAAGAATGTTATGAGAGTACCAAAGGCAACTGCAAGTAAAAATGATAAAATCGTGATGCTACCCAAACCATTTCCTTCGATCAAGGCGTAGATTAATCCAAGTGTTAATCCGGAAAATTCAATAATCCATCTTGCGACGGTAAAGGATTTTATTTTAAATACTCGAATCAGGGTAAGTTGGAGATCATCATAAACATTCGGTGGAAATCCACTAATGATGATGGTGGCTAATCCCCAAGTCATAATCACTAACGCGACCAAGAAAAAAATAATGTTTAACCATAAAGGTGATGGTGCTGGAAATAAATTTGGCAAGATGACAACGTCCCACAAATCTATTGAAAATGAAATAAGGATCATTGGGAATATAGCCATGAAAGATTGCCAACGTCTGCCAATCCCTAACACCAAAACTAATAGGAAGGTTGTATGAATTAAGGAACTTTGACCAAGTGTAATCGAAATGTCGCGAGCATTTAATAAACTTCTTAGATTGATGACGGCTGTATCCCAAGGCGCAACCCCTAGACTTGCGCGCGAAAATAAAGCAACACCTAATCCTAAGGCTAATATGCCAATAAAATACAGGCTAAGATAACGAATGGAAAATTGGTTCCAAGTTGGTTTCACAAAAAAATATTATACGCTTTTCTTTGAAGGTTGAACGCGAATATTGTCGTGATTGGGTTTACCTTTATAAGAAGAATAGTACGAGGAAAAATATTTCATGGTTTTTCCAATCGGTTTACCATCATAATCAATTCGATCCGTCCATTCTTTTACAAATGCTTTTGTCAATTTTCCTTGAATAAGTAGTTTAAGGATTGGTAATAAATATGTTTTCGCATCGTTGATTAATTGCATCATCGTCGCTTGAGAGGTTTTACCAGTGACAGGATCTTTCCATAATTTACGAGATAAATTAAGCGAACGATCTTTAACCGAAACAGATAAAAATCGAGGATGAATTAAACTCATCGGTAATGAACGGCGACCAGAAACCAAGACCACGAGTAATCGATTCAAAATTGAACCATGATATAAAAATCGATAGGTTGATTGCATATCTTCTACTGCCAATTGAAACGTATCATGTTGGACTTGTTTAGGGAATGCTTGAAAATAAAGTTGGCTAATCGATTGTAAACTTACCTTCGAGAGATTAAGTGTTTCTTTAGGTTGATAAACTTTAGATTTTAAATTGAATTTATCGACTAACGCAACATCCATTTCAACTTCTAGACGAGCATGGTCAGCGCTGTAATGCCCAGTTAATGATCCATGTTCATCAAATCCAGTACGATAAAAAACATAAGGATGACAAGTGCGATCCAGTGCATAATGCGTTAATGCCCCGATCACATATGCTTTGGTTACTTCATCTGCTTTCGATCCAAACCAACCATGTTCAATCAATGGCCAAAGTGAATCCATTGGCTCTTGATTGTGTAAATTAGAACCAAATTGATTAATGCTGGTCGTCGATAATCTTTTTCTTAAGATTGCATGTCCATAAAAAAAGAAAGGATCGGGACCTTGTGATCCTAGCCAGAGTAAAGATTGTTGATTAGTTAAAAAAGGAATTGTTTTTTTTACTTCTTCAAGAATCAGATTTGCAAAATACTGATGGGTTAAAATAGAAGGCATAATTGATTAATCAACAAGATCGGGTTTTTTTCGAGCTATGTTGAAAATAATGCCACCAGCAATAAATAAAATAATTAATGATAAGACCCCATATCGTAAATTGCCTCCAGGTAAATCACCGAATTGAAGGGTAACTAAACTTGCAACCGTACCAACGATAAATGGACCAATCACTGCGGCAAAGCGTGAAAAGACAGTGTAAAGTCCGAAGAATTCGTTTGTCTTTTCTTTGGGGATAATTTTACCAAAGTAAGATCTGGATAAGGCTTGAATCGAACCTTGAGAAGTGGCGACCAATAATCCTAAAACATAAAAATGCCAAAGTTCACGAATAAAAACAGCAAAGATGGAAATGAATGCATACGTTGCAATATTCAATAGCAAGATTTTTTCTGCTTTAATCTTCTTACTCAATCTTGAGAATAATAAAGCAAAACCGAAGGCTGCAACTTGGATGACTAAAAAGATGGGTAAGAGAGTGGTTAATTCATTTTCAGGAAGAATATCCAAAGCATTAACAGCAAAACGAGCAGCAAGATTAATCACCGTGTGCACGCCATCAATATAAAGGAAAAAGGCTAATAAAAATAAGAAAATTTTTGGATATTTTCTTGCTTCCTTCAAGGTTTTTATTAGTCTTCCAAATGCTTTTTTAACGGGTGACTTTTCCGGTTCAATACCATAAACTTGTTTAGCTTCTTTTAAAAATGGTAGTGAGAAAATCAACCACCAAATCGCAGTAAAGAAGAATGTGATTTGAAATCCAAGTGTTAAGGTAAATCCAGGAATTGCACCAGGAAGAATGGTTAGTAACACAACGGCAACAATCAAAGGAATGGTGCTACCACCAATATAACCAAAAGCATAGCCAGCTGTTGAGACGCGGTCCATATTTTCATCACTTGTCATATCAACAATAAATGAATCATAAAAAACATTTGTCGCAGTGTATCCAATGGTTGCAACAATATATGGAACAAGAATTAACCACCATAATGATCGGGTTTCAAATACAGGATAAATTGTTAAGAGTAGGGCACTGACAATACCGATAGAGAAAAAAATTAAAAAGAATTTCTTTTTAAACCCACGATAATCGGCCAAGGTTCCTAGAATTGGAGAAAGTAACGCCACAACCAAACTAATACCAGAAACAATAAAAGCAAATAAGGAATCGGCAGTGTTTTGACCAAGACCACCAACATCTACACTTAAATAACCATATAAAAGTGGAAAAATGAAGGTTGCAAAAATTACCGTATAAGCAGATTCTGCCCAATCATAAAAGATATAGGCCCATTCTTTTTTTGTAAATTTAGCGGGACTTTTTTTGATTGATTTTTCCATAATTAACCTCTAGTCAACATTTTACCATTGTTTGCTAATTTCCTTCCTCAAGGATTCTTTTTTAACCTAATCTTAAAGAATGTACAATATGAATATGCTTGAAAACCTATGGTTAACGTTTGAAGTTTGGATTCTTTCACTTGGAACCATTGGAATATTGATGGTAATCTTGCTTGCAGTCTTACACCCAACCTTAGAGGGACCTGCTGCCATTTTACTCTTAACTGTGCTTACGATTTTCTTGGATGATGTCTGGCTTGCAAGTGCAATCCTATGGGTAGCATATACAATCGGTTTTACATTTTTTTATTATTTTATCCATTGGTTACACCAAAAAACAAATAAGGTCGTTGAAAGATATGCACCAACAAGAAAAGCCATTGAATGGGTCCATCGTCAACCGACCTGGAAACATATTTTGGTGATTGGCATGCCGCTCGTTTACACGTATCCTTTAAGAATTGCGTTTACGATCCAACACAAAAAATTTTATCCGTTTTTTTGGCAAACATTCTTACAATATGGCGTGCTTACAGTAGGAAATCTTCTACTTTATTTTGGCGTTATGCAATTGATCTTTTTTAATTTACCAATTTGGATTATTAGTATTCTTTTAGCAGGCGTTTCCATTGGAATCTATTTGATTAGAACAAAAGTTAAGATTATTTGATTCTTTTCGTCGAGTGGCGAACGATTAGTTGCACAGGTACAGTGGTGAGACCTTTTGATGAGTCTTGTTTTTCAATCATCGCCAATAATTTAATGGCAGCCGCTTCTGCAATTCTTTTTTTGTCTTGTCGAATAGTGGTTAAGGAAGGAGAAAATAAACTCGCAAATTGAATATCATCATAACCAGACACTGAAATATCTTCAGGAACCCGATAACCAAGTTCAGTTAAGGCTAAAATTAATCCCATGGCGATATCATCTGAGAAAGCAATAATCGCTTGAGGTTTGACTTGCCAACTTTGAATCCATAAAAGCGCTTGTTCGTAATAATGTTTGACACCATATCGATCGGTAGAAAAATAAGATTCTTTCGGTCGATTGGTTTTATATTGATGGGTTAATGTTTCAAATGCTTCCGTTCGTTGTTGATAGGCTCGAGATAAGGTTGAACCAGAGTATGCATAAATGGTGTGGAATCCAAGTTGAACGAAATGTTTAAAAATCAGTTCAATGCCTTGATGGTCATCACTAATGACAGTCGCAAGTGAAGGGTCCACCATATCCACTGACACAGATGGAATATCAGCATGAATTAATTCTTGGATATCTACTGCATTAATATCGCCCGTTAAAAGCAATACCCCATCGACACTTTTATTCAGCGCCCATTGTAAGTATGTTTGTTCTTGATCTCCAATTTTTCTTGGAATAAAGACAATTTCGTATCCTTTATCTTCAATAAAATTTTTGAATGCTTGAATGATGGATCCAAAAAAAGGGTGTTCAAGTCCAAACTTAGCAATGTCAGAGAAAACGACACCGATGGTCCAGGTGTGTTCTGCTTTCAGAATACGTGCTGAATGACTGGCCACATACCCTAAAGCTTTTGCTCGATCTAAAACTCTTTTTCTCGTTTCTTCAGAAACACTACCTTTATCATTTAAAATTTTACTCACCGTTCCAGGGGAAAGTGAAAGGTCAGCAGCAAGTTCATGAATGGTAAGTTTATGACGCTTATTTTTCATCAACCATGATGGTGGCAATCGATTTTGCTTCTAGTGAAAATGTTTGCCAAGTTCCTTTGTTGTTCATTGAAAATGATTGAGCTGATTGACTAGCATTCAGTAACACGATCGCGATTTGATGATCTGGGCGAAGATAGGCAACACCTTGTACACCTTCAGGAAGAGATGTTTCTAATGCAATTCGTTTGGATTGAGGAGGAATAAATTTTGAAAAATGACCAATCGCGTAGTAGGTACTATTTTTGATAATGGTTTGATTTCGTCGATCAAACAAAATAGGTGCATCGCAATAATTGCCAACGTGGTTGGGTCCACCTTGTTCATTTAGGACTAAATTCCAATCAATAAAACCTTCATTTCCTTGTAAAAAATCACCAATGATATTTCGCGCATAGCGTTCTCCAGTGTCCCAAGAACCAGGACGAGGGCCACCTTCAATGCAGCCTTCTGTAAAGAGTAAGTGCTTATCAGGGAATAACGCTTTTGTTTTTCCGACATTTTCAAATTTTTCTTCACCATACCAGTGAAAGGCAGTGCCCCAAACAAATTGACTTGCTTTAGGATCTGCATAAATTGGACTGACGCGTTCAACCATAATGTCGCGATTATGGTCCCAGACTAGTAATTTGATTTGATCTTTAAAATGTTTTTGTAACAGCGGCCCTAAATGAAATTTAATGAAGTCTCGTTCTTGTTCAGGTGTATATAAACAAGAGTCCCATACTTGTTTTGCAGCTGGCTCATTTTGAACCGTTACACCCCAAGGTTGAATGCCTTCTTTATGAAGTGCTTGAATAAACTTAATATAGTAAAGCGCCCAAAGGGATTGGAATTCTGTTTTTAAAACACCACCGTGGTTCATTTGTTGATTATCTTTCATCCATCCAGGTGGCGACCAAGGGGAAATTAAAATCTTGAGGTCTTTTTGTTTCGCCAATACTTTTTTTAAGATTGGTAAAACGTACCAAGATTCTCTGGCAATTGAAAAGGTGGAAAGTGTTGTATCACCATGATCAACATAGGTATAGTTACCTAAAGCAAAATCACTCGAATTCATATGGATGCGAGTAAAGTTATAATCTAATCCTTCTTTTGAAAAATATAAATTTAATAAATTTTGAATCAACGCTTCATCATGATTTTCTTTAATCGTATAGGCGGCGGATTCTGTTAAGGAACCACCAAAACCTAGATGTGTTTGAAATTGTTTTTTGGCATTGATGTTTAAAATCGTACCTGTCGATGACGGGTTCGTCTTAATCGTTTGAGTTGACCATCTTGCACCGGCAGCAGAACTGTGAATAACTTTCATTCTTGATACACCTCAATTTTTTCAACATCCATCACATATGGCATGTCTTGTTCTTCAATCTTGCCACCCCATGTTCCACCAACTGCAATGTTCATGATCAAATAATAGGGTTTATCAAAGGGCCAACTTTCAACCGAATCACCAACTTTTTTCTCAAACGTTACATAATGAACATCGTCAATAAAGAAACTAATGCCTTCTGGTCTCCAAATCATTTTATAGTCATGGAATCCTTCCATGATGCCAGGAATTTTTTGGAACTTCGTGCGTTGGGTTTTGATGATGTGATTATGAAGTTGTGAATGCAAACTAAAATGCATCACTTCAGGATCATGTCCCACCATTTCCAATAAATCAATTTCGCCACATAAAGGCCATTTGACCTCTCCAATATCATGACCTAAAAACCAGATAGCAGGCCAAGAGCCTTTGCCATGTGGAAGTTTTGCTCGCACAATAAAAGTTCCATATTGCCATTCTTTTTTATCTTTTGTATTCATCCGTATCGATTGATAACGGCATTTACTTAAGGCAGGTGAAACATCAGCGATGATGCGCAAGCCTTGTTTGGTCAGTTGTAAATTCTTAGGTGAATCAACATAACATTGTCGTTCATCGTTGAACCACTTCTCACCAACTTCTAAATTCCAAACATCACGATTGAGTGAGCGGAATGTTTCTTTGAATACAAGCTTGCGGTGTGGTTTTAACATACATTTAACCTCCAAAGGTAAAGGTGATAGCATCGGATAAAGGAGAGGTGCGACCGACAAAATCAATCGCTTCCACTTGCACTTGATAATCGCGTTGTTCTAAGCCTACAAAGGTATATTGATTGATTTTTGCTTCGCGGTATTTAACACCATCTAAATAAATTGCGTAGTGACTTACCCATGTATCATCCGTTGGACGATTCCAATGAATGGTGTTATCCAATTGTGAAGTTGCGAGGGCTGCAGGTTTTTCAGGAGATGTGAAATCATGAAGAGCATAATCCCATTGATATAAGCGAAGATAGTCTATTTCTAATACGGTTGGAAAGGCAAGTGGATCAATCCCTTGCACGCCACCCCAACTACCACCAATCGCTAAATTGATAATGAAATAAAATTCTTCTTGAAATGGAAAGACATCATCAAACGTCACATCTTGATTAAATTGCGGGACATATCGATACGTTCCATAAGGATTACCTTCTACGAACATTCGAATTTCTCCAGGTAACCAAATCATTTCATATTCATAGAATTGATTTTCTGGGTCTACTAATACTCTTGATGCACTGGGATTATTGTTATTGTTGTGGTTAAATTTGGTTGTATGCGTCGCGGAAAAAACAGTACCAGGATCATAACCAACATATTCTAAAATATCAATTTCACCGCTATTAGGCCATTGACCAAAGCGATTAAATAACGGTAGCATCCACACCGCAGCCCATGTTCCTCTTCCTGCTGGCATTTTAGCCCTAAAGGTCACACGACCAAATTGAGGGTTCACTTTATAACGAGAATTGATTCGACCACTGGTATATTGTTTGCCTAAGTAATTTTCTTTTTTACCAGTAATTTTTAACGTTCCGTCACTCACGGAGATGTTTTCATTTCGATAATATTGGGCTTCTTGGTTGCCACCGCCATCGCCGTTGACTTCGACATTCCAGTGTTCGCTATTGAGTGTGTTTCCGTTAAATTCATCCGTCCAAGTACAAACCCATTGATTATCAATTGTTTGAACGCCACATCCTTCTGCAGCGGTCAATGGAAGTAAACCATTCGGAACACCCGAGGAGGATGAACTCACGCTTGGGTTCACACAAGCCGTGACGGTAAACGCTAAGAACGTGATTGGCCAAATTTTTTTCATCATTATTCTCCCGTAATTCCTGTTTTATCAATACTTTGGGTAAATAACTTTTGACCAAAGAAATAGAGAAGTAATAAAGGTAATATCGTCAGCATATTCCCTGATAATAAGATCGCTTCATTTAATTCTGCACCAGGTGTACCAGGTGGGAAAATCGTTTCATAGGAAGAACGGAATGCCTGTAACCATAGAGGTAATGTCACCTTATCGCCTACATATAAACCAGTGATGAATGATTCATTCCAATACCAAACAAAACTAAATAAGAACACAATTACAAAAGAAGGAATCGCTAACGGTAGGATGATCGTGCGGAAAATTCTCAATTGACCTGCGCCATCGACTTCAGCGGATTCAATTAAGATACCAGGAATAGTTCGGTAGAAGGTATAAAAAATAAGTATATAAATGGCAGCATTAATCCCTTGACCCGTCATCGCAGGTAACAGCATCGACCATTCCGTTGAGATGATTTCAAGTTCTCTGAAGATCAGCATGTTTGCCACCATCGTCACTTGTTGAGGCAGAATAAAGGTCGCAAGCATGATCGCAAAGAATAAACGTTTAAATGGGAAATCAAAACGTGCAAAGCCATATCCAATCAACGCACTGGATAAGGTTGCACTGACACTCACTTTTAAAACATAGACGGTGGAATCAATGAAGGATTGTGGCAAACTCAATACTTGGAATGCGCGTTCATAGTTTTCCCACATGAGGACGGTGGGAATCCATTGCACACCTGGATTAATCAGATCATCAACGGATTTCAAACTATTGATCAACATAAACAACAAAGGATATAAGTAGATATAACTAAAGCTGATTAACAAAAGATAAATGA
>JACCDO011915296.1_pt1 | contig 20362 bp, 14 predicted proteins | sample 7446101 | NCBI WGS metagenome assembly JACCDO01 (sample SAMN15323440, study PRJNA562643) | freshwater metagenome | isolation source: river surface water | place: USA:Blue River Watershed | collected 2017-08-16
AGAGGCTACAACATCACAGAAACAGGCGTCGATTTATGCGGAAAATCGGCGAAGAAAGACCACTGTCGCAGCAGCCAAGGCCGCGCCAGCTGACCAGGTGAGAACTGTTGGGATATGGGCTGCAGCCCCAGCAACCCCAGCAACCCCAGCAACCCCAGCAACCCAATTCTTCCCTGGGTGTGAGTTTCGTATGACCGGTCAGAACAAGGCAACGCTACGAGGACTCCTAGCGTCGTCACGGGTTCTCAATTGGCGGTCCAAGATGAAAAAGGCGGTTTTATTCGTAGGTGTTGGGGCCCAGGAATATGTGGAGGTTGTTGTGGAGTCGCCACGTATGTTTCTAACAAAGAAGATTGGGATTACGTGCGAGGCGGAACGTCAGGGGGATGTGTGGGTAGTCCAGGATCCGCAAAAGTTCACGTTTTGGTAAATTAGAAACGTAAAATAACTACACCGGAACCACCAGCACCTCCTGCTCTTCCAGCACTATAATTGGTGGAAGCTCCTCCACCGCCATTGCCGCGATTGGCTGTGCCGGCTGTACCATTTGCATTTCCAGACAAACGACTGCCTCCTGTACCTCCTGCAGAATAGGTTACGGAACTACCGGATAGGGAATTGGACACACCTATGCCTGCCGCACCTCCTGAAATCGCAAAGTTGGTTCCTGCAGGATTGGTTGCGGAACTTGTTCCAGCAGAACCCATACCACCTCCACCCCCGCCTGCTATGGAAACGCCGCTCGTTGCACGACCGCCCTTACCTCCTGTGGGAGCTGTGAGAGTTCCTGCATTTCCAACACTGCCTCCTGCCCCCGTTCTATCTGTTAAGCTACCGCCGCCACCTGTACCACCTGCTGCGGAAACGGTTGAAAAAGACGTGGTGCTTCCATTCGCTCCACTGGAATCGCCTGCCCCTGTTGCACCAGTTCCTCCTTCTCCCCCAGCACCTATTACAACAGTATAATCAGTGTTGGGCGTAACTGATATTGTTCCAGATAGCAAAAGACCACCGCCTCCACCGCCACCGCCTCCACCATCGTGTGCACCACCACCGCCGCCGCCTCCGCCTACCAACAAATACTCCACGGAAGTAATATGTGCGGGTGCTGTCCAGGTAGTGGAACCGACGGTTGTTAGGACTGTTGGTGAATAGGAGGAATCCACACCCTCCAGTGTTGCTGCAGTCGATGTTCCCGCGGCATTTGTAGCTGTAACCGATATATCATATGATACGCCATTTGTGATTCCGTTTATAATAATGGGTGAACTTGTACCCACTTCCTCAAACCCACCGGGACTTACGGTCACTGTGTAGGAATCCACGGACGCATTTGTAGGTGCTGTAAATACCACCACTAGTTTTTCGTAATACGCAAGCACACTCAGATTCCCAGGGGCGGTTGGGATCTGGGACGATGGAGGCGGTACCGAAGCAACATACGACGCCCGTTCCGCGGCCGTGGTTTCCAACATTCCCCCCTCGTATTCTCCATAAATACGATTTGTGCCGGCGCGAAGTGCTGGTTCGCCCTCCCATGCGATGGAGTTGCGAAGGCCATATTGTAATGCGGTTTCTTGCACAACGCGGTCTGCGTAGAGAACACGCATAGCACGGCGACGTACTGTATCGGATGCTGAAGGAGGCAAGGGCATTCTGTTTTATGGATTGAATTATGTTGGGAATCCAGGATTATTTTGGTTCTGCTGCTGCTGCGGCTGCAGGTGCTGCTGCAACAAACCTTCGAACTTCCAGTGTAGGCCCGTAATGAGTTACAGGCTCTTCCCATTCACTATGGCGTGTACGATACACACGCATAGCTGCACGTGCGTCTTCAAGAGCACCATGTGCACCCTGTTGAATGGCCACATTTCCAACATATCGCGAGTACAGTGTTGCTAGTTTTTGCGGTTGTAGTTGGCCTCTTGACGCCATGGTTTTAAAGTAATTGTGCTGGGCAGTATTACGGATATTTGCGGCTGGATGTGCGAGTCGAAGTGCCCGTAAATCATTCGACAATGCATGCCCCACTAAAATATTGCCGTCTAAAATATCTGCTACCTCGCCTTGGACGGTTGCGAATGACTTTGCGCCTCTGCGTGCAGTCAGCATAGCAGGCCGAATACCGGATATTTCGGTGCGATAATTCACAACAGGGCCTTGTGGTTGTACATAGGCATGGTACACAGTATTTCCATCCCAATCCACAATACCGACTTCCGCTACAATGCTGCGCTTGTGTGGACCCTCAACCATTTCACAATCGAGTGCTAAATAACGGGGTGCTGGTGCTCCTGGAGCACCACCTCGCTGTTTCCTGGTTCCTTGGCGGGCAGGTTTACGCCGAGTTTTACGATTGTTCATGCCCATGTTGGATATGAACAAACAAACTAAACTACCAAAGTATATAGAAATTATTCAAGCATGTAATCGGACCATTGCACGCCAGTCAACAAAATGGGCGGCACAAAGTGTCCGCCCTCCACCTTCTTCAATAAAAGGTCGCTCCATTCGGCGTCCAACGCCAGGAATTCGGATTGTGTTGGGAATATGGGAAGTCCTGTAATTGCGGGTGCAATCAGGTACATCACATAACGCCAGGAAAGTCTGAGGAATTCCGCGTGGTCCGCGGGTACATGTAGGCGTTTGACGGACTTTGCAGACTTTCGGGTCTTGGAGGATTTACTCTTTGTGGACTTGCGACTGCTGCGGCTACTGCGACTGCTGCCGCTACCACCATCCATCTTCAGTTTCCCGTATTTCTCACAATCGCATGCGCGTATGGCTATTTTTCCTACAAGCATTCCTGTTAATTCCTTACCAGCATCTACTACTGCCCTTTTAGTGTAGTCAGATGCATCTTGAAACTTATTTGTAATAGTGTCTACAGAAGCTTTGTAAGTACCAGATAGCCAGTCACCGAAGCCAGCACCCGTCATTCCACCTTTTGCTGGTGCTGGTGTTGCTGTTGCTGCTGCCGCTGCTGCTGTTGCCGCATTCACCGATTTTACCTTGGCTTCAGGGGCATAGGCGCAGAGGGCTGTACATATAAATGTAGCAATTGCTTCGCCAATATCCTTGAATACCTTTACATAAATGTCTTTTACCATACACAGTACTGTTTGGAAAACCCAGGCTTCTGCAGTCATAAGAGTACGCGCTTGGAATAGATATGCCGGCATATTGAGTGTCGCAACTCCCACACTCCTTGCCTTCACGATAAGTTTTCCGCCAATATATTCCAGGAGCAACTGAATAATACCAGCCTTATCTTTGAATAGAATGGGGTCGAGTTCTTGGAGTTCAGTGTAGGTATGGTTGGAAACGGATTCCAAATAGTCGCGCATCTCGGTCATATTGACGCGTGGTACACCAGGAATAGTCATGTTTTGTAGGTCTTGCAGAGATATATTGCGAATTCCCTCCATAGTATTCGCAAAGGTGGCGGCAATAAATGGTTCCCAGTTGGAGGGCTCCATAGTTGCGGCAAAGGCGGCAGACCTTTCTGCACCGTATCCGCGGGTTCCAGTGCGCTCTTCGGTCCACATTTGCGACAACTTCCACATAAGAACAATTGCATGGGGAGCATTAAATACCAGATTTTTCGCAAGACCCAACACGCCTCCCTCCAATGTAATGAGGGATTCACCATTGGATATTTTCATTCCCAGTTGTTTCACATAGTTTACGCTAAGAATGACGGACCATATAGGCATCATTGTTTCAATTGTAACGGGCAAGTAAGGATGCGATAAGTAAAAAACAATGAGTGCGAAAAAGGGGTTGAGCATCATTGACGCTGCACCACCGGGACTTCGTAGCATTGTTTTCAGTTCGCGCACACCCTTTTCAACACGCTTGGTCACTGTGAGGGTTTCGGCAGTAATGGCTTTTATTTCTCTAGTAGCTTGTTTGAGGTCTGTAGTAGCAGCCCGAATGGTTGCCTGACCTGCGAGTAGATTATCGGCGGCGCGCGAGGATTGTTCAGCCATGGAGGCCTGCTGTTCGGCAATTGCATGAAGCTGCGCCTCCATAGCGGCCTGGGACTGTTGGGCTTGTCTTATAGTGATTGCATTTGCATCTGCATTTCTAACACGATTCCCCAACAGTTCTGCACGCGTTTCCGCATTGTTGACCCAGCCACTGCGAAGTGAAGGTGGAGGTTGTCGTCCAGGACCACGATGCCTCACACCATTTTGTCTAGGCATAAGCATATGTTGATTCTCCATTTTCTAATATGGAGGAAGAATACCGAAAATTACCGAGCTCAATTGAGCTTACATCCTTAGCAGATCAGCAACAGACACAACAAACACAAACCAATGCAGTCAAACGTCCACCCAGTTATTCTGACTCTTTCTTCATATTGAAAAAAAACACAACAATTAATCAATCCAGTTTTGAATTTCTTGACCTGGCTACTGTGCAGGAACCTCCTGCTTCTCCAAAACCGCCTACAAACACCGCCAAAATCACAAACCAAACCCAAACCCACACCCACACCCCAAAAACACACGAACACGCAATTACAGCCATCGGGTTTCTTTTTCATATTACGCTCATTTCCCTGTTCGAATCCCTCTTTTTCTACTATTTCATATCGCGGTCCGAGGATAAGGGAATTCTCACAACAGTCAACAATCTGCTAGACGAAGTCACTCGTACATGTCCCTCTTGGCCAGCCAATCAGACAGTCATACTGCGGGACCTGTTCACCCTTCTCATAAACCAAACTGCCCTACAAGCCGCCGCACAACAGGCTTCCGCGACACGTGCAGCCTACAACAATCACATATTCCTGCAGTCATGGATGTATGTAGTCGCCCTGGCCTCATCAAGTATACTCGTATTCGCAATAGCAACCTGGCGCCACTATCTCACAAAAGCAGCGATGCGTCGGATATTGTTGGAAAACCTGGGACTCGTTGCACTACTGGGGGTCTATGAGTTCGCCTTCTTCAAGACCATTATTTACAACTATGATTCGATAAGTGTGTTGGAAATTGAGGAGTATGCTGTAAACACTCTTCAAAGTCAATGTTTTCTTACATATCGAGTTTAGTCGCGGGAAGACCTGCTACAGTTCGATTGATAGTTTTCCATTCCGAAAGTTCCAACGCGTTTTGGACTTTTGTTCGGGTTGCTGCTTTCATGTCGGCCAACAAGGATGGCCATAGGCCCAAATACTGCTTGCGCACACGTTCGGACCCATCCGCCATGTCGGCTGCGATGGATTCAGGCAATGTGGCCTGTGGTGAAACAACGCGCCCTCCCTCAATCCAGGTTGTCCAGGTTGCGCTGTAACGCGAAGCGAGAGTTTTACCCAAATTTATCAATGTAGTTTCCGCAGAAGTCATCACCCCTCCAGCTGTATCTGTGCCTGTTAATGTTACAGATGCTGCAATTGCATATTGACGACATTTTTCAATGAATGCTAGGTCCGTCGTCGAAATATCCAAGGCGGATAAATAACGCCCCCCCACCACCCATGTATTGTTCCATATTTCCTTCACAACCCATGCAATGAGACTTAATCCCAGCGTAGATAACGTAGTCCGCAAATTGGCCGAATTACCAACAGTGGTTGCGAATGAGTCATCTACAGTGGAAGTCACACCTATGGAATCCATGTTGGGAATGCGCGAAATCGAGGACGCGCGAAAGTCGGCCACTGCAGTAATGCAACTACCCAGGAGAGGTTGAAGACTGTCCGCAAATCCAACATATCCAAGGAAGTCACTGTAGCCATCCAAACGACCAAACAGAGTGAGTGAATTCGCAGTAGTTTGACTGTAGACTCCACTCGCCGCCGATACGAATAATAAACCACTCATAGGATTCGAGGCAGTCCATGAAGGTGCCGTCGCCGAAAAGGAGGATAGGGCGGGAAGTGTTGGGAGTTCAGCTTTTCCTGAGAAATCCGTAACCATCTGGGAATATGCCGTGTACAAGGATGCATATTCATTCAAAATAGCATTGAGGTTCGATTGCGCCAATGAAACCATATTGGAAAAGGTGGTCGAAAAGGTGGGGGCCGCAGTACTTGTTACAGTTGAATAAGCGAGTTCCAATGTAGTCTGAGGAGAACTCACAATCGTATTCACCGTTCCAATTAAAGTTGCGATAGGTCCCATTTGTGCTGCGGAACCATACAAATAAGGTTGCAGAGCCAAATAAACCGTACCAAAGTCCACAATTTGAACCAAGGCGTCCGCCTGGTTTTTTGCAGTCGAGAAGGTACTAGAGTAGGAGACTGTGGGTGCTGCTGCCGCTGCTGCCGCTGCTGCCGCTGCTGAAGGTCCTGGCGTACCTAAAGAATCCTGAGGCAGGCCTGCATACTGGTTCATATACCGATACAACTGGTCGTCTGTAGTTGTCGCCGCCAATTCAGTTGCACCACCAGTCAATAAAACAGTGTACGAAGTTGAATACGCTGCACGAACATCGTCGGACAAGGTTGCCCATCGACGCTCAAACTCACGAATGAATAGACTGAGATTCGTGCGCACATGCGAAACAAGTTGATTGTAAAAACCATTTGTTCCATTGTAGGAAGTACAGAATCCACCTACACTTCCAATTTGTGCTACGGTTGGTAGCGCACTCTCAGTCGCCGTAGGCAATCCATTTAACGTCGCCTGGTCGGCAGTTCCCGTGGGCAATCCTGTTGGAATCGCTGCTAGTGATACACCGAATCCGGTTATATCTGGGTTTGTCGAAAACGTCACGTATTTATTATACAGTTTAACATACCGATTCAACACGGAGAGCTGGTCATTACGTGATGTATTAAAAAGTTCCGCAATGGCTTTGCGATAGGTAGACGTATATGAATTAATTGTTGGGATTGAGGTTGCTGCTAAAATTGCGGTCGTATCTGAGGACCGTCCGTCGAGTGCGGCTTGAATTCCTGTGGTAGAGGAAAGAGGGAGACAACTAGCCAGCGTTGTATTGTAATATGTGGAAAATGAGTTCAGTGCATCTGTTGCACTTTGGCGAATAGAAGACAATATAGTATCTATAGCAGTTTTATATTTTGAATAAATTCGAACAATGTGTGCGTATTCTGAATCCGCAGAAACGGAGGAAATTGTAAAGGTCACAACGCCAGCACTTGAAACGGCTCGAACAGCGGCCGCTAAAGTGCTGGCTTTATCGGCATCACATGTTATGTCGCGAATAAATGTCGCGGTATCGGTGGTCGATGTGGTAATATCACCGCGAGTTACTGCATCGGCACGTTCTTTCTTATATTGGTCAATATAGTTAGCTACGCTTGAACGAATACGGCCGAGAAGAGCCGGCCAGAGAGCATCAGTCCCTGATATATATTTACTATCAAGTGCATCCAGCGTTGCATCCGATGTGGAATCGACAATCAAATCAGATGTTGGGATTGAGGAGGTCGAGGACGATAGTGATGGGGAGGGAGACAAGGAACTTGATGTAGGGAGTAGAGAAGTAGCAGGGGAGGGAGAAGGTCCTAGGGTCGCATTGTTTGGATTGAGCAGCCAATATTTTGTGATTAATGTTTTCAGAACATCACGGCGGGCAGCCAAATACGCACCATACGTTACATTCACATTCGTATAAATTGAGGAACGTGTAGTAGTTGTTGAGGTTAATAATTCAGTATCGGTAATATATCTGCGTGCACTCTGATACAAAAATCGGAATGTTGCGATTCTGTATTTGAGTGTTAGAGTATTCAGCACATCCAGAATAGATGTTGTTGTTCCAGAATATGTTTTTAGAGTTGTTGAACTTGCATTGGCTTGAAGGATAGAACCATAATCATCCTGTATAAGTCTTGAACGATTGTCTTCTCCTGCACCAAAACCAAGATTTATGATTGATGTAGCAGACACAATGAAATGCCCTGATGTGACCCAACTATCAGCACACGTTGAAACATATAATACTCCTTCTCTTACTACACTTATCTTATAAACAATAGAAGTATTAAAATTTGAATTCACAGCAGACCATGTAGTTCCATTCCATTTTGCTAGATGATTGATAGGTGTTGAAGTCAATGCATTATTAAATCTACTAGAAAATCGACCTCCAACATAAAGTGAAGTGCCATCCCAACATATACATTCGAATGAATTAAGTGGTTGTCCTCGTGAATCGGTGCCTCCTGTTGAAATACTAGTTATGTTTAACCATGATGTTCCACCTGAAGTAGGACGTTGTCTTACGTAAGCTCGGTCAAAAATACCGTATAGTGTATCATTTTTATCCAGACATAATGCATTACAAGTCTGCTCAACAAGAATATTAGTTCCTTGGTCATCTTTAACTTTTGTTATAGATCCTCGCATAACACCAATGTTATTTACGGTATCATTTACCTGCGCAGAAGCATAGAATGTTCCAGTTTGGTCGACTACAATTGAGTACAAATTCAAAACATTTCCGCTACTAATAACTAATCCAGGCAATCCACGTTGCCTGTAGGTTTTAGTTTTTCCATTTACTTCAATCAAGCTACCATATCCACTGCGACTTCCATAAAAATAAAACAGAGATTTATAATTGAAATAATCATTTACATAAAAGCTTGTTCCGTCATTATGAAGATCACCTCCTATTTGTTGAAATCCTGTTCCATCATTCATCCATAGAGTGCGTTGATTACCGATTTGTTTATAATAATATGTGTTTCCAATAAGGTCCGAACCAATTACAAAGAATCTATTACCAGATGCATCTTGAAGATTGGTCCAGCCGCTGATGTTCTGCCTTCTACCATATTTAAGTATGCCTGTTCGAATTGAAATATCCGCATTTGCTATTTCAGACCCAATGAGGTCCTGGTTAATGATTGTAGTATCTACAGCAACCCCAGCAGCCGTTGCTTGGTTACGATAAGAATTAATCGCAGTTTTCACAGTTTCAGACAAGGAGTTGATAAACGTGGGCCAAAGTGCCGCAGTTCCTTTGAAATATTTATCATACACTGCTTGCATTGCCTCAAACGACATAGAACTCACATCATCGGATGTTGGAATTGTAGAAGACCCCCATACAATCGGAGTCGCAGCATAGGTTGATACAATTGTATTCATGGGGTCGGCAGAATTTTTCAGTAACCAATATCGACGGATAGCAGTTTGTAGGATATCACGGCACGCCGATACCATATCGGCACTGGAAGGAAATGACCACGACATAATAGAATTTTTAGTGGTTAGTGTGGACGCTTGAAGGTCGACATCTGCAATATAGGAGCGTGCACTAAGATAGTATTCTATAACACTTTTAATTCTCAGCAATGTATCTTGTGCCCCTTTGTAGAGTTTTTGGAATTCAAACAATTGGTCCGGTTTTGTATACGCCATTTTTCCACCATATTCATAAATATATAATTTTTGTAGTTGTATATTTGTTGTATTCATTCGGAAATAGGAATACGATTCTCGTGTAGGCATAGAAAAAGTTTCGGAGTCTGTACTATTGGTTGCATCTGTCTTATTTGAGGACCTTTTTATGGTGGCCCATGTTGTGCCGTCATTGCTTCCCATTAATTCCCAAAATCCTGGATTGGTTCCTGATGCTGTTTCAGAACGCCACTCAATTTGATATCCAATTATTGATTTAGCCGACGGAATCTGAATTTGGATAAAGGATGCTTGACCCCATATTGTAGTCCTTGGGACTTCAACACCTTTGCATTGAAATATGAAATAAACATTGGAGGCTGAACCTTGCTGCCCATTGGAACAATCCTGCCCACCATATTTACTAGTAGTCATTCCAGAAACATCCACAACATATGTTCCATTTTTTGTAGGATCATCCTGGTCCGTAATTGTGGTTCTGAGTCCTGTTAGTCGTTTTGGAACTATATTGATTTTTGTATCGTTATTTCGAACAACATAATATGGATTTCCAGTCGCATCAAAATCCGCCTGGTCAGCCGTGGTAGATAGAACAAGGGACGATGGAATGGGATAGGTTCGCGGAAACGGTATGGAATTATGCATTGATGTATACGAACTTCGCGTGTTGGAAACTTGGGTTTTTATAGCGTTTACAAGTGCCGAAAAATGCCCCGCAAAGGTGGATATTTGTGTTTGCGCACTAGCAGAATCGGTAATCGACGGCGTTTCCCCCGTTGCTGCAGATGTGTCTGTAGCACTTAATGAAATGCTTGTGAAGGAAGTCAACGCTGTAGAATATGCTTTTTTATAGGATTCAATAAGTGTTGTAGCCAAGTTGATATACGCTTGTCTAAGTTGAGTGGGTGTTGGAGTTATGGTTCTATTATAGATATCTCGTGTGGTTGTTTGTAGGGAAGTAGAGTCAACGTAGGGAGAAGCTAAATCATATTGTGTGTTAAATGTGCGCAATTGAACAATGCTATCAACACCGTCTTTTGCTTCTGTTATTTTTCGGTCAATTGCGATGAGTTGATTGATTTCATCTGTTTCGACACCACCGCTATATTTTAACAATCTAATTTCACAAATGCGAATGAACAGTTGTACGGTGTCCTGATGACGTGTTGCTGTTATTCTAAATTGAGTATATGGAGCTGTGTATTTTTGAAATAAATATTCAACTGTGTAACGTGTCGATGATGTGGCACCATTAGGATTCACTAGACCCGTTCGTTGATCTAATAAGGTCCATGTCTCAGTAGAAGTATTACGTGCCTCCAATTGAAAATCACGTGGACCAAATCGTTCCAATCTAAGAGAATAACCAATGATTCGTTCTGGAGTTGGGGAAGTCCATTGTATCCATACAGGATTTGTTGTTGCTATAACATTCGTGCCTGAAGGTTGACTTTCCCATACAGTGGTTTCACTTCCATCAAATGCGCGGAATTTCTGAGCATTAACGTCATTAGCCGGATTCGTTCCAGATACAGTTATGGCTGTTGAGTCAGCAGCATACACAGGATGAATGGTTCGATACTGTCCTGGCGGCACCAACCATGGAGCAGTAGTCAAATCAATTGCCGAAGTCATTACCGAAACATCTAAATTCCAATTAGACAGCAAGGCGTTTTTTTCAGCATTGGTTAATTGATTGTACGCCAAAGTATATGAAGGCAATAAGGTTTGTTTCAAATATTCACCAATCCATGTAAGCGGTGAACTTATCGAATTTGAAAATAAATCAGGATTCATTGGTGATGTTGAATTTCCGTTTATTTGGTTAATTTGACTCAACGAAAGCTTATCGGCAAATGCGGTTGCGATATTCACAAATACTTGTGAAAGTTGTACATTTAGTTGCGCCAATGCTGTATTATATATAGCCTCAATTCCTGATTTACTTCCATACGAAATCCATGCAGATGATAACGTTCCATTCGCATTTGTGAAAGACCTCATTAACACAAATTGTTGACCCGTTATGCCGTCAATGTTAACATATCTGGATACTTTCGCCACTTCAGCATTAAAATCCTTAACATACACGGACCAATCTTTGCTAAATTTTATGATTGCACTTCCTCCGAATTGTGCTTGATCAGCTGGATATCGCATATTGATATCCTGGATAGTAATTGAGTTTGCACTTGTTGTAAGGAATGACGGAGAATGAACTAAATATACGGCATCATTTGAACTATTATCAATAATGGCTTTTCCTTCGGGTGCTCCACTTAAAATAGAAGTCCACAAATAATTTCCTTCGGAATCCAATGATACAAGGAATTGGTTAAAAGTTGAATCTGTTGAAGTTGTTATATCCCGATATGTTCCATCAGATTGGGATATTTTTGGTATAGCGGTCCAATTTCTAGCCACATTTACATATGGGTTGCCGCTAACTACAGACAATCCCTTACCACCAACTATATTATCAAACCATCGTATCCATTGAAATTCCAATTCAAACAACTTTAATAAAAACACGCGAGGTGTCGATGTACTGGTTGAGGTCGGACCTGAAGTTATGTTAGATATGGTTGTGCCATCATTTTTAATTATGGATATTGTTGGTTGATTCGCAGTAGCTAATATATATATTTCATTTCCATTCGTATCCATACTCAGATTTAATACACTCGTTGCACCTGTAATCCAAATGAAATTTATAAAGTTTCCATTCGATTTAGTAAAATAAGCAATAAAAAGCGCTTTCATTGATGTTACAGATGATGTATTACCATTTGGATTATCAATTGGTGTTGTAGCGACATTGTTTTCATTAACTATTTTTAATTTTGATTTATCTCGCAACATGATTTCACCAGCAGCAATAATTGTGTCCATAGTCAATGGTTTCACAAACGTAAAAGGAGCACCCTCAATTGCTCTTGACCATCGAGAATTTCCAGATAAGTCAAAGCAATTTATATTACCACCACCACTGAAGGAAGTAGTCGAAACGAATAAATTGTTTCCATCAATAGAAATGTAATTGGAGCCATAAAAAACCAAATATCTAAACCAGTTAAAAGAACCATTGTTACCTGTAAGTGAAATAACATATGCAGATACGCTATTGTTTATTGGATATATAGGAAATCCAGCAATTGTAGCGTCTGCTGTTGAAGTGGAATAGCGAATTGAAACGGCACCATATGTCTGTCCACATGCATAGACATTGTCGGTAGAATCGATTGCTAGACCATAGCCGAGACAAGCACTAGACTTTAACCATGTTAACCACTGAACTTTTCCGGAAGAATTGTACTTCACTATAAACGTCTGGGTATTAGTATTACCAGAGTTGTAAGTAGAAAGAGTAGTCTCATTCGATTGTCTTAGTTGTATTACACCGGAGCTTGAAGTTCCTACAATAATTACATTCCCAGATGAATCTAGTTTTATGTCTTCTATCGAAACATTTGCATTTTGTCTGAATATACGGGACATCCATTCATAAGCCCCCATAGGAACTTGTTCCACAAAAAACGATTCAATCGTTTTTGAGTTCATTTGCTTTCTATTCAGTTTCTCTCTCAGCCAATCCATATCTATTCTTCTATGAACAAAGTTTTAGAAGAATATTCACCACACACAGTTTGTTCGGGATGTGCATCGTCACTGAAAAATTGAATCTCGAACACTTTAACCAATCAAACCAAACCAAACCAAACCAAACCAAACCAAACCGAACCAACCGCCCTTCTTTCAAACCTACAAACCAAAACAAACCAAACACGATGCCTCTCAATCCTAATGCACTCCCTTACATTCCTCAAGCACCCCTTGTGAATGTCCAACAGCTCATTTCCTATCCCTTCTTCCAACAACGGCTCGACCGATTTCTTTACACTCAGTACCGGATTTCGGATGCGCGTGTAGAAAACTTGCAGATTTTCATGACGAATCCCCCCATTCAGCCAAAAACCAAGGCATCTACGGTATTCCTGGCTCAATATAAGGGTATTCCCTTTCTCTACGAGGCCAATCGATGGGAGGACCCTCGCACAGGAATGTTTGTGAAGGTATAATTGCCTAAAACAAAACAAAACAAACAAAAGCAACACAAAGTAAAAATACAATGACCACCGAAATCATCCTAGTTTCCATGGGGTGTATGTTGGGATTTTTGGTTTGTTTGGGATGCTGTGGAACGTACATAAGACGTTTGAATCGTCGGAATCAGGCATGGCTGCAAACGCAGCCACAACTGCAGCCACAACTGCAACCACAATTGCAACCACAATTGCAACCACAATTGCAGCCACAACTGCAGCCACAGCTTCCAATGGCGTTTAATCCATATGTAAATCCTCCACCTTACAATCCTGCGACAACAACAGCGATAACAACATCTGTACCATATTATAAACCTTATTATACACAAGGTGTTGGAGGTCCAGGATATTATGCTCCTAATGCTTAATCAAAAATTGAATTAAATCATCAAGATGTGAGACGCGACTGTCCATTTCTTTCCTAAAACCAACCCAAACCAAACCATGGACGACATTGAATCCATTCCCCTCCAAACAGCAGCAACCGCAGCAACCGCAGCAACCGCAGCAAACAAGGTCCTAGTCCATGTAGTCAAGGATCTCCTCAAACATCCCCATCCTTTCGCAAATCAAGATGAGTTGCGCAAGGTGCTCCGCCCGCTTCAAAAGAAATACAAGGTAGTCCCTAGCAAAGCCGACCTCCTAACAATGTATCGGACTATGTTGGAAACCCAGGAATCCCAAGTGCCCCGCAATGAATCCCTGCTTCGCATTTTACGCGTAAAGGCAGTCAGAAGCGAGAGCGGCATTCTCAATGTGAGTGTTTCGCTCCCTCCCGCCAATTTCAGTTGTCGCTACAACTGCTACTTCTGTCCGAATGAACCAGGTATGCCGCGGTCCTACCTTAGCAACGAGGACGTCTTTGCACGAGCAGCCAAGGTCGAGTTCAATACCGTGAAGCAGGTATGGGATCGCCTGGATACCCTACAACGCAATGGACACCCCATTGATAAGCTGGAATTCCGCGTACTTGGAGGCACCTTCAGTTGCTATGACCACGCAATTGCGGACGAGTTTGTACGCGACCTGTATTATGCGGCAAACACATACTTTGCACCTCCAGAACACCGAAACCGCCCCAAGGAATCCCTCGCAGCCGAACAGGGCCGCAATACCTTCACCCAGCCTCACGTAGTGGGACTCGGTGTTGAGACACGACCGGATGAAATCAAGCCCGCCGAAATAGTGCGATTCCGCACCTACGGTGTAACCCGCGTAGAGCTGGGCGTCCAACATACGGATGATGCACTCCTTAAGCGAGTAAATAGAGGCCATGGCGTGAAGCAGTCTCGTGCAGCTATCAAGCTGCTAAAAGACTACGGATTCAAGGTGGAAATTCATATTATGGCCGACCTCCCTGGGTCCACACCAGAGGCCGATAAGGAATGCTATCGCCAGGTCCTACAGGCGGACCCAGACCTGATTCCGGATTATATGAAAGACTACCCCTGTCTGGATGTGTCGTTTACCAAGATTAAAGAGTGGAAGCAACAGGGACTCTGGACACCGTATTCGGAACGCACTCCGAATGCCCAGGACCTCCAGGATGTCCTGATATATCGCCAGCAGATTACGCCCAAATGGGTGCGCGTCAACCGCATTCAGCGGGATTTCAGGCCCGATAAGACACCCTGCGGCGCCCAACAGTTGGGATATGATGCGACCAGTATTCGCAACAATCTGGCGCAGATTGTGAAGGATGCCGCGGAAGCCCAGGGTATCTTTTGCCGCTGCATTCGGTGCTGTGAGGTGCGTGACCAGCCCTATGACCCCTCGGAAATCAAATACGAAGTGGCCAGATTTCAGGCGAGCGGGGGCATCGAGTATTTCTTGAGCGCCGAGGTCCCGCGGCCTAACCGGCACCTACTGTTGGGATTCCTGCGACTGCGGATTTCACCGGCTCTCCGCCATAATTCACTGATTCCGGAACTGACGGGTCGCACAGCTATGATTCGTGAGCTTCATGTGTATGGATGCATTCAGGAGGTAGGAAACCATGCAACTGATGTTGGAACACAGCACCTGGGAATTGGAAAACGCCTCCTGGCCATGGCCGAAGGCCTCTCAAAAGAACACGAGTGCACGCGCATTGCGGTCATTTCGGGCATTGGTGTTCGGGATTATTACGCAAAAAGGGGTTACCAATTGCAGGGAACGTATATGATTAAGGAGTTTTCAGAGGAGACATGGAAATATTATATTCTAGCGTTTCTTGTTGGAATCCTGGCGTGCACGTTTATTCTATTGTCTTAGTTGCTGCGGTTACGACGAGTGCGACTGTTGCGACGTGCCTTTCGCCCTTTTCGGCGACTGCGAGTATTCATAAACATTGGTTTACCGTTCTGTTCAAACCAGGAATATCCGTGCGGGTTAAATTCACCAAGTACTCGTGTTTCGTTCAAATTTGCATTCGGTTTGCGGGCTTTTTCAGCTACAGGCTTTCGTGTTTTGGAGGGGTCGCCTTTGGGGTTCGCAATGCCCATGCGAGCGGTTAATGGATGATACCTAGGCTCGGGAACTACCGCAGCTGTCGCAGCAGCTGCAGCAGCACCAGTGTTAGCATTCATGGGTGTACCAGGAGTAGAGGCAACAGGACCACCAGGTGTTGCATAGCCATAGCCAGGAGCAGCGGCACCAGGCGTTGCATAGCCATAGCCAGGAGCAGCGGCACCAGGCGTTGCATAGCCATAGCCAGGAGCAGCGGCACCAGGCGTTGCATAGCCATAGCTTGAAGCAGCACCAGGACGACCAGGCGTTGCATATCCATAGTCAGGGGCTGCACCCATAGGCCGAGGAGGTGTTATGGCTGCTGCGGAATTGGGTGGACCGCGGTGAAACACGGGACGCATCGGAGTGAAAACAGGGTCGGGTTCCTCCATACCAGGAAGCGCACCGCGCCATTTGGGAGATGCAGCAGCAGGGACTGTGGTGCCTGCATAACTACGAGGATATCCAATTGTATTGTTGGACATTGTTTCTATTAAGTCTGCATAAATACGTTTAGTTTTTTGCAGTAGCAGCAGCAGAACCAGCACCAACCCCAGTAGCCGAAGGCATCCAATAACACCCGCCTTCAATCGTTTTAGCGTGTGTTGGAGTTTCCGAGGGCTGTGGATTCACCCACCGTGACGAGGAAAGCAGTGGGCCTACAATGGGGTCTTCTATCCAACGTCTCCCTCGAATTCCAAAAATACACTGTGTAATTCCACCGGTATGAATGGCCACAATCCCACGTTCCTTCAGACCCACCACAATAGGCAAGGACAGTGCACCGCATCCAACAAGAGCCACACGTGCCCCAGATGCAACAACCTTTTCTACAATATCCGATACAGCCGCAAGCCATCCGCGACCTTGAATGTCTGCTGACCATGCTGCAGCTGATTTCCCATCATAGGCAGGAGAGCACCCCGTCTTTATGGGAATTATCGTCGGCGCCGGTGTCGACCAAAGCGGTTCCGAAAACAACTCATTTACATGACCGGACTGAATCGCAATGGACTCTGCAAAAGGACTCACGACTGCAACCGTACACGAAGAAGGAATCGCGCGCAACCAGTAATCCGTCCAAGGACTGAGCCAGTCAAGCCCGTGTTGGATATGCGCACTGGTTGCATACGCCATGAGGACGCCGCTTTCGTGTGTTGGATTCCACCAGGCAGCCACTCCATCCATACGGGGTAATACAAACGTGGACATATGTTTGGCCCAGGCGGTCAAAACGTGATTTTCGGCGGGCCATAAGCCGGCATTTCGCGTCATTTCGGTCCGCAGGACCCAATTGTAGGGATACCGGTTCAAAAAGAGATACATAGTTTCGGCCTCACATGTCCCTAGCTTTCCAACAGCGAGGCCGCGATGTTCCCGTAATGCTTCCTGAATCGCCGTACATAACCACGAGGCGGACATTTTACAGACCTATGCGCAATTTCGATTTAGACACCACCAGAAGCAGCACTAACGCCAACAGCACCAGCAGCACCAGCAGCACCAGCAGCACCAACCAAACACTCTTTGAGCCAAGGAAACCGGTCATCATAGGCAAGCACAAATCCCATGCGTTTTCCTTTTTCATATAAGGCCTTCCGTGCACGTGACCCAATCGTATCCGCATAGGATTCGTTCAGCACAATGCGGTCGTTCCAAGCTTTGACGCGCCTAGCAAATGCCTCGGCACCCTGGGCCGTATTGGGGAGTCCTGCAATCCCAACACTTCGAAGTGCATCACGAAGTCGATCAGCGGACATGTAGGGACGGTGGCACCCTCCAGGCCGAATCAGGCGTGTTTTACGATTCTCAAAAGCATCTTCTATAGCTCGCACACAATTATTGAGGACTAGATTCTCATCTACCCACGGTTGTACAGGTTTGCATTTATTGATTGCATTAAAGTACTCGATTACTTCGCCTTCCGTAGTAAAACGCCGTTCAAATACTAGAATGGGGAAATCTGCACATGCAGCATTCTCAAAATACTTACGCAGAACACATACACGATGTTGACCATCAATAATGTATTGTTGGTTCACATGGCCACCACCGGCGTCTTCTTCGGCCACACTGGCGATATGATATCCGTGGTCCAAATGGCGTGGATTCACATCACGGGCAATTTCGGCAACATGACTATGGTCAATAATGCGGTTGTTTTTCCAGACTGGAATGGCGATTAATTCTTTCGCCGAAAGGATACGGAGTGTTGCGCCATTGGCGAGAGAAAAGAGGGACATTTGGATTAAGGATTGTAGGGATTGCAGGGCATGAAGAGAGAGTAGGAGGGGTAAAGACTCATTTTTGAGAGGATGTAGGTAGTCCAGGAAATTACAGAGGCGAACTTTGGAAGATGTAGGGATTCTAGGAAATTACAGAGGATACACCGAGGTTCAGGGTCCGTTGGACCCTTCACAATCTACAGATTTGCATTTGATATTTCTTGTGTAATTTATTGTAATCATGAGCATTCCATGAAATGGAATATTCATGTATTTCATAAGGTTTATCAAGGGCACGCCAAAGGAATTCCTGTATGGGACTTTTTGTGGGCACGTGCATTTTGAAGCAAAAAGTTCCATGTACGTGCATGAGTAGAACTTTTTTGGGTTATTGCATATTATTTTACACCTTTTTTCATTTAAAACGCCGGTTGGCGTAATAAAAAAAGATTTGGCTTTGAAGCCAGTAAAATCAACTTATCTACCATCTTTACCTACCCTTTCAGGAAGTAATGGTAATATATTTCTACAAAAGACCGATGGTCTTTCCTTTTTCTTGTAGAGCATATGTTTTACTATGTTTAACATATTTCTACAACTGTTAATGTGTTTGTATTCCATATATTGTATTTAGATATTACTCTGAATTTTATATATTACTCTGAATCACTATCGCCATCGCCATCCATCATTGCGTCCATATACTCACGGTTGGCGTTCTCGCGCAGACCTTCCTCGTCCTCGAGTCCCGCAAATCGCATGTGTTCACCACGAAGGTAATCACTGCAGCACTTGTAGTACTTGCACATGGCCACAAACGGTGTGTCTTCTGTAGAAATGTACTCCCAGTACTTCGGTACGACAGTTGTCCAGTCTGTGATGCCTTGGATGTACTCCTGATCCATGTGGCGCCAGAACGCATCCAGTATACGGCTACGGACTTCGATGGAAGTTGACTCATCTTCTAGGTTACCGGATGGGATAGTCACAATCGTAGAGGTCAGTGGAAAGAGGGATGCACCGGCATCCAGGAATGGCTGAATGCAACTCGTTAGCATGTTTCCCTCCTGGGCGTAGCGCGTGTTATTGAAGAAGCACTCTAGAATCTTGGAAAGGCCCTCCTGTGCATCCAAGCCTGCAGCAAGGAAGTGGCGAATATACTTCGCCTCGACATCATCCATTGTCTCGCACTCCTCTGCGTAATCAGGATACGTCTCACAATAAAACTCGGTGACCAGCGACTCACCAAGACCGGCTAGGAAAGCATCGTATGTTGAAAAGGAAGGGAACATTTTGTAGGAAAGGAAAGAATGGAAAGGAAAGAAAGGAAAGCAAGGACACACAGACTTATCCTCAACAGCGTTTAATGTTCAATTTTTTCAGGCACATATTTGAAAGAGTCAAGTACTTCAGTACGAAGTCCTTGGAATCCTATCAAAAATGCCTTCTTCGCAACAACCCATGTAATATCCAACGAAGGGAATAATGCCTGGAGCCGGCAGGTGAGGTCTCCCATGATTCGAATATCCCACACATCCACCGCAATCTCCATATCCTCCAGTTTGCCCTCATAAATATTCTTTAAAATAGCACGTGAACACGTATCAAGTGACTTCTGAATGAAGGCGTTGGATCCCTCTTTGTACACGGCAAGTAGATTATCCATATTCCGCACTTCCAATGGGATTGGATTTGCGGACCATAAAAACATATTTTTCCAAGTATGTTCCATTTCGTATGGAACCCTGTGCAAAAGGTCCTTAGACAAACTCAATTTGCGAGATTGCATCCAAAATACGTGTATAGTCATCCTTCACTCTATCGAGTCGAAACCGCTCCTCAGGATTCGGATGCATCATTCCCTCCACTAGCGCCAACATAGGAAGTTTAATGGTTTCCACAAATTGACGCACACCTTCGTCGGTTGTATCTTGGTCTGAGTTAAGAGCGAATCCAAACACGCGGCGAAAAATCACAGCGAATGCATACCCTAGGGAATAAATATCAGTCATGTGTGCAACGAGTTCTACATTTGCACCCATGGAGCCCCGCTTGTAAAAATCACGAATGCCGGCCCCCAAGTTATTCTCATACAATACATACACACCTGATGCGTCATAGTATTGGCGATTAGGCACATCATATCGCGGCAACTTTTCGACGACACGTTCATAAAAATCTTCCACGGCATCATCTC
>JACCDO011228640.1_pt1 | contig 20351 bp, 13 predicted proteins | sample 7446101 | NCBI WGS metagenome assembly JACCDO01 (sample SAMN15323440, study PRJNA562643) | freshwater metagenome | isolation source: river surface water | place: USA:Blue River Watershed | collected 2017-08-16
ACAAAAACAGTTAATGTGGTGAGATTTGTTGTTGCAAATTCAATTGATGAGAAAATTATTGAAATTCAGAAGAAAAAAATCTTACAGGTTAGCTCCTTACACTGCTCTGCTCCCACTCACTCACTCACAACTCACTCACTCACTCACTCACTCCTTCTCATAGACGAAGACACTGCTTGAGAGCGGTAAAGAAAGGAGCAAGGAAGAGAGGAAGGCGGACATGATGTATCTACTAGGTGTTTAGGTGTAATCATTTTGTAAATTAATGTAGGCGGTGTGGATTCGATCTCACTAGGGGCAAGGAGGAGAGGAAGGCGGACATGATGTATCTATTAGGTGTTTAGTTGTAATAATTTGTAATTAAGGTAGGTGGTGTGGATTCAATCTCACTTGGAAATTTCTGAGAGGACCGGTTAAGAAGGAAGAACTTTTTTTTTTAAAAATCATTTGATCTCTCTCAACTTCCTGTCTGTTGAATTGGAGTCACATTGTGGTGAAAGCTGTGACTATTAATATGCCAGATACTCATCGTGAGTTGATGGGAATGAATGAATACGGGAAAAATATACTATTGATATGTACAGGATCAGTTGGAGCAGTTAAAGTCCCCGAGATAATATGCTCCTTGAGTTCATTGGGCTTTGATGTACGATATATCTGCTCCTCTGCTGCTGCTTCCCATTTTCTGCAAAAATCACAGAATTATAATCCATCAATATATAAAAAATTTATGGAGAACAAATATAATTTCAATGTTATTGAAGATAAAGATGAATGGACATGGGACAGGATCGGTGATCCCGTTCTGCATATTATTCTGCGAGATTGGGCAGATATACTTATTGTTGTGCCTGCTTCAGCTGATATAATTGCTAAAATAAGTAACGGAATATGTGATACCTTAGCATTATCTGTCTGTAGAGCATGGAATTTTGAGAAATCATTCATACTTTGTCCTGCGATGAATACTCACATGTTCAGTCATCCTGTAACTCAGCAATCATTAGACAAATTGTTAACATGGGGATGCACTATAATTGAACCTGTCGATAAACTACTAGCATGTGGTGATCGAGGAAAAGGCGCCTTGTGCACTGTTGATGATATTGTAAAAGAAGTTATTTCTGCTTCAAGTAAATTAAATTCTGACGACTCGAAGCATAAGGTATTCACTCGCTCATTTGCATATATCTGTAGTCACTAACTCAATCTCTACAGGAGAAAATTATACAATTAGACGAGATCTTGACAAGTATAAGGAAGAAACAGTCACCCAACAGCCATTTGGCGGGTCATGTGTTGCTATTTGCGGCAGGAATAGCTGTTACTTTATTATTTACAAAGTTTCACAAATGGTAATTTTTATTCGTCGAAATTGAAGCCTCGGACTTTGAGGTACCACCGTCCTGATAAATGTGAGTAAGTGAGTGATAGTGTAGCTAATTGTATTGTAATGTATCCGAACCTATTTTGAACCGGTTAGTGTAGAGTCTGTGCAGCAGGGCAAATGTTGCTATCATTCCGAGTATATAAAAAAATAACTCCGAGTTGGAAATGTCATGTTTATGATTGGATCCTAATTGAGTAAGTGAGGTGAAGTGAGAGTGTGAATGTTAATAAGAACTGAACCTCTTAATTTATTGCGTTGTAATTCTATTGTTTCTTCTATCATTGTCCTCTTCTTCTCTGTTGTTAGTACTATAGGTTGAGTACGATTTTGATGAAATAAACCTTTTCGTTTCTTGTTTTGCACTAAAATGAATTCGTGAGTGAGTGAGTATCTGTATAAATGAGTAATGAGTGTAGATGGTACATTGTGTGGAATCTATATTTATATTGTCAGCTGATTTAGGTGGTAATAATATAAAATCTTTAATTAATTTTACTGCTTCATGACCAGTAGCCCAACCTCCCCAAACTCGAATAGATTCCGTATATTCTGTGGGAATCAACAATTTAGCATGTGTAGTTGGTACTATTCTAACTTCATTCTCGCATCCACCACTGATAAATTTAGCCGGAGGGGTTGTCTCAAATACATACTGTATCCCCCCTGATTTATCCGAAATAGTGACGATGAGTTCCTCGCCTGGAACATAACTGTCAACATTCGACTGCAACTCTTGGTTATTACGGAACACTTTAAGTGATCGGGATTCATCCTCAAGTACTTCATTATTCATTATTACCTCCCCTTCAACAAGTTTACGATTACAATAATCCTTTACAAACCATGAAGCAAAGCTCTGCACCGGAGGCAAGAGAATGGTGCAAAGTAGCAACAATGACAGCGAGCGTGCAATATGCATAGTAACAAAGGTTTACTATACCTAAAACTGATGCTTAAAACTGATGCTTGCACCCAAATTTTTGAACATTTTTTTGCCGTCATACCGGCGTCAATCAATGAGTTGCTGTCAGTAACTTGCTGATGAGAAAAGGCGCATAATAAAGGTGCGTCTCCTTCCTTATCAGTAACGCCATCCTTTACTTAACGACGTTTCTTTCTGCCGTTAAAAAGCGGATGTACAGTCCGTTGCCCTAGCAACTGTTGACGGAACATTGTGGAAGAAAATAAAAATGTGGTTAAATCACATTGAAAGAAACTATTTTAATTGCTAATTTTGACGATGAAAGTTCGTACGTGCATGGGGTTCAGCGTGACCATGAAGTTGCCTTCGGCTGTCACCTTGATTGGGGTAAATTCATGCGAATTCTTCGATTCCGATGCACTTTTCCATATAATTTTATTTTGCTCTCTGGTCTCCTTGAGTTGGGTTCCTGATAGCGTTGTCTCCACGGCATCGATTGGATTGAACTTACTCAACACATTAAATAAATCAAATATTACTGGTTCACTGTACACCGGATCTTCATCGACCGCAAACTGGTGACTAACTCGCACAAGGAGTTCGTTCTCAGTTAACAATTCTAACGACAATAAATTAACGTTTAATGGTAACTCTTCGCCTAGAAGACTGTCGATATCCTTGTCCTTCATACCCGCAATAGCGTGTTCATTGGTCGTGTATAACGGATATAATGGTGAGAAAAGCTTGTCCATGAGTGACCTCACTTCCTTCATTCCATTCGTAATTGATGACAAGAGAACATATTGTTTACCAATAACAGTTATACCTGGACCTTGACGATTCCATGTTGGATAAGGAGTGATACCGATAGTGGTTTCATTCAATGGCTCACTAACACCCTTCCAGTCATCTCGTAACAATCGGCGATGAACCATTAGTTCAATTTCACCATTTTCAAGACTAGCTCCACCTTCTGCACGATCAGTTAGGACTGAAAATTGAATGTCTTTTGTTTCATCTTTGATATACATACCGGTGGTCAACGGATAGTAGTTACCAGCTACTGGCTCGTATACTTTCATGTCCCACGTTGGGCGATAGTTGTACAAACGTTCCATGTACTCACGACCGTTAGAGTCGGTGTAAAACTTGGTAGAGCCAGTGCCACCGTTATCTATTGATGTACTAAATTTATTAATAACTTCTTTACCATATCCATCCGCTATTGGTATTGGACCTACTTGCCACTCAAACTCAACTGCGGCTTGACCCTCGCGTAATCGAACTATTTGATAGACCCAATCAGAAAACTTTTGTCTCACTTCAACAATACTATCACCTTTAACAACTGATAGCTCGACACGATCGACGTAGATTCGGTTAGGTTTATCATCCGCTTTAGCAGGTCTAAAAATATATGCACCACTTGGTTGTGTTGAGGCCTCGCCTAAACTTTCCTTGGCTGGTTCGACGTTAGCTAAGTGAGGATCACGTTTATCTACTGGAACACTCATGTGAGCTGGTGAGCCAAAGGAACGATAATATCCAAACTCGTTAGAAATATCAATTTCAATGACGTCCGCGCAATCAAGACGCTTCATGCTTTGCATGAGGCCAGTTGATGAATCAAATGAGATAGATATGATGTCATTGCTAATCACAACAGGTTCCTTTCTATTCTCGTTGATAACAACTTCTTCAAGTTTGTTATTACTACTTGATGCCGCTTGTTTGGTCATGCTAATCATGTACTTTGATGCACCCATTGCAGGTACATTGCTTGCTTGGAATACAAGGGTAAATGGAGCAGCATTCTTGTTAATACTCTTCACAAATGTAGCCGTTGGTAAAATCTCACTTGGAATAATAGTATTGGTAGCAGTATCCGTTACAGTAATGCTAACACCGTCTAATGATGCCTCGTTGTTCAAGAAAACGCTTACTTGTTGACTAGCAGTCCGTGGTAAATTGTTGTACAAAACAATCATTGCATTAGGATGCTGTCGCAGGTTGAGTGATTGAGTGGCTTCACAATAGGACTCATTAGTAAAGCGACAAACTTGGAATATTTCTGTGTTACTGGTGCTTTTACTACCAAGTAAATCAGCGAACATATTACCTACAAAACTTTCTGCTGAAGTTAATGCTTTCGATAGAATTTTAAAATAATCATACGCAACATGCTGTTTTGAGGTGCCTGTGATGGCATCGTGGTGATTCACAAGACCAACACCAGCTGTTAATGAGAAAACAATCTCTTTCACTGATTTAAAAGCATGCTTATTCTTTAATGCAAAGTAACTCGAGAGTGGTTTCATCATAGTTAGTAATGATGATGATATACGTTCTAGGTACTTGAGGGTTGGACGTGAGGTGAAGTAACCAGTCCAAAAGGTATGAGAAGCATCACTATAAGGGAAAAAATCATCGGTTTTTTCTGGCCAAACAAGATTTTCGGCAGCTCTTGCTTTTGTGTATGTAACAGGATCCGAATAGAATAAATTCAATTCTCCAGCGTATTTTTCATTGATATACTTCATCAAAATATCAATACTCTTGTACCATGTGTTGGCATTCGTGTAAGTGAAATCGGCACCCATTTTCATCATGATGTTGTAACCTAAAGATATTTCTTGTTCCTCGTATATAGCTTTCACAAATGCCTCCGCTTTGGCTTCAAGATTATATGTTTCTAATAATTTATCGTCAACAATTGGATCATTTAAACAGTAAACACAAGAAACATCCATGCAGAAGCCAGATGGTGGGCCATAATTGCCTGAGCTAAATGCACCTGCAAGTACTTCGGCTGATGGTTGTGATTTGGAACCTTTCCATACCATTTCCATTGCCTTCTCTGCCATACGTTTATCTTTATCTTGGTAATCAATACGACCAAAAAATAATGAATCAAATCCAACTTCACTGGATAACCATGCATGTGTGTTTGCGTGGCCAAATGGGTCAATTTGCCAACCAACTGTAGGATAATAATCTAAACTTTCTTTCAAGAAGCGATGACCTAATGTAGTTTGATCTATCATAGAAATATAATGTGAAGCAGCTTCATCATGCATCACCCAACCTCCATTAACAAAATGCAATTGATCATTGTCAACAAGCTTCTTAACTAATACCTTTGTCTCTTCGTTTTGTTCATTCCACCATCTTGAAAAGAATGATACTTCACACATTGTATAATGTTTCGTAGAATCTTTGTCTAGTGCAACTACAACTGAATCAAAGATATATTGGACATATGCTGGATAGATTGAAGTATTCGATCCTGAATAGTATTGATCTACAGTCTTTAACCACCCAGGATCATCGTGGGAATGAGACACCATGTGTACATTTATTACTTCACTGACTGCGACCGCTAGCAACGAAGCTAATATTAGAAAACGCATCATTTGCAAGTAATAGAACTACTAGACACTATTATGAAATCCTACAACTGAGGTGTTTGACTACTTTTCCGCAATGTTGGGACTAAAACACTGCCTCTTTTTTCCCAGTTGCAGCTGAAACATGAAAAATTTAGGGTTTAGTCACTTACTCTAAAAGATTATTAATATAGTAAAAAATGTAACTAGATACGTATAAATATCATAGTTTTTTATAATCGTCAATTTATTAAGACGCTATGGATTAGATTGAAAAGCTCAATTTATGTCACTTGGGAATATACAGAATTTAAAAGCATCATAAAAAATTACAGCGTCCTAACTCTACACAATTACATTTGTTTCACTTTATATCTGTGATCTTAATCAAAAACGATAATATCATCGCCGGTATGGTACGCACTTTTGGGTAGATTTTGTTACAGATCCAAAACCTGGAACAACCACTGAAAGATCAATGAGGAGATATCTTCTGTTGTTGGGATTGTTGTTGGCCATCTTGGTACCATTGTCGTGTTTTCAATGGCTGACTGTGGGAAGGCGAAGAGCGGTAGGAGGTATCATCATTTGGGGTGGTGATAATGATAAGAAGATATCTAGTCAATTAGGCGCGATTAGAAGGACAACAGCAAAGAAGACAGATAGTGAGGTGGTTGCGGAAACAGAAGCGCCAGTAAAAACAACGACTAGAAGGACAACAGCAAAGAAGACAGATAGTGAGGTGATTGCGGAAACAGTAGCGCCAGTAAAAACAACGACTAGAAGGATAATAGCAAAGAAAGCAGATAGTGAGGTGGTTGATGAGATAGTAGCACCAGTAAAAACAACTACTAGAAGGAAAAAAGCTGTTGTAGAAAGCGACAATGGCGAAACAGTAGTGAAAAGTCGACAGAAAGGCAGTGCAACCGATGAAATAGTCCAAAATAATCAATTATTCTATCCAACTTTTGAGAATAAAATCACCGAAAACATGAGTGAAGATGAGAAACTATACAATCTTTTCTTACAGCAAATTAGTAATAAATACAATGATGATAACGATGGAGCATTTCCCCAATCCAATGAAATGGCTGCAATGAAGGCTACAAAGAAGATTCCTTTAGTGAGGTCCAATGCACTAGTAGAAACCCCCATTGACCTCACTGTTGATGTACCAATAGAATATATCCATAAGAACAGGTTAATGTTCGGTAATTTTATAGAATTTAATTCAAACAAAAGTAAAAATCCAACCGTTAAAGTCCGCCAAGTAAGCGGTGATGTCATCACTATCGATGTGAGTCAAGTGATAAGTATATGGGAAGTACTTGCCGATGAAACAATTCCAACTACATCTACTGAATGGGCCCAAACTGCGTCAGAAGCACTACAAATATTAGGTAATATGGCACCCAGAAAAAGTGATTTGAATGAATTCTGGCAATTAATAATCAAAAGGCGAGGCTTGAACATACCTGTTGATTCGCTTGATTTAGGGGTGTATATATTCCAAGAGCGTAATTTTAACTCATGGATAGATCCATTAGCAGCAGCAAGTTCGTCTGGTGTCCGCGCTTTATCATCCTCACAACGATATGCTGCATCATTATTACTATTCAACGATGATTTTCACTTTAAAAGACGTTCATCTACTTATTATATCGACGAAAATCAGGAAATAACTAACAGCATAATAGAAGGAGCGTATCGCCCGCTAGACGAAGGAATATCAATGTTTAAAGAAGGCGAGGCATTCACCAATCACTTTCAAGCAACAATAAACGGGAACCCAAATACTGCAAGCTCAAACCCTTATCGCGAAGGAATAGTAACAAGACAAATGCGTGCTATTGAGGTATTCGCAATGTCTACTTCCAAGGCTGTTCCTCCTCCAATAGTTAAACATTTACTCAAAAAATTGAATAGAGAACAGTCACCTAAAGGTGCCATGAGTATATTGAAGGATTTGAATATTGAGTTAGACGGAGGACTATCACCTCAGAAATCCACTAGCGTCACACCTTGGAGTGAGGCGGTATTGCTAGAAGCAAATAGTTTGAACGAAGAACTTGCTGCTAGACGTGTTGAACTCACATTAAGTAGTGATAACAAAGGTAAAGTAGGTAAGAAAGGACCGTCTGGTCGAATGGAATACCGCAGCTCAACCAATCCGCCTATTTGTATTGATAGTATTAAAGCAACCTTCTTAGACGATGCATTCTCGTTATCACCAGAGACCGGCGAGATACTGGTGCATGTGGTTGATGTCATGGGCACATTGCGCAGATATGATGCCTTGAATAGTGTCGCGAAGGACAGATTGTTTACTACCTTTCTTCCTTCGGGACCATTGCATATGCTCCCTCCACAGGCATTAGAAGGGCTTAAACTGTCATCCAAAGGACCGAATGAGGTTATTACTTGTGCTATTTCTGTTGATGATGTAACTGGAAAATTAATTGGTTTCCGTGTATTTCCCTCGATAATAGGACCAGTCTTTGCCATTGACAGTGACACAGCAGATGATATTATTCAAATGAATAGTAACGGAGTAGAGAAACGGGTGGGCTATCCCACTCCAGTTATCAGGGATTTGGTGTATATTCAACAGCTTATTTCCAAAGTAGTCGAGACAAATCCCTGGATTGACCAACATTTTAGTAAGAATAATGATAATATTGTGCGAAATTATTACATAAACAAGCGTACCGGCGTTGTAAATCAAGATATAGTTGAGAAAACCCCTTGCAATCAGCTGGTGAACGCATTGCTGACCTTGTATTCTAATGCCACGTTGGAGTATGTCATGGATAAGAACCTGGCGGCGCCAATCATATGGGAGAATCGTGACCGGGTGGACACGTCGTTGATACGACGATTCGGTACTCAACCATTAAGAAATTGGATTGCACAATTACAACAGCGACAAATAAGAGCGGCATTAAAATTAGAATTACCGTTACAAAGCTCTGATTGTGCAATAGCCGTTAGTTACTACAAAAATAAAAAGAATATATTGAATAGTATAAGCAACAACAACAACAACAAGGCACAGCTAGCTTATGAGTCATTAGAGTCACGTTTAGCAGCAGTAAAAAGTCATGATAGCACAGCAAGCATCATATTTGACGCGGAAGGAGTGGGGAAAGGTGGGTTAGTAAGACTAGTAGAGTATCCACTCACTGGTTTAGTGAATAATTATTCATTCGCAAAAGGAGAAAAGATTAAAGTAGCTGTGAAATCTATCAATTCAAGCGCCCGATCCCTAGTTCTAGATAAGATATAGTTTTATTATACATATTCATAAGGTGTGGATGGTTCTAAGGGTGGCTGATGTCAGCTGGAAGCAGGCTTTTGTAGTAGTCAGACGATTTGTTTTGTTGTATTATATTAATATCATTTTTTAGATCTTGTAGCTCATAGTGTAAATCGATTGTGTCCTCTGGATCCCTATATTCATCCCTTGCTCCACTAAGGAGTACCGACTGGACACCTGATGAGTGCAGCGATCGTCGATAATTGATGAATGGATCCTCTAATCTAGAGCGCAAGTTATATAGTCCAAGCATTGCACATGTTGTCACTATATTGAGCATGATAGCATACAGCAAGTTGGTTGACTTGGCAACTAATGCGTAGTAAGGACCGAAAGCAATGGGTGTGAACATGATAAACAATTTAGCGAATACTCGGAGGCCCGCAGGAGTCCGGTAATCCTTCAAATATCTCAACTGAATAAAACTAGAAAAAATACGTTCAGCAAAAGCAAATACACGACTTGACTCACCAGCAGGCAGCCCAGCTTTTTTTAATACTTCTAAATGGTTTCCTAACTCGTTATGGAAAGCTATTACACAGTTATCAAGTTTTCCCTGTGTACGGAGTATACTTTCCTTTATTTTTCGTCCAGACTCTGTATGATAGTGTCTAGATTGTATGACTTTGGGCGAAATAAGCACAGTATATATTGCATCTATATAAGATTCTAATGTTAGCTTCACAGCATCAATATGTCCAGGTGCAATAGTCTGTAATAAGGCATTTTCTTTACTTTTTTCCGAAGTTCTACCACTATAAGCTTCTCGAGCTGAACCATTGATACTATACCAATCCCAAGTACAATGTGCAGAGAATAATGAAATCACGTTTGATTTTAATATAGTTATATTAGACAGAGCGAGTTCTCTCCTTTTAAAAGTCTCTGTTAATGTCATAGTCAATGGAAACACTAATGCTATAGCTAATAATGTCCAATTCAAATTGAAAATTAAGTGTCCATTACTGTCATTGTTTTTACTTATTGTATTATCCGTATAGTAATAGAAAAATAATGTAGAACCAGATGCATATAAGACAGTCATTATAAAATCATAAATATTGAATAGCACAATAAGTTTATAACCTTCTTTCAATATATCAAACTCGTTGAACAAATAAGACATGAATGATTCACAACAAGAATCATGGTGTTCCGTCCAATCTATCAAAGAATTAAGAAAGTCAGTATAATAATCAATGAGTCAGTCATTTCGAGTCAGTCAGTCAAGAGAGTAAGGAAAGTAAATAACCTATTATTGGATTAATCTTATCGGTAGCTAGACCACCCGTGCGATACGAACTCTTTGTAGCCATTAGTATAGTTACTAATTGTCTAGTCAAAGATAGGTACACCGCTTACCCGTTAAAACTTTTCTTTTCTTCAAAAGAAAAAGCGGTCCCTTTGCGTCTCATCCACACCCTCTATGGTCTAGTTTTATTTGGCGAAACTGCTGGTGAGACGATGTAGATAGACCTTTTCTTCGGCTAGGTGCGATTGCACACTTGCGATTTCTTTTTAATTCTATATTATTCCACTAAATTTTATTTTAGAAAAGGAGGCCCCGGTGACTCATTTATGTGCCGTCCCAACGCTATCTCCAGGAAAGTCTCAAGGAACTCTATTTGGAAGTCTAATAGGACGCTTGGCTCACGCTCATTGGATCTCACATAGGTTTTCCTGGCGCATTAAGATAATGCGGAACTTTTTTTGGCACAAAATTACCGGTTCAGTTTTTGCAAAACTCCCCCCCAGTAATAGGAAGGTAATAGGAAATGATTGATCATCTGCCCCAAAGCTTGTTGAATGAGGTCAGTCTTTGGCTCGATTATAAGGAGGTAATTTACCTTCAAATGGTAAATCGTGCGTTGTGGTCAATGATAAGTAACAGCGATCCAATATGGCAAAATGTGTGTTATAAGAGGTATTTCACCTTACACTCATTCTACTCTCTTACAATTTGCTTACTTATTTACTTAGTTTGGATATAACTGGGTACCAAAAACCTCCAGGAATGGAGAGTATTGATGGAATATTGGGATATAAAGAGTTATTCACTACGTGGCTTCGCTGTTTTGATGAATATAGTGTTGAGGAAATAGGTATGTGTAATAGATATTGGAATCGTATTGAAAAATGGTTAAAACATAATGCATTACATATCTATGACACACTCCGCCCTCCACCTAGTCTTCAACTTATACAAGAAATTGAAAATAAATTAAATCGTCCAATTCCGCGACTAGTAAAATTGTTGTATCGTTTTCATGATGGTCAAAATATTCATTACGATCGCATTCGATTCAGTAGTATAATGCCATATAAACAAAAAATATTAGAAGATGGAACTCAAGTATTTATAGATGATCACGAAAAATTATTAAGTCAAAGTGAAATTCGTCAAAGTACGCATTACGGATTATTCGGTGGTTACATGTTCTATGATGAATACATATCCATGAAATTTTTACCTTTACAATTTGCATGTCAACTTACCAGTTCACTTCTTTTAAGACGCACCAACGTATTCCATAAGGAACTTCATCCACATGAAATACAAGATGGTGTAGAACTAGGTGACGTTAATCGTGTCATCACTGGTGATCCGACCTTCGTTATATCGGGATCATTCCATGAGTTGGCTAATATGTGGACAAGGGTGCATTTGGTGGGTGACGGCGACGGGTCTGGGGTACTAGACGGAATATACGTCAACCACAACGGATACGACTCGGTTATTCCAGCAGTGTCACCTCGTCGCACTGACTGTTACAATACATCTAACACCGGTGGTATGTTGTTTTATTGGTTGAATGAGTACTTACACAGACTAGAGTCGGGCGTGTATCAAGTGCAGCCGCTTATATTAACCACGCCGGAGAAACCAATAGCGAAGAATGCGACACGTATAATCTCACTATTTCCAGTTGCAGAAACATCAACGAAAGCCAGTCCATCACCTAGCAACGGTATGAACGCATCGCTATCTGATACAAGTGTTTCTAAAACAATTACTAATGGTGTGGAAATTGTTGCAAGTCCTATCTTTATATCTGCAAGATCTAATGGTCATGACAAATTATTTTATTCTTATTCCATTCGCATGAGACTGTTGAACAACCACAGCTCAAGGCCCAGAGGGTACCAACAATGCCAATTGACCACGAGACATTGGAGGATACATGACGCACTAAACAATAGTGAAAATGTCGATGGTGATGGTGTGATAGGCTACTTCCCTGTGCTGAGCACCAAGTACTCGCAGGATACGAGTAAAGATGAGTGGCCGTTTGTGTATCAATCATGCACGAATGCGGATAATATTCCCACGTATATGGGTGGACATTTAAACTTTCAATGGTTGGATTTTAATCCAATGGAAGGTGAAAATGTACCGCAAGGTTCTCGCTCACCCACTCGATCCCCGCCGCGACCAAGAGACACCGCGGAGTCGAGTATACCACCAGATATGTTAGAATTTTCGGCTAAAATTAATGACTTCTCATTGATTGTACCGGACTTTATATACTAGCTCATGTTAACAAGTTACTAACTGATTACTTATTGTTACATTTGTATAAATACTTATTGTTGCTGTAATCGTTGAATTAGTTGTTCTTTAAGTAACGGGAAATATTCTAGGGTAAGCACAGGGATTATGGCAACCGTACTTAACCAGATAATAAAAGAGAAAGAAAAAACTTTTGAGGTATCTTTCTTTGTTGTTTTTTCTGCAATCTTTTTAGAGTCAATCATTAATTGTGAAATAGCTGCTATATCATCCTTACTATCGCGGACAGGGAAAAGGCGCATGATACCACCAACTGTCAATGATAAGGATCCGAGTAAGATGCACTTAATCCACTGACTTTCATCGAGTGGCACAGTTCCAACAAATTGTACACCACCATAGGTAACAATGTAGTACTGCGCAACCAAGGTGAACACTATAATACTGAGAAACAAGGGATTACGGAAGATCCCGTAGAACACATTCATGTTGTCATCGATAGAGCGCGCGTTGATCTCGTTGAACACTTGACAAAGCACAAAAGAATTAAAAATTATAGTAATTTTTAAATCTTCATCCATATTAGCATGATCAGTTACAAAATGCGCCATTCCACCACCTAGCAGCAGGTAGTACAACAAAGCCATTTGATAAACATACTGGAAGAATATGTTTCTAATCATTTTATTACTCACTAATGATGCAGAACGCTTGTAAGGTAATCGATGTAACAGTTCTTCTGATGGTGGTTCAGTTCCAAGTGCCAACGCACCCATGGTGTCCATGATCATGTTGACCCACAACATCATCACAGCTGATAGTGGTGGTTCTTTACCTTTGATTGCAGCAACAAAAGTAATAGTCAATGCAACAACATTAACTGTTAATTGAAATTGTAAGAATTTACGAATGTTATCGAAGACAGAGCGACCCCACATAACCGCTTTCACGATCGATGCAAAACTGTCATCTAGGATAACAATGGAAGAAGCATCCTTGGCAACTATAAAAAAAAGGAGAATAAGTAAGTGAATAGAATCAGTATATAGAAAAGTAATGGCAGTAGACGGTACAAGAGTAGTAGAGCTGAGTCCATTACGATGCGTTACTGTTCCAAAGATACGGAGCTAAAGTAAATAGAAGGAATTTATCTAGTTTTTGACTCTTTGGGTGTAGATAGTAGCTTTCGAGTGCAAAGAATCTTACCTTCAGTCCCGGCAATACCCATGGATAACCCTACATCCGCAGCAACAAGTGCTGGACCGTCATTAGTGCCGTCACCTGTTACACCGACTACTTCTTCATATAAATTGGCCCCCTTCGCCCTACTCGCTTTCCACTCATCCTCATAACCTGGTAGCATTAAATCACGCTGTGTTTTCCAATTGCCATCTGGATGTTTCTCTTTCCATTCCTTCTCATTCTTAGGCAATCTACCATTCAAACGTGACACTAATAACAACTTGTCATCAGGTGACGACCGAGCCAACACTTGTAATGTTGGCAACTTTGCATCCAATTGAGCAGGTGTTAATTTGCGGAATTCTGGTCCTTCCATTACACTTCCACCCTCCGTAAATATACCACATTCAGCTGCAATAGCTTTAGCAGTTTCAACATTATCACCAGTTACCATGCGCACAAATATACCAGCTCTTTGACATTCTTTAATTGCTTGAATAACATCTGGGCGTAACGGATCTTTGATTCCAACTATAGCATCTAATGTTAACTCACACTCTAATGCTTCAGCACTAACGGCTTTGTTATTTATTGTAACCACGCGGTGAGCTAAGCATATGGTACGTAATTGCTTTTGTGCCATTGTATTAATAATTCTTTTTAACTCATTTCTTTTTGTTTCAGTAAGTTTTACTTCGATACCTTTGTCATTGATGTACTTACTGCATAAGTCAACAATTACTTCTGATGCACCTTTGCAGTACAAGGTAGCTTGGCTCTTTTTACCACTATATATTAACGCAGACATTCGCTTTCTAGCCGAAGTAAAGGTGAAAAGCGTATCTGATTCCTTTCTTGGGTAATTGCTTTTGTCGCTGTTGAAGCAGTTCTTGATGAACATCAATAACGCACCTTCGGTCTTGTTGCCCTGCACAACTATTTCTTTAGTCTTCTCATCCTCGAGTAACACAGTGGTTGAATTGTATGCACAATTGTGAATAATATGCTCACTTACTGCTGCATTTAAATCCGACTTGACCAGGTCAATATGTGAGGTCTTCTTTGAGCTGGCAACTTCTGCAGAGTAAACCTTCAATACATCACCAAACCAACCTTCCACAACTGTCATTCGATTCATGGTTAAAGTGCCGGTCTTATCAGTGCAAATATTGGTTGCATTACCCATCGTTTCACATGCATCTAACTTACGAATCAAATTGTTATCATTCATCATTTTTTTTGTGGAATATGCAAGTGATAGTGTGACAGCTAGTGGCAAGCCTTCAGGTACTGCAACAACTACAATAGTAACCGCTAGAATAAACGCTTTCAGTACGCAATCAAATAATGATAATGGGGTATTTGTTCCCTCTGCTACCGGTCTGGTGGATTCGTCAAAGTAATTCATTCCGATAACAGCAATAAATGTTGCAACAGCTGCAATTTTACCAATATTACCTATTTGATCAGCAACTACTTCTAACTTTTCTTGTAATGGTGTAGGTCGTTCTTCAACTTCTAATCCCGCTCTTATTTTACCCCAACGTGAATTCTCTCCAACAGCTGTTACAAGCATAGAACAATCACCGCTAGACATAGTTGTACCTGATAATAAAAATGGATCTATCATTACAGACTTTGGTTGGTCGTTTGTTTCACCAGTCAATGCTGCTTCTGATGTTTTCACATCAGTACCCTCAATAAATACACCATCTGCTGGGATTTTATCACCAGTAGTAAGCTTTACTAAGTCGCCAACAACAACTTCAGCAATTTGAATATTTTTAAAAGTATTATTACGCTTTACTAACACCTTAATATCCTCTTTTTTTGCATTTAATTGTCTAAATTGCGCTTCTTTATTATAATTGTTACTGGCAGTGACAACGGCGACAACCATCACAGCTAATAATATCGCGCCACCTTCAATCCAACCACTACTTATCCATGTAAAGCATGCAACAAATGATGTAAAATCATTAATGTGAATAAAACTATGTTTATCTGCATTATAATCCTTCTTGAAGTCGCTCCATAATCCAATGACCAAAGATAAAATGGCAGCACCAATCAAAACTTTCAATGTCTCATCTTCAAATGATTCCAAGAACATGTCAAACCTGAGTAAATTAATGAGTAAGTTTATGAGTGAGTCAGTGAATGAATGAATGAATTAAGAGAGTAAGTGTATCAGTACCAACTATCCATTTCTTTTGCTGGGAAATCGTTACGACCAAAATCATTGCGTCTATTTTCAACTTCTTCCTCATTTAAGCCTTTGGTAAGTGACGTATTTAACAATTTGGCAGCTCCTATACATTAATGAGGATAATATAATAAGTATACAAATTAATTTATGAACTATCGTTATTACCTTCCTTCCCTTTCAGCTTCTCTAATGCATCATAATTGAGCGAGTATTCACGGGACTCATTGAAACTATCAAGTTTTTTCTTCAAATCCGTCATAGCTCTCTCTCTCTTGAATGACTGTAAAAATAGAATGAGTGGGAGAGTACGTAAATAAGATTGAGCGAATAAGTGATTCCAAAACGAGTAGTGAGTATGCAAGCGATGGTACCAATGAGCTTGGATCGCCAAACTTGGAGCACAAGGATGGTATGGGATGGGATTGTCCGCGAATTTGGAGCGAACGTCAAAGAAGCCCTGCGGCCCAGAACACCAAAGAAGAAAAAGAAGAATAAGAAGAAGAAGAGGATACAAAATTTATAGAAATTGGCGCCACTCACTTTTTTATTTCAAGCAATGACGAGATCCCAAATATTCTAGAGCCGACACTAATCGAAGTAATCGGTAATAAAGCCGTAAGATATTATGGTAGCCTTATAGCATTGAGTAGATTGGTAATAAAATTTTACGGTTAACTTATATCATATTTCTAATCATCGTCTCAATCCCTAAAAAGGAAATCGAAATTTGCAGAAAAATTGAGCACTGCAGTGCTAGAAAGGACAAAAAATGAGGAGACTCTCGCGTGGTCGTGGTCTGCCGGCAAAAGGTGTCTTAGCGGATGGCATACCAAAAGCCAAGGCTAATAGTACTGCCGTTGATACTAGTTTTACTAGGAAACTATCATGGATTAAAATGTTTTTTTTAGGTAGGCATAACTAATTTATTCATTCAATCAATAAATTATTCATTCATACACTCATTTTAGGGGAAGAATTTGCGGATACTTTTCAATATTTTTTATCAATTAAAGTAGTAGTTGAATCACCTTCCTTGTTCTATGACTTGATGCCTTTATTTCTCATTGTTATAATGTTCATAATAGGTACTTCAAATTACTTACTCATTCTATCGCCTCAACTATGTACTCACTTACATACCTTTTTATTTATATGATAGAATTGTGTAAAAAGGTAATATATTATGAATTTATTGTGACCAAACAAATTCTTGGAGTGTTTGGGATTGATATCATGAAGTCTACTATAACCAGAAGTATATTGCTTTACTTATTTCCAAACAGTCAAAACTGCGTCTTGATGTATGAACCAATACTTAATTTTGCATTCTACTTTAGTAGTTTTATATTTGGAATAATCACAAGGAATAGAATACACTATATTGATGACTATGTGAAATTGTCTCGCGGTGGACAGGAAGGAATAGTTCTAAACAATTGTCAATACACTGGAACTGGTAAATGTAATTCATTAAGAGCTTATTATGGATATAAGAATCCGGTTGGAAGTGAAAAAGGTTGTTACTACTGCTTCAAACACAAAGAAGGTATGTTACAATTACATGAGCACTAGTTGACTTAATCATATACTTACTTACTTACTCTTTCACTGACAGGAAGAACAGAAGAAATTAAAAATAGATTCTCGCCTGCTAGCTTACTGTGGAAAAGTATCTTCATTATCTTCTTATTTTTAGAGTTAGTTATTCCAGGTATTTCTTCGTACATAGTTACTTACTCATTCATTGTACTAATTTACCCACATAGGTTATACCTTATTATACTGGAATCTAGTATATTTGTTAGGTCAGTTATTCATCGTGCGTACACTGAATCCAGACACGGCCGAAGTGTTTTATATACCACAAGAAAAAGGTTCGGAAAAAGGAGTGTATACGGTAGACTATTTTCATGAAAGAAACCCGCGAAAACATGAATTATTTTAAATTTAACAATAATAAAAGTAATGTGGATTTGTGGCCGTCGATGGTCACGTCATGGAAGGAGTTGACAAAAAATTTTTACTTAATTTTTGTATTTTTTTGATAATTTAGTAAGATATGGTTCTGTTTTCGCCAATACATTTTCTAAGCTCTTCTTAGCTCCGCCTTTAGTAATAATGACCAAGTTAGTTAGTATGTTAGTGAATGAATAAAATTTCAAGAAATAGTACCTATTTTACGGCCACTATGAGCAACACAAATATTATCAAAGTCCCAGTCATTAAGTATTTTACGGATAAAATTAGCGAATAATGTAGGCCCAGTTTCTGTTTTATACAATGCATTTGTCAATTCAGTGTGAAATTGCATGTCAGCTAAACCTGTTAATTTTATGAGACATGAAGGATTGTCAAAGTACATGATAGTATCATCATTGAAAAGTGTTCTACTTAGTTTATCAAAGACAAATAAACCAGCGAAATGAGTCTCAGATAATAAGTCGCATCCTTCTGGACATCTTATGTAGACACCATCGCTCTCCCATTTTGAAAGGTTATTTGCAATATCACCCTTCCAGTTAATAGTTGGTTGATTTTTCAGATGACGTGCTGTTCCATAATACTCTGCATTTGGATATAACTTGAAAAATGTTGGAAAAAATAAAGTATGGAAAGCATGAGTAGCAATAACTGCTTCAATTAATGCACCATTATTAGTTAACTTATCAATTTCAGCCTTGTCTTCTGCTGTTATATCAATTGTATCTACGACTAAGAATTTACCTGATGGCAACCGAATAATTGCCATATGAGTTCCTATATCGAGACAGCAGCCACATACCATATTCAATGGACCTCTAATATGGTAGAAGTTGGAGCCAATTTGGTACAACATTTTGTAACTGTGATGTTAGTAAATAATAATAAATGGTAATTTGGGAAAGAATCTTCCCTCGGCGATCAGCGATGGAAAAAATTAGTTCCCGGTGGCCCTTGCAAGGCTTGCCCTATAAACAATAAGACATATACTAATAAACCAATAAATAAGACGAAATATACATCAATACAAATCTATAGTTTAAGTTTCAGGTAGCACTAAAATGGTGATAAAATAATTCTAGCTAATCCAATTGATAACACAACAATAGTTGCACCTACAATACGTATACTACCAGGTTTTAATGCATGAAGTGCTGTATTTAACAGAGCATCTCCACTTTCTCTTTGAATCATATCATCACCAACAACTTCGGCAACAAATTCTTTACTTTTTTGTAATATTTCATGATCTTGAAGTACAGTATTTGCTGATTCCATTAATAAATCCCTAGTAGCATCTGTTATTTGTGGTTCTTTGAGTAATTTTACTAGGAAATCTGTGAGCAAATTCATTATTTCTGGGTCTTTACTCAACTCACCAAATATAGCAATTAAAGCATTATACATAACTGGTTGCTGTAAACTTGCAACTAATAATTCTGAAAATTGTTTTATAGTATCAGGATCTTTAACTAAAATAGCCAATAATTTCTTTGTTAGTACTGTTAACTCTTTTAATGATTCTTCATGCTGTAATACATGAAGTGTTAATTTTAATAATGCTACTTGTGTCTCTGGTACTGATGCTGCTTCCTTTAAAAATGCTGCTGCATTAGATGCAATATCTTTATCATTTAATATAGTTTGTACCACAGCTGTGGCTAATTCTTGTGTATGTATCTTTATATCCTCATTCTGTAATGTTTCTTTTGCTATACCTGCTGTTTCACGTGATAACCATTTACTCAATTGTTTTCCACCAATAGATAAAAACCATACGGTAAATATAGTAAACAGTACAAAAAATATACGAAATCTGGTATAGTTTTTCTCTTTAATCTTCTCCATTATACTTCTCTCAATATCAGCATATGTTCTGTTTAATTCTTTTATACCTATTTTAGCTGCCGATGTTATATTCAATGTTTCACTAGTTTTATTCTTTATTACATTTGCTTTATCATCATTAGTTATTGGAGGGGGGGTTACAGCATTCGTTTCTTTAGGTATTTTCTTACTCATGTCTTTATCTATTTGGTCGGATAACATTCGACGAAGTGAAGTTGCACCTATATATCGCAGTCTTTTATTTATATCATAATTATGTGCTAATGGGGAAGTTAACCGAATACGTGTAAGTCCAACACGACATCCAAGGCGATACATCACTCAGCCGCGATTACTGATACTTTTGATCTAAAATTTCTATAAACGCCTTGCGTATAAACCAATTTTCTTACCTCTTCCTCACTTTAAAATTTCAGGAAAAAACTACAACCCAACTCGGCAACTAAAAAATACTTATTAATACCTTCGATGCTTCAACTACTTATAGTTTTAAGCTCTCTTCTCTTGGCGAATAGTTTGCCTTACTTGAATATAGATGGTTTCTCATGGATTGAGAACTTGATATTCGATGGTCTGGGGAAAATGTTTCTTTCCGAATGGCGTCAAG
>JACCDO012379024.1_pt1 | contig 20349 bp, 13 predicted proteins | sample 7446101 | NCBI WGS metagenome assembly JACCDO01 (sample SAMN15323440, study PRJNA562643) | freshwater metagenome | isolation source: river surface water | place: USA:Blue River Watershed | collected 2017-08-16
AGAAGCGATATCACGTGATGAGGAAATCGCTGACATTTTCGCTGTTCGTAATATAAATATATTAGAACGAGAACGAGGAAAATCCAAATGATTCCCGCAACAAATTCCGCCTGGCGAAACGTAGGCCATGATGCCACTTCCATGGGCATAGGTACCAGAAAACTCTACTTCTTCAAAGTGGAAGTTCCCCGGAAAGATTTTTTGACCGGTACCGTACCTCTCAGTGGGTGTGGAATTTGAAAATTGAAAAATTGCATAATATAAGTGGAGTCAATGATGTTGATGCAGCTACAGGTGTCAGGAAGCAGTTAAGTAAGGAAATTTATCTACGTCGAAGGATTTTGTTTTTCTGCAATCTTAAAGGTGCAATTGCTAGAGAGAATGCTCTCTTGCTGATGAAACCTTTTAAGATTGTAGATGAGTGTTGTGAGTTTGATTAGTATTTAAGTTCATAATACACTATTTTCAAGATTTTATCAACTAGATTATAGGACCGGTTTTTGGTTGTAAGTAAAAAGTAGTTACTGAAAAAAAAGGAAGGTCTTCCCTCTTTCCCTCCCAAGAAACAGAGTGAGTCAATTCAATAAAAGAAGAAATCCAGCAAAGTAAAGCCAGTGGTTATTGCGCCAAATTTATTTTCTCATTGGACCTTTTTATCCATTTATAAGTATGGGTTACTTTTGCTACTTACTTCAGTCGCAAGATCGGAAGAAGGCGTATGTAGGCTTCACAGTGACACCCAGACGCAGATTGCGCCAACATAATGCAGAGATCAAAGGTGGGGCGTACAAGACAAGCAAATACCACTGGAGTCATGTATGCATAGTAAGTGGATTTCCTAATAAAATTGTTGCTTTACAGTTTGAGTGGCAATGGCAGCATCCGAATGTAAGTAGACTACTGAAGGACCGAAATAATAAGATTATTACAAAGAAGACAATTGACATTTCTCGCTCCTGCAAAGCAACATTATTGGTCTTATATTCGTTACTAACAACACCTTTGTGGCAGCAACTTGACTTGACGGTAAATTTTATAGATGAAACTGCGCAATCTTATTTTGCTTTATTGATACAAAAGAAAGGTAACACGCCATTAAGGCATTTATTCGTGACTAGCAACGACGTGGACACGATGCACAATGCAATCCCTAACGTAATCAGCGCCAAGCACATAAGTTACCCTCCAATTAACAGTAAATGCGTCCATTGTGATGAATCTTTGCACGGGAATAGCAGGGTTTCATGCTGCACTTCAGTGGATTGTGGCAGTTATTTCCATCTGCTGTGTGCTGCCACGATAGCCACTAGCGGGAGTCAAGTTCTTATGCCCATCGGCTATCGCTGCACCAACTGCCATACAACGAGTAAGTGGGTTGACATAGTTCGCATTAACCATTTCCTTTGCAAAGGTTGCACTTCTGTTGGCAGCGAGAGTGAGAGTGAAAGTGAGAGTGAAAGTCCCGCAATGTCACAAGGAGAAGTAAGTAGTGCAAAGAATAACGATGAGAACGAGGTCATGCTTTACAGCACAGATGACGAGGCGGCCGATCGCAAGTGGTCGGAGGTGATCGACCTGCTTGATGATGAGTAGTCGCGCGAGAGATATGCACATTCCGTTACTTACATATTTGTACATTTATACATGAACTGTTTCTAAATTGAGATATATATCGCCGTTATTACCGATGCTTCCGCCCTCTAACGCATACCAAGACCCTATCTTACGCACGTCAATACCTGCTAGTTTAATATTCACAGCTCCCATGAGCCGCTTCCTGCGAATCCTCTCCTTGTCATACACGCGGACGCTGATGCGTTGGTTAACAAGGCGAGATATTGAGGTCTTGAACAACATCGTTATGTTGGTGAATTCTCCCTCGTTAGAATTCCAAATAACTTTTGTTTTATGACGTTGTTGACCTAATGAGATAGCGACGTAAGGGTTCGCGCTACTCATGAAGGAGGCAGAGCGCAGCCCTTTGACTTTGATGTTACTCACTTTGACGTGACATGTCATCCCATCTGGCTCATCAGACCTGGTGTAGTCGATAGGCTCGAGCTCGGATACTCCTGACACGAGACTCATGGTGTCGTCACTACTACCGTCGTTGAACAGCTCCTCCTTCACTGCATCGTCCTCTAGACCTAACTTGCGCATGATATTCACTGCGTACTCTTCATTCTTTCGCTTCAATGCCTTGTCGCCGATAGGCAACGCGACCTTTTCCAGCAGATTTGATGCTTGTTCGCGTAAATACTTGAGTGGTTTGGACACCCGAGAGGGAGTGGAGACACTGAGCGCGGACAAGGTAAGTGACTTCCGTTTCTCTTTTCCCCCAGGCGTCGCTGCTGTTGCATTACTCGACGGATTGCTCTCTGGCTCCACGTCGTCATCCCGGTTACTTACCACATCATCGAATAAGCGCAACCACAAGTCTTCTCGGTCATAAGATAAGTACTTAGGGCTGCCAATAACCGCTTCCTTCTGCACATCGGCGATGGTTTTATTCATTAATGCAGCTAGCGCGGGGTCGGTATCCTGACGCAATGGGAGCACTAGTAACTTCAATACGGACACCCCAACAACGAAGCAATCGCTGCCACTATACCGTCGCAAGGTGCTCTTTAACAGCTCGACATACGCCTTGGAATCGACATCAAGAGTGAGCAAGTCCCCAATATCTTGCACATATTCAAGCTGTTGCATTAGAACTGACTTGCTCTGAGTACCCGCGGGGCTGATGACGGGGTTGCTGCGAGTGAATAGCTCATTCAAATCATGAATATCACTTATAAACCGCTCTGTTTCTATCTTATTCAACTTGTTGTTACTCTCCGCGCGATCCCGGAAGTAAAGCAAGTAGCGCAGCACTACAACCTCCGCACAGCAAGCTAGTATATGCACCAATTGTGTTGGTTCGACTGCGCTATATATATCTGTGATGAAGCGGTCGAGTACAGTGCAGATCCGTCGACTCACGTTGCTTCCACCATCTGGCCAGAGCAAGTCGAAGTCCAACATGATGGAGTTCATGTCGTTATAAACAATTCTTGTAATAAACTTCAATGCAATAGTAACTACTTGACTGAATGCGCTTTGAATAGAAGACAAGATCCCGCTTATGTTGACCTGATCACTGACCAAGACGTCGCACATACACTGTATGTGTATGGAGGTAACTCGGTGACAATCATTTAATGTAGCAAGCAAAAATTGTAAATTTGCTTTGATTTCCCCCGAATCCCGGTCGCCTTGCTCCCAATGCTTGGTTTGCAGCGCGCGCTTGTACTCTTCGGCTAGCAGCATATACGACTGCCCAATGGCGTGCACCGTTCGGTCGTTCATACGTATTGCATACCTTGCTTTCACTAGAGCTTGCTCTTCATGCGGCGCCAAAGGCACACCCACTACATACGAGTCCCCAGTTGACGCGGGTACGCTGCTGTTGGTAGTCACGTTTGTTCTGGTGCACAGACTCATGTATACATTCAGTTGGATTTGTAATGTTTCCGGCAAGGCGGTGATGAACATGTCGTCGTTGGTGGTTTCCACATCCCACGGCAAGTCGTGTGTATTCAGCTTGAATATTGCCGCATTTTGCACTGTTTTACCTAACCATGTGCGCGTTTCCTGCACAATAATCTGTGAATACCAGTCAATAATATCCAGGATGTGCTTGGGCTCAACGAGGATCATAGGAGGCGAGTACGACCACTGCTTCAAGGCAACGATGCTGCGGATGGTGTCCTCATACCTGCTGTTGTTATCGATCAAAAAGCGTATAAGAAACAACCGAAACTCGTTGCCTTTCACTCGCTTGAAGCACTCTTTGGTTGCAATGTAAGGGAAGAAGATGTACTTGACTGCGTTGTGATAACCGCTTATTAGTTCCTCTAGCAAACTGGTGCAGGTGGAGATGTCGTGGCGCAGGTGGTCATATGAGCATAAGATGTAGTCGCGCACTCGCTCAATAGCTGAATCAATCAAAAAATCAAGTTTATTCAAGACTAAATCCCTAAGTTCATCGGTATTGTCGCCATCCGACACAGAGTAAGACGCCGTGGCGAGGTCCATGTCGGAGCGCAGCACTGTTGTAACGGTTTCGACCGTGTAATCTGGTCCATCGATAAGGTTGCGGCATAAGTGGACTAAATGCGCCATATACACTCGAAGTCGGTAGCTAGTAAGTAGACTCTGGTATGTCCGGATATGCAACCCATCCTGCGCGCACTCGACGATACCCATACTCTCCTCTAGCAACCCGATGATGATGCGAGCCATCGGTAAAACCGTTGCGGCATCCTTGCGAGTCGTATTACTTGCCTTCATGGGGCTGTAAACACTGGGTCTGCGGTCGATTGTTGTAGCAAGAGTAGCTGCAGACAATCCTTTTAACTGCGATCGAATGTTCCATACACTCACTCTGGTACTCACCACCGACTGCAAGCGACTAGCAAGACATGGTCCAACAAGCAACTCTAGCTCTGCAAGTGAATACTTTAGCTCTCCTTTTGCTACTTGACTAGGTGTTGAGATGAGATGTCGCACTGTTACTGCGATGACCAGCACAGACTCGCTAAGTACTGTCGAGTGGGAGATTTGCGACCAAGGTATTGACACCAAGATTTCACTGTTACTCTGTGCCGCTGTAGCAGCAGCAGAGTGTGTTGTTACTTCGTTGCAATTAGCTAGGATGCCACCACTGCCTGGCTCCAGTCTGATAGTTAGCAGCGACTGTCCCACCAGCAGATGGCCTTGCGTGCGACCGCTGTCAGTAGCCCCAAACAGACCGTAGAAGGGCCACCACACGTTGAAAGGGTTGGTTTGCCTGACTTTGAACACTATGGAAGCGCTGTGCATCGTCTTGTCACTGACACTTACTCTTCTCAATATTTTGCTTGTTGCCGAGCTGTTAGTTGCGACAGAAGGCGCGTGAGTACTGCTCGTTCCACTCTTCAATAGTGATGTCATTGACAGTGTCAATGAGAAGCGTTTTGTTGGTTGTGCCTTGCTTGGAGTCGCACTAACATCCCGCTCTTCCACGGTGTCATCGTCGACTAATTCAACATTCACTAGTTGGGTCGACAACGTGATTTCTCCTGATGCTGCAACTCCATCCATTTTCTCTGTTGCTTCTAAAGGTAAACAAAAATCCGCTTCGGTTTGGTATATAAAGCAACCAATAGGGATAGTCACCTGCCCGAGATGCACGTGATGCAAGATCCCGGCGCTGCCATCCTTGATCTTAATCATGACTCCAGTGGCCTTCTGTATCCCCCCGTTACCATCCTGCAGCAGTATTTCTCTATTCCACACCGGATTGTTGTCTTTATCGACTACAAAAGTTCTAGATTCCGCCGTGTTGGAGGTGAGCTTTGCTCCGTTTTCTCCTACTAAGTACACGACACAATACGGTGACGGTGCAACGCCCTTCCTGTTCAATGGCAAATTACATGCTGATTTGATGTATACTCTTGCTGCGCGTGATGCTTGAGGCGCTTTCAACAGCACGTCGACATACTCCGTGGTATTGCTGTCATCAGAGCCAACACCGCCGTCAGCCAAGGAAAAGGAAGACGTGAGTAACGACTGGTATGGTATGTCCTCCACTAGTTCAATACTTGACTCTTGTCCCGCATACTTCATCCCTCCGAGCACTCCCACCTGTGAGAAGAGCGACAGATTCGAGTCCATGATGTCTCCCAACATATTGGTGGTGTCCGGCAGCGGAATATAGATAAGATTCTGTGAAATAGTGGCTAAGTTACTTGCGTATTGCGATGACTTGATGGCAGCGCCAGTTTCTTTGTTTATCAAGCATAACAGGTAATCCGAACGCAGCATCTGCGACGTGGTCTGTACGATCGCCCCTGTCGCCTTGGCACTGTTGCTGCCGCCGTGTGGCGAGTCCTTGCAATAATAAGGTGCTAATTCGATTTCTAACACTGAACTGGAAGGTGGTTCATAGTCTACGTTAATAGCTAATGCAGCTAATTCATCTAAACTTACTGCGAATATCTCTTTGCCCGTTGAGTCGGTGACTGCAATGGAGTAGTCATAGCCCGACACCGTCACGTTGTGATTGATGGACACTCGATCAGTACCGAATATATTGAGTATTCCCGAGGTCATCGACGTCTTGTCCACAGCCTGGCAATGACACTTGCTAGTATAAGAAAGTGTCAAGTTTCCACCAACAATTTGCTTTATGCGGCAAACGAAAGTCCAGTAATCTTTCTCACTTGCGAATTGAAGTGCTTGCGCATTGGCACCATCATTAGCTATTAATGATATTCGTAATTTTGAGAGATTTTGTACTACTCCAGTTGTGCTTACAGATGTTTGACGACGAGTGTCTCGATAAGATTGTATCAATAACTGTAAAAAACTATCACTTAGCTTGTTAGATTTCGTTGCTATACTTATAACAGACGCACCACTCATGTCTACATGTGGATATATGATGTCATTATTCGATTGATAATAGGATGAATTGTTACTACCGCCTAGACTGTTTCTACCACTACCACTATATCTATTGTCTTTTTCTGGTAATCTATGTTCTATTTTATTTTCTATAGATGCTGCTGCAACTCCACCAGTTAGTGTATTACTTGTACTTGATGCAACAAATGAAGTGCCTAAATCATCTTGTAATAAATCAATACCATCACTTATCATGTCCCTCAGCATATCGGACATATTTATCTCACTATACTGCGCCTCCAATGCCTCCTCTTCATATTCAGTGACAATCCGCTTCAATTCATCATTTACTGGATCTACTACACCCACAGCCTTCCGCAGTATATCGCTGTATCGACTAGTTACATGCGGGACTGATTTGATCTCCAACAATATGTTATCCGAGTCCGGTAGCTTAGGCACACTCGAGGCGCCCAATGTACCTAAGAAATCACGGAAATTCATGATCCTTTGAATCCTTTTACCTTCCCAACTTTTGACAAAAATCAAAGAGTACCGACATCGCATCCGGAAAGAGAATAAAAGAGATAGTTCTCTACTAACGAACTACTGTAGCTAGCATGGCAGTGAAACAGTGAAGCTGTGGGATTAGACTTGAAATCTTGATTTTTATTTTAGATTTGGGATTTAGAATGTAATGAATATGTTAGTTCTAGACGCAGAGTAATAGAGCGCAGCGTGCCTCGATTAACTGGCTTTTAATTCTTGTAAAATATCGAGCTTCGTTATCTTGGATAAGCTTTTTAAACATTGTCATGCCATTGTAAATCCCTAAAGGACCTCGTTCATCGATTTTAGGTTGCTTCCAAAAACAAAAAGTAGAAAGTCGAAAATCCAGTTCAACGGCTCCAATAGGATTGTACTGTCCTGCACTAAAGGGCATTAACAAGGAGTCAGGTGCAACAAGGGGGGGGGTCATGGGTCTATCAATGGAGTCAACTCACTGCAATCGACTCTTACTCTGCTGCTTGTCAATATGTTTGTTGTGGGTTACTACATTGAAAGCAGCAGTGGAATTGGCCACCATATACATAGAGGTTCCAACGTTTAAAGGGGTTAGTTCAATCTGTAAGGATGGATATCAAGTGACCAATAATGAAAAAGAAAAATATACAAGATGTACTACTGAACAAATAGCTTCATGTAACACCAAGTTTGATGAGTATGTGACAGCAGAGTCGACGAGAATCAACGAGCTGCAGATCATTAATAATAACACATTGCATAAATATGAGAACATTAGCGATATAACAAATCAAATAGTACAAGGATATAAAAGTACATTACAAGAAACTTCCATAATATACAACTACGAGAACTGCTCGGTGCCACAACTAAGTAGATTAAAATCTTATTTATCTGACTTAACACAGGTATATCACTCAGCCAAAGACTATATCGATGATACAGATAGCCTAGTGATCTCTATGAAGCTATATGTGACGGAATTAAACAATTACAATACAGACTACTATAATAATCAAAGTATTGAATCGAGAAAAGTGTACAGTGCACTTGCTAACTACTCGTTGGACGAAGGATATATCAGTTTGAATGACTCCGTGAACACGCTGTTGTCCAACATGCTTGTTGACATCGATAATTGCCTTGGTCTATCAAATAAAACTATGGGTAAAGCATGTGGCAACAGCGCTCGTTCAGCATACGAAGATGTGATGCAAGAGACCAACGCGCAACTGACGCGAATCCAAGTATACAACACCCAAGTGAAGTCTACATTCAGCAAATTTGTTACTCAAGTAACTGATGCGATGGATGTGGTGGAAGCATTCTACGACGCAGTTAATGATATCATCGAGGACGTAGACGACTCCCTGTGCACGAAGGACGCCAGCTGGTGCAACTTCAATCGCATTGATTGGCAAATAAAAATACCTACATTACCAGAATTCCCGACTCCCTTTTATGTTCCATCAGCCATGAATGTGTGGGGGGAAGGATACACCCGTGCCATGAGTACTGCCAAGGTTAACTTGACTTCCACCTTCCAGACGATTCAGACCGCGATAGACAGCATGAAGACGAGTATATCCAACGACCTGAGTATTGTGCACTTTGATGCGTACCAACCGCCGTCGTATGAGGGAGGCAATATCAGTCTAGTTGTGGACAACCACATAGCAAGTAGTAATGCATATATTGCCTCCCTAACTACTAACGACACTGCTACTGATCAGTCTTCCTCTTCCAGCAGCAACACGTGGACCACATCGGATAGCAAGGAGTCGTCATACAGCACTAGTTGGATGGCTGGACGCGTGGATTTGCTGCAGTTCGAGCAGATTGTAGTGTACATAATCTCACTATTTGATAACCTATTCATATTTGACTACTTATACAGGTACAATTTAACTCCCTACATCCTCATCGCTTGCTCATTGTAGTACTTACAGGGTTGTGCATAGCTTGCACTTGGTTAAGAAGTACTGGAGTAACTCGCTGGTCAGCCTACCCATGATCAACATAAGCAACACCAAGGGAAAGTACCAGTTCCAAGACAATCATTACCTATTTGCAGCGCATCAGGTGCTGTGTGTGTTCCCTTACTTTTATATACAGGTATTCATAGTCGCCACTCTTGCGGTATTGATACTGGCATCTATCATCAAGACCTACATCCCGACGTATCAAGGCTATATCGCTGGGTGCACTCAACACAGCTCAGAGACCACGTATCTGAGTGAGCAACTCTTGTCTCTCGCGTATAACTACGCGTCTTATTACGGCAACATTTACACCAAATCTCACATTGAACAGTACAATTCTGATGCCACAACAATGTGCACTACACGCAGCGCAACCAACCAACAATCCTACAACGCGTTCATCAATCAACTGGGTCAATACAACGAAACTATTATACAGAATGACTACTACTTTTCCTTGATGGCGTCGTGTGCCACATCCAGCCAGCCGCTACCCGCGGATGTCCAATACATGCACAATATATCCTCGATTCCCTCAATAGAATCGCTAACTCAGAGGTTCCAGGCCACGTATGCAGTGTATAACTGTGAGGACCAGCCCACTTGCACAGTGACGTGTGCCATGAACCAAGCACTACTGCAGTCCGTTACTAACACGTGCTCGTGTAATCTCCAGTGGTTCTTTCACTCCAATATACTGCACTTCGTCGCGGTTATACTAGCGTTTTGTTGTATGAATGCATCGCGGCTGCTACTCCTCCAAGGGATAATTATGCTGTATTGGAGGCAATTTGCACCTGAAACATTCACTTACAAGGCCTCGTGTAACATTCAAGGCCGCTTCATCACCCCAAACATCGCGCCACCACCAGCTCCACTGCCACTCAAAGCGGATTATGCGTTTATGATGGAAAATCCATTTTATGCCAACCACATAGTGGGTGTAACACACCAGGAAGTAGAGAAAGTAGTTGGCGCCGAGATCAACAAGCAGATGGTCCGCTACCGTTGCGAGGCATTGCTGTGCATCATCGGGAGTATTCTCGCCATTGCAGTGTTGCTGCTGCCGTTGCATTACCTGAGCGGAAGCGTCAACTACACGTCGTAAGCACTGTAATTAAGTAGATTTCCTCGCTGTTTTGGCTGCTTGGTACACCTTGTACTCCTCTGTTGTGGTGGGCAAAATGCTCATAATACTACTGCTTTTGTCCAAATCGCAGGTAAACACGAAGTCAAAGGTGTTGCTTATCACACTTATTGTCTTCTCTGGCTTGACTATCTGACAAGTAACTTCAACTTGAATGATGGGATTAGTCCCGACTGAAGGGGAGTTGTTGTTACAGCGATCATCCTCCGAGTACACAACTCGACTCTTGAGACGAATCAAATCGCCAATATCAACTGGCTTTTTAAAAGAAATTTCTTCTACTTCTTTGAATTTTGGATAGCACCCCATGAATGTGTAGGCAGTGGCGTGAGCAAGGTCATAAGCCTTGTGCATGAGTAAGCCACCAAATACTTTATTTCCCGTGTTGGTATGTTGTGGATGAGTTATGAAGCAGTTTTCTAATGCAGTAGATGACATGAGAACCTTGTCTCGTTCCGCGATGGCTGGCATGTCGATTAGGGCGCGACCGCGTTCTAATAATGCTATTGCATCCTTGCCAATGTCAGTATTACTCGCAGCTACATTGCTGCCACTCTTGCGCGCTAATGCTATACTTTCTCGATGGTTATAAATATCTTGCTCTAATTTGGATGAACACAATAACTTGTTGATAGGGAATGCCTTGTTATTCGACTTATCTCTTGCTACATATGTAAATAATGATGATAATACTCTTGTTGTACTATTAGGCTCTAACAACACAATAGAAGATGGATCGCTGATTATTGAAGAATTAGAGTTCATTTTATGTAACTCCACAACCACATCTAAAGACGAACGACCTGTCCATACGACTTGTCCAATTAATGAATAATCTTCAGTTGCTTCTACATTTGATACCTCTTGCACAATCTTATCGACACTTGCTGTAACCAATCCTAAAGACTGGTTATGCTTACCATCTTCATTTAAGCAATGAGTAAATGCGATATTACCTGCCATAGAATCAAGATCTTCTAATAATTTGCCAGTTAGTATTTGACCAGTATAATCGATATAGATATCACGCATATGAATATCACTGCTAAAATTATAAGTGATATAAGTCTTTAATGGTGGCTTTTCCGTAACTGGTGAAGCAGCCACAGGAGTAACTGTTGCCGCCGCAGAACCTGATGTATCACGCTGTTTACGCATAGACCAAAGCTTTGATGTAATTGGCGTCTTCTCTACATCAACTTTATTAACTTTACTCAAGTCACCCAAGCCGCGAATCAAGCTACGCTTAGATGCCAATAGTCGTTGGAGCTTCATTTATCCACCAAACTTCAATGTATTACCGTATGGGAAGATTCACTCGAAATTCGGATGCGATGCCAGGATGCTCAAATCGGTTCCGCAATTTATCCGAGTCGATTCTATTCTTCGTCCGTATAGAAATGCTGTGTTGGTGTACAAGCGATAGCTGGCTGACACGCACCGTAAGACGCCATGAAATTAAAAGTATATCGGAATATATATATGCTGAAAAAAGTCGAGCGGTGCCGGTACCAATTTTAATTTTTCAAAATTATTTATTACAATCCGGTGGATATTGTGTCTTGGCATGAGTAGCTCGTTGCAAGAGAGCGAATTGATCGCAATCTTGAACAGTCTGGGTTCAATTGCGGGACACTCTTCAAATGAGCAAAAGCAGCATCAGATTGGTGATGAATTAGTGAATAAACTTAAATATGATCGTGTGTTTGTTACTAATAAACCTGCGCAACGACCATATTTCGACGACTCTGATGTCGATGACGATGATGATGATAGAGATTTAATGAATAACACGGCAATAAATAAACAAAGGATTGAAAATGAGTGGAATAGTATGGATAAGTATCATGAAGATGATATTAATTTATCCGACGAGGACTATGGAAGTCAGAGTAGTGATAGTGATTATTATCCACAAAACAGAAGATTGCGTAAGAAGAAAGCACCCAAGACTTCAAATACCAAGAAAACGGTAATTAAAGGTAAAAAGAAGGAAAATTCAAAGGGAAATGTAAAAAATACTAATAAATCAATAAAGAAGGTACTTATTCACATGTGCTTCAGACTCACTCATCTTTAACCTCTCACTCGTCTTTTCTAGAAAAATGATAATCATACTAACAACACCAGTCATATATCTTCAACAAAAATGACCAAGAAGACAACAGTTATCCCCACTCCTGTTGCCACAACCAAGCATATCATACCAGCTCCAGCTCCATCTCCGTCATATATCCACCCTGAAAGCACGCTTAATAGTAGTCCTGCCATACATGGCTCGCCTGATGGTGACCTAGATAATGCAACTCCTGCAGATGAAAAAATTCGTACATTAAAATTACGTTTAGCTGGTCATCAGCTTACCGTGAAGAATTTAGAGGCGCAGTTGAACGAGGTAGTGTATGAGCTAAGCGAGCGTAATCGGTTACTAAACCACGCATGGCAGCGCATTAAGGTGCTGGAACGTAGTAATAGTAGTATTATAAATGGAAAAGCAAGTAAGTATCATAGTAATGCCAATGCATCGACCAACTCGTCGTATGTGCAGTCATTAGAAGAGTATAAGAAGGAAAATATGCGTCTGAAGACGCAAATAGATCTGTTAAACTCTCGTCTCGACGACGAAATGCATCGTCGCAAGGTAGGCGAGGATCGTATGAAGGCTATTAAAGAATATAACGAAAAAATCAAATTACATTCGACTGAGGTATTTACTCTTGTCTACTCACTTCTCACTCTCACTCACTAGCTCACGCTCAAAGGTGGAGACAAATAATAATAATTTGAACAAGACTATAACAGACTTGACTACGAAGTTGAATAAATACAAGAAGGAGTTGCGGGATCAAGCTAACGAGACCACGACTACCAAACTTACATTAGCTGAGAGTGATGCGAGTATGAAGGAGTTGCGGGATCGAGCTGAGCGCAGTGAGAGTTCACTGAGAAATGCCAATATTACTTTGGAGCATTTGAAGGAAGAGCTGCGGTTGGTTCGGATTGACAATCACATTTATATGGAGAAATACAACAACTTGACAATAGAGAATAACATTTTGAAAGAGAAAGAGGCCACTTGGCGGATGGAAGGGAGGTTGAAAGTAAAGAATGCGGACCAAAGAGTGTCTAGTAATCGACCGCCGTTAGGGATGGGTAAGTCGACTGCGCCTGTGACACCTACCGAAGTAGTAGATAGTGTTCCAAAAGGTATTGCATCGTATAAGAAATTGTACGGAGCAGACGATAGCAGTGACAATGACTCCACTCGGATAAGAGAGCGGCGTAATCGTATGGTGAATCAAGTAATAGGCGCTGAGCGAAGAAGTTTTGACAGTGATTATATCCAAGGCAAGACGAGTCCTGCGAAGAGTGTAGCATCTATGCGCATCACATCTACCTCAGCACCTTCATCACCTGCAAGAGAAGGTAGTGGAGCTAATATGGTACAATTTAGATACGAAAGACTGCAGAAAATGTATGAGAAAGTTACTGGTAAGCAAGTGAACAAGATGAAATGGAACGACGATTCAGACAGCGAGGAGGAGCGGTAGAGTCTAGAGGACGCAACTTATTTGTACAATAATACAACGCCGGGATACACTTCTAATACACTTTTAATGTCGTTTTCGTGGGTTGTTTGATGTGATGAGGTCGGTCTTGCTTGTGACCGAAGGAGTATAACGGTCTGTTTTCTACGTAGATACGACCGTTATATTTCTTTTTATATTTCCTATTTTCTTCAGTTTCAAATGGATCAACCGGATGTACAGCAGTGCCATGGTGCTTGCACATCCAGTCATAGTTCTTTTTAGAGAATAATATCAACCGCTTTTCTTTGTTAAGCAGATCTTGTTTACATCTATTTGTCTTCACAGGCGGCAGTTCACCATTCCCAATGAATTTCAGGTAGTTTATTGATGGTTTCATGCCATTTTTTTCCTCCCAATTCTTCCTTTTTTCTGTTTTATACTTGAATATTGCTAATGCGCCGCAGTATTCAGGATCATATTCTAGTGTTGGAACATATGCATTCTTAGTAATTGGGGGACCAAAATGTCTAAACCGTTGGCGGTGCTCTGCCCAACCTGAGGTCATAGATGAAACATCATCATCTTGCAACTCAATCGGTCGATTATACAAATTCTTCTTTGAGTCATCTTGTTTTGTTATATTATGATATCCATGTCGATAATTTACCATTGTATTAACCAAGTCACTATGCTCTACGGGATTACTAGTGCATTTAGAGCATAATAACTCTCGTGTCCCCAAAAGATCCCCACATGTCCCACACCGTATTATCCTTGTGGAATTCTTTAATGTTGATAAAACACCTCGTGATACCTGTTCTCCATTAACTGTGAAGACCCCACAAGTGCGTTTTACCGAATCTTTTAATTCTAATCGTGATGTCATGATACTTGCTAAAATATTCCAATCAGAGGCTTATGAGCGAAAGTCCATCATGAGAACTGTTCTTCATTGCTTCCTTTTTCCTTTTTTCTTTCAGCGATAAGTCTGTAATGTAACGCGAGGGCCGCTGGATCTTGATTGAACTGAGTACAAAGGATATAGTGACCTACTTCGCGGATATAGAGTACGTCGCAGATATCTAAGCGTCTAAAGGCGTTGAAGGTAAATTTCACCAATAATATTAAAGACTTCTTTGTCTCACTCTGACCCAGGTCCGGTGCAAGCAAGTTGCACTCACTGAAGTGTTCGGTCCGAATCGACCCCCCGAGACTTTAGAACGAAGCTGTACTCCACATTAATAATCACTGTACATGAGTATCTCAACGTTGACTACTGGTGAAAACCCCCTTCAACGTGGACCAAGTGCTCTTGAAAAGTTGATTGAATTAGCAGAAGAGATAAAAGATAGTATACGCTCATATAGTACTAGTTTGAGCAATGAAACACATAAAATAGAGATTAATATACCGCGACAGACATTAGATATTGAAATACAGAAGCTGCATAATGAAAGCTTGGGTAGCAGACTTCCTGAGATCACTTTGGTTACGCTTTTATTTCGTAAATTTAAAGATATTTCACAAGCAGTAAAATTTGCCAAATTAACATCAAAAAACATAGACAACTATAACAATGATACAAAGTTGAATGAATTGCCGAAGTATTTATACGAAGGTAATTCTGAACAATTGGTGGGTTGGTCGGCGATGAATAGGAATATATTTTGGTTGCGCGCAATTACTGCGCTGTTGAGTTTTTTGTCATTTGTTATCATGTCCACTGTGCCTCATATTAATGACTCTAAGCTATACCCAAAGACAATATTTTTACCAGACTGTGCTTATAATGCAGCAGATATATCTGGCTACTTTAATTACGGTTGTTATCAAGCGGTGATTTCTGCTGGAGTCTTGGTATATTTGAATTCAATATTCTTTCTCATCTACTACATTTTACCTGTAGATACCAACCACAACAAGTATATACCTGGGTTGGAGAACATATTTGAGAAATGTTTTGATCGGGATCAAATACTAACAAGTGTATTACGTATATCTTCCTTTTGCAAAAATTATTCCAAGTTTTTAGAAGTTGTACTTGACGCTATTTTATTAGTAATAGTGATCGTAGTTTGTTTAGTTACAGCAATACTAGTCGAAAGAGGGGAAAGGTTCGACTTTGGTGGCTACAACAATATGGGAGTACAATATTACACGATTGAAACTTTCTTTAACAGCTATTCGCACACTACACCTATGTGCGTCGAAAGTTCCCCGGCACCACTCATTCGAGCTGCATTAAGCATGCTTTATATCGACCTATTCTTCTTAGTTTGGTGCTTTTATGTCAGTTACAAGTCCGTACAAAAGACTGGTTCTTTGAAATCCGTGGACTCAACTGCCTTGCCTTCAAGTGACCCGACTCACCTATCCAGGAGGTCAATGCATAAATTATTAGAAGCTGGAGCTGCTGATGATGATGATGAAATAGTAGAAGTATCTTTGTAAATTTGAGGAAATTAAGTATCTATACCTTGGCAATTACCTCTCTTGACTGCTTCTATACAAGGATTCGATTTTCTTTCTCGCCCATAACATATCCGGATTTCTCAACAGCTTTAATATGGAGTTGTTACTTGGTCGTTTACCACTTACTGGCTCACTGAATATTTTGATATCTGTGCGATCAAATATGTAGTCGTAGCCCTTCTCCTTGATTAAAAAATCTACCATATTCTCTAATGTAACACCAAATGCTGTTGGATCTTTGCGATAAGAGACACCTTTTGTCTTGGGTAATGATTGCACAATTCTATCAGCGGATATCTGGCGCGATACTGAATCTATTGGCTTAGATGCCAATTCTTCGGATCTTACAATCGAATCAGGATCAACTGGTCTCTTTAGTGCTGTACTTGCATTTGATAACCCTTTTTTAGTCGATTCATCGATTTTTTTGATAGTATTAACAGAGCCCTCTTTCAATTTCTTCTTAGCTTCTTTAATTAATTCACTTTTTAATTTATTAGCAGCTTTTTTATCCTCTAATTGCTTATCTTGTTCTGAACTTTGTCCTGGAATATCTTTTAATATACTTTTATCAATGCCAAGTGACTGTAATGAAAGTTGTCGATCATTATTATTCGCATCAGTATTACTTGCCATCAGCAAACCCTGTAGCTCAATTATATCTTTCATACTTACTCCCTGATCTTCCAAGATCTGCTGTAAGAGGTCATCTCGACTAACTTGTTGATTACTACACCTAAATACTGTCGTTGCACGTCTAGATACTAGTCGTATTACTAAACCCATTCGTTCTGATAATAATAATACTAATAGTAACAAACAAAAGGATATCATGATCCCCATGATCCCGCGAACTTGAACTTACCAAGGTTTTCCGTACTTGAGTGACTACTTGATGCGCCAATATCCGGCCCCTACGACTACTTATGATTGGACCCTCTCATCTCGATTAAAGCGCTCTGCATCTGCTCTTTCATCTCTACATGTTTGTTTATGCTTGATTTCACGCTAAATAACATAAATTATATTAATTAAAATTGTTCACCTACCGGTAATTCTGGGCTCATCCACGTGACGCCAACAAAGAAGGAACACAACAAATAACAGTTCAGAACTGGAAAGAGTAATAATACAAGAATACCATTAAAGAGGTAGATTGTGAACGATGTCACGTCAATGGTAGAACTCTGTTAGGACTGTTTGTACACCAAAATGATAGAACTAGAACCATCGAGGAAGATGCCCCTGTCTCGCAAGAGGGTGTCCCAAGAAGCTAAGTTATTTGTTACTTTGATGATGAGAAAATATCATTTCCTTATTTTCCCATTGATAATTATAGTGTTTTATATAATAGCGTCTGTTATTGTTCGTCATAATAATGACATGGGTAGGTACAGTGATCCTGAAATTACTCTTGCTGAATGTATTGAAGGTTGTACATTTAGAATTGCAGCTTATGCGGCTATATTTTCCTCAGTATTAGTTATGGCCAATACTTTTTTCGATATAATAAACAGGTTACATTCTATTTATATGGGCACTGATATGATCACTCCAAATTGTGTTTCGAACAATTTCTTTCAATTTTTAATGTTGTTGGGATGTAGTTTTCCGTATTTAATATTAATTCACAGCAACGAATCGGATAGTATACAGTATTATATAATATTTTGCGAGTCTACTTCATTATTAGTCATTGCTGCCGCTTTAGTCAAATTGAATTGTGTCGACCGCAATAGGATGTTCAAAGTTCAATATTCAGTACCATTATTAGTGATTCTATGTGTTGGGCAGTTGGTTTACTGTGTAAGTTTGGTGAAAACAGATAACATTCCTCAGAAAGCGCTTATAGCTTCATATGTTCTGTACTATTCTGCAATAGCAATGTTTATACTGTGTGCAGCGTACGAAGTCTATTTCACTGTAGTGAAGTGGTGGCGCAAGGAGGAGCTGGCAGTATTTGAAATCTTAATTTGTTGGTACTCATTTATCTTGTTGTCGGCGTTTGTTGCTCTTCGATTACTGAGAGTAAAAGTCCAAAACACTATCTTGTATCAAGACGAGCTGTTAGTATCACGCACAGCTTTTATCTCTATATATATCTTACTAGCCATGTTTCTAACGACTATCCGGATGAACGCCCTCGACTTCAACTCGGCACAAAGTTCGGCTATTTCGTATGTAAATAAAGCAAGTGAATTAGAGATTTTAGCCAAGAAATTAGAAAAAGAAAAAACAAAAAATTATAATTTATTGCGAGAAATGTTGCCGCCGCGCATCATCAGAGAGCTGCAGGTGGGCAAGGTCGTCACGCCGGAGTCCTTCCAAGAGTCAACGATATTTTTCTCGGATATTGAGGGATTTACTCGTATCTCTTCGATGGTTGACCCCGTGCTCGTGGTGAACATGTTGAACCAGTTGTATACAATGATGGATTTTGTTAGTAGTAAGTTTACTACTCTGTATAAAGTGGAGACTATTGGGGATGCCTATGTCATATGCAGCGGAGTACCAGAGCTCAACGTGCATCACATGAAGGACGTCATCGACTTCGCGATTATAGTGAATGAACTAGTTCAGTTAGTGAAAAGTCCGTTGGATAACTCCACTAATATCAAGATCCGCATTGGTTGTCACACGGGACCTATCATCGCAGGTGTGGTTGGCCTAAAAATGCCGCGGTACTGTCTGTTCGGCGACACAATCAATACCACGTCAAGGATGGAATCGAATGGTGAAGCCGGGAAAATTCATATTTCTGAATCTCTTGCGATGCTTCTTATGGAGAAATATAGGGATCAGTACGTGCTAGTGGAGAGGGGTGTGATGAACATCAAGGGCAAAGGATCGATGAAGACCTACTTTGTACAAGGCGCTACTTCGCAGAACCAAGCGGCGAATGTTCAAGCTATCAGTCAAATAGCACACGAAATCAACTTGATATTCATGCAGGACGTCATTGAATCGTTCAAAGGAGAAGGCGGTATTGTAAGCAGAAGTACGTCGACAAAATCGAGCTTTAGTTACAGTATTAGTGTCCCCAACCACCCGAGAAGAATAAGTGCTTATCAAAATGTCATCGACGACGGTGCGACGAACCAGTACAACGTCCTAGTGCTTGGTTCGATCCAAATGCAACAGAAAATTCATACAAAATTATTAGCAACGTTACTTCCAGATGCGGTGATCCACACCGCAGATGGTATGAACTACACAAGTGTCTTGAGTGCACACGATATAGACCTGATCCTGTACGACGAGGAAGATCCCTATATAACGATCGAGCACTTCATGAAGTCCGTTGAAACCATCGCTATGAATGCGCATATCATAGCGCTAATAGCAGACTACAGAAACTTGAATCACTTCAAGGAAGTAACGAAAGGGAAGTGCGCGGCAATATTGGTCAAGCCGCTGGATCCCGGCACACTGAAGAGCATCATCGACTCGTTGAACGAGACTAAGATGAACATGACAGTCCGCCGGCGGAATTCCTTTGTATAAAGTGTGTATAGCTATTAGCCACCTACTTAGACCGGTAGAAGAAATAAAACTTTTTGAAATTTTGTAATTAGTAATAAATTATGTAACCGATTGAGTGAGTCAAGCCGAGTCTACTCAAAGCGCAAGCCGCGGCAATCCTTCCAACTCAACTCGCGTCTCAAAGCCAACACACCCGGCCCTGAAAGTGCGAGGTCGATACTACCGGATAGTACTTGATTACATCAGCAAGATATCTCTTCGCAACTGACAGCGGTAGATGCCGGTGCAGGCTGACCTTGATGCTGAACAGTTTGCAGCTGTAACAGCACCAATAGATAAACCGTTAGTTATTAAAGCTGGTTACTTACTCACTTTTTCTCATTTTTTCTTATTCGACTCATCACTCCATACAAGAATTGCTCTGTCATTATTGCATGTCCAACTTGCTTATTTACTTGTATCTCATAGGACCTGGATCGGGGAAGACGTGCGCAATTGCGAACAGAGTCATTCATATCATCAACAACACTCCAAATGCAACAGGTATATTATGTTTGACTTTTTCCAGGAATGCATCAATTGAAATGAAGGAAAGAATAATTGCTTTATTAGATAATGACAGTAAAGTGTTGCCATCGCATATCGCTTGTAACACATTTCATAGTTTTGGTTTGAAATTATCGAAGAAATTTTATACTTTTTTAAATTATTCCGCGGTACTCATCTACTTACTCATCTACTCACTCACTCACTCACTCACTCACTCACTCACTCACTCACT
>JACCDO011093101.1_pt1 | contig 20346 bp, 19 predicted proteins | sample 7446101 | NCBI WGS metagenome assembly JACCDO01 (sample SAMN15323440, study PRJNA562643) | freshwater metagenome | isolation source: river surface water | place: USA:Blue River Watershed | collected 2017-08-16
GCCAATAATGCACCACCTGCAGCGGCTAAACCCAATCCGATATTTCGTAACACTTTAAAGAAATTCGGAGTAGGCGATTTCATTCTTTGTACTAAATTCATTTTTTCAATTTTTAAAAGATGAGTAAATAAATGAACGTGTACCAATGCACGTTCATATTGAATTCAATTAAGCAACTTCAATTATTTTCAAACAATTGTAAGCACCATTTTTCATTGGATATTGAACACCGTTCACTTGTTGAAAATATTCTAGTTTTAATAAAAAGATTTTTGTTCCTGTTCCTGCAGGCACAGCTGTGGGTGTTAAAGTAACGTTTGAACTTGCTGCATTTGAAGCAAGGTTTACAACATTCGTCAATTTGAAATCAACAACACTCGTTGCAAAATTTATATTCAAGAAACCACCTGTAATACTTACGTGAGTAGCACCATTTGGCCAAGTTAAATCAGTTGCAGGTACAAAACCAGCAATGGTAATCACACCCGTTGCAGGAGCTAACACATAAGGTTTGTAAAGCATACTTCCAAGCATCGCACCAGGGTTAAAGTCAAAGCCTTTCAATAAAGCTTTCGCGGCTGCACCAGCAATACCTACCCCTACATTTCGTTGTCCACGCAAACTTGTCAAGTCTTGGTTTTTAATTTTAGACATAATTTGAGTAATACGAGCAACATTATTTGTTCCGCTAATATTGACAGTAATATTTCTCAAAGAATCTCGCAACAATTTTCCTGCAGAAGCAGAGTTACCAAATTCCTTACCATTTTCACGCGTTCTTGCAAACGCAGGATCATTCGCAATACGAGCAGCATCAACGCTCGTTTTCATTTTTGCAATATCCCCATCTTTCGATTTATAAAAGGTCACATTGTCCAACGTACCTTTTATTTTCAAGAGGCCAGTTTGTCTTGCCATTTCTTAATTTATTTATCATTCAACTATTCAGATTATGACTTTCATAATCCATCAAACTTAGTTCGTGTCTAGAATTGAATTTCCGTTTGATGAATCAAATGTAGAAATGAAGAAACAAAAAATAAATACATAAGATATTGTATATAAACAAAATACCTGAAAAAGTACAAAATATGAACATAAGGAATAGAATAGCACAAAAGAGAATGTTTTAAGCATAGTTAGTGTATGGTTAAAGTACCAACACTACTAATTCAGTATAAAAAAAACCAACATGTATGAATACCAAAATTATATTAGATAAATACCTAATTTTAAGCATAAAACACTTCAAACACTTTAAAAAAAGAATGGAAATAACACGATCATGTATTTATCCCAAAGATGTACAACGAATAACGGGTAAAAGTGAAAAGTCTTCACGAAAACTACTACAAAGAATAAAAAAAGAGTTAAACAAAGAACCTCATCAATTTATAACAACAAAAGAATTTTCCAAACATACAGGAATAGACCTTGAAACAATTAAAGCATACCTAACAGACTAATAAAATTCTTAATACAATTTGATTAAAATTAATACTTTTTAAGCGCTAATTAAAAGGTTATATTTATCTTTGAGATGAGTAAAGAGTTACTCAAAAAAGATTAAATAGCAACAAAATACAAGGTAACTTAAAAGGTAACTTTACTAATAGATTTAAGGCAAATTGTTGATAATGAACTTAGCGAGAAAGACACTGAAGTCCCGTCCAGACCGCAAGTAATTGCAAAAAACAAAGTAAAAGCCTTTAAATTGAAAGATTTAAAGGCTTTTTTATTTTAGTCTTATGATATTTCTCTTTTTATGATACAAATCAGTGTTTAAATTTTTGATTTAAAATATATTTGTATTTCTAATAACATCACTTTATGAAAATTATCGACTTTGAAAGTCTTTACGATAGACTACCACAAATTAAAAATGATTTTTTAGCTAAAAAGCCTTTTCATTATGTTTCTATAGATAACTTTTTACCCATTGATGTTGCAAATAAAATACTCGAGAACTATCCTGAAGTCAATCTTGGTGAATGGGATGGTACAACGTATTTAGATCAAAAAAATAAATTCCAAAAATCTAAATTCGAGCCAGATTCATTTATGCAATTCGTTTTTGATGAATTAAATGGTGAAGAATTTTGTGCATGGCTAGATAAACTTACCGAATTTGAAGAACCGCTTATGGGTGATCCAGATTTATTTGGTGGTGGTTTACACCAATCTGTAAACGGCGCTTTTTTAAATGTTCATGTTGATTATAATATTCATCCTAAAACCAAATTTCATAGAAGACTAAATGTGATCATTTATATGAATAAAAACTGGAAAGAGGAATATCAAGGTCATAACGAACTATGGGATTTTACAGATGGAAAAAAGGTAATGCTTGATCGTGTATCTCCAATTTTTAATCGTTGTGTGATTTTTGAAACAAATGAAATTTCTTTTCATGGTCACCCTACACCGCTAAATACTCCTGAAGGGGTCACTAGAAAATCTTTAGCGACTTATTATTACACAAAAGACAGACCAGAACATGAAAAAGTAGGCGATCACAATACTATTTATAAAAATACAGAAGGGACGTCAGGACATTTCAAAAGATTTTTATCTGGAATTAAAGCTTTTTCTGAAAGATTTATAAAAAAATAAATTTTTCTGTTTCGTAAAACGAATCTATTTCATTTTATTTTAAAGCTATATTTGTACTACTAGAACTAATTTGTGCAAAATAAAATAGAAAACATCGCTTCTCTAAATATCATTAGGGCAATAACGGCTTTAATTATTGTTGTATATCATGCGAAGTTTATTTTATGGTGTGGCGGAAGTGCTTTCTTAAACAATATAGGTTTAAAAAGTTGGTTGGACTACCCGTTGTTTGCACTAGATATGCTTTCTTCTAATGGGGAACCTATCGTTGTGTGTTTTTTTATACTATCAGGTTTCGTAATTACCCACTCTTATAGAAAATCAAACTATTCAAATTTCAAATTTTATTTAATTCGTTTCTCCCGAATTTACATTCCTTTTTTAAACTCAATTTTAATTTCTATTCTAGCTATAGTATTCGCCTTTTATGTAAATCCAAAATTATTTAATTTAAATATACGTGAATACAATACTAGACTTGTATATGCATGGAATAATCTCAATATGAATTCTTTTTTTCAGTCTTTTTTTTTAACAAAAGACAAAGAATACATAGGTTTGAATTTTGTCTACTGGTCTTTGTTACATGAGGTTGTATTTTATTTTATTTATCCCATATACAACGTAATAAAATCAAAAGGAAGAATATTATTATTCATGTTAATGACTATACTCTTTTTGATTACAAAGAATTCATTGATTTATTATCAACTCTATTTTTTAATAGGAATCTTTATTTATGATTTTTTTACACTCCAAAAACAAAACAAAACCATAGTGAATTCAAAATTTTTGAATCTTTTACTTATTGGTATTTTTTATTTATTGATGACGATTTCTTTTATCAAAGAATGGAAAATAACTGCGGATATTTTCTCAACACTCATGTCTCTTTTTGCATTTGATTATTTGTTAACGCACATCAAGAAACCTAATAAATATCTCTCTCAATTATCTGATTTCAGTTATACACTTTATCTAAATCACCTTGCTGTTTTACTTATTTTATATGCTGTTTTCTCTAAACTTTTAAACAAAGAAATATTTTTTGAAAGACAGTATTATTACCTTGGAGTTATATTATCCGTTTATATTTGTAAACACCTCTTTTATGCTGAAAAACTATCATTAATAATCATCCAAAAGCTAAAAAACACCTTTTCAACGAGTCAAAATATCAAAGAAGAAACTAAATCATGAAACCTAAACATATATTATTTGTTTCTTATGATGGGATGACAGATCCATTAGGACAATCACAAGTTCTTCCTTACATCAGAGAGATTTCTAAATCCAACTACAGATACACCCTAATTAGTTTTGAAAAAGAAGAACGATATGTGAAATTTAGCGAGGTGATTTTTCAAATTTGTAGAGATTCAAATATACAATGGGAACCCATAAAATATGCAGATAAAATCCCCATTGTATCTACCATATGGAACATAATTAGACTTCAAAAAAAAGTATTTGAACTACATAAAAAAGATCCTTTTGACTTATTTCATAGTAGAAGTCATGTTCCATCTCTCGTTGCTCAAAAATTACAAAAAAAAGAATCTGTACCCTATGTGTTTGATATGCGAGGTTTCTGGGCAGACGAAAGAGTAGATGGTGGTGTTTGGAAACTAAATAATCCCATTTTCAAAAAAATATTTACCTATTTCAAAAAAAAGGAACTCGAATTCTTACAGGAAGCAAATGCTATCGTTTCCCTAACACATAACGGAAAAAATGAAATTTGTTCTTGGAATGTATTACAAACAAAAACACTTGACATTGAAGTAATACCTTGCTGCGTTGATACAGATCTTTTTAGTAATGAAAACGTAAATACCTCTATCCTTACAAAAATGCGGGAAGAACTGAGCATAAAAGAGGATCAATTTGTACTTGGATATGTTGGTTCTATTGGCACTTGGTATATGCTACCTGAAATGCTCGATTTTTTTAGGGTATTAAAAGAACTAAAATCCGATGCTCTTTTCTTATTTATCACAAACGAACCTGCAGAAAAAATAATTACACTTGCAAAGTCTAAAAACATTGCTCCCAAAGATTTGAGAATTACGAGTTGTTTACACAAAGAGGTTCCGACCTACATTTCGCTCTTTACTATCTCCATTTATTTTATTCTTCCAGCTTACTCTAAAAAAGCGTCTTCTCCAACAAAACAAGGTGAATTAATGGCTATGGGAATCCCTATTGTTTGCAACGCAAATGTGGGCGATGCAGACAAAGTAATAGCGGATACGAATAGTGGCTGGGTAATTCATGAGTTCGACGAGGAATCATACAAAAACACAGTGCTCCAAATTCTAAACAATCCACTTCCAGATAAACAAAACATCATCAAACATGGAAATAAAGAGTTCAACCTTCAAACTGGTGCGCTGAAATTCCGTAAAACCTACGAACGGATTCTTCAAATAAATTCATTTAAATAACGACCTACATTTCTTAAATAAAAGCCCTATAATAGGTAGTTGATTAATAAATATAAAAGCCATTGTTCGATTTGTATTTTCATTATACCCCTTTGGATAAAGAAAAAAAGCTTTTAGAATATAATAATGTATAATTCCTGGGTTGGATGAAGAATTTAAACTAAGTACACGTCGATAATAACACATACTCTTGAGTCTATTTTTAGAATTAATTGGTAATATTCCATCAAATATTTTTTTTTCAAAAACTGTTTTATACAACCTTATTTCACGATCTGATTTACGCAACTCAGTAGCAGTAGTAGAATCTTCGTGAATATTATAAATCACCGTTCTTTTGTCCAATTGCATAATAGGATATTTAGTAGCAATCCGCAACCATAAATCAAAATCTTCTAAACCTGGAATTTCAGGATCGAATTCAAACTCTTTCAAAATAGAATGATGAACTGCAACTCGAGATGGATTGAAAGTATAAGTTAATAAATAATCAAACAACTCAAATTCATTTAATAAAGGACAAATTCTATCAGTTAGAGAACCAAAGTTATCAGAGTTATAAGCATTTGAAAAATACAAACCTTTAGTTTCTTTTTTTGAGATAAAATCAAACATATCTTGTAAATGATTTTCTAACCAAAAATCATCACTATCCAAAAAACAAACATACTGTCCCAAAGACGATTTAATCCCTATATTACGCGAAACACATCTTTCAAGATTTTCGGAATTGCAAATAATTTTTATTTGATTGTTTTCCTTCAAAAAAGTCTTTACTTTTTCCACAGTTCGATCTGTTGAACAGTTATCAACTACAATAACTTCAAAATCTTTGAAAGTTTGATTTATTACACTGGTTAGTACTTTTAATACTAATTCTTCTCGATTAAAAACAGGAATAACAACTGAAAAAAAAGGTTGATTCATTTATTTGAAATGTTGTTTATAGCTTAATAAATGATTAAAAATCGCATCGTATTTTGAACGATAACTTAAAAGGAAATTTAAGTTACTAATGTTCCTTGACGTTTCGACTTTTAAGTATTTTAAATTAAATTGAAAGTTTTTAAAATAATGAAGAAAAAGAAAAAAAAGCTCTTTCTTCCAATAATGTTGGACTTTTGCCTCTTCCATGTTGTAGGCTCTCCTATACACTTGGGAAAGTAATGTACAGTTAGTTTTTCTACTAGTAATTAGTTTTAGATACGCAGGAGTGAACTTTTCTTTATCAATCAAATGATTAAACTTCAAGGTTTCAAGGTAATGAATCTCATACCCTTGGTATTTTATTGCCCAACATAATTCACCATCTTCTCCTCCATTTGACCTGTTTTTTAATGTAGGATTATCTTTAACATAATCAAACATAAATTGAAAACCTAGATTAAGAGCTACTTTTAAAGCAGCAGATCGAAACCATAGACCTGCACCATATACAACATTTCTTCCAGGATAAACATCCCCAGTTTGATTTGCTTGTGGACCACAAGCAAAGTCATTTAAATAGGTACTAAACCAATCTGGAATATCTATTTCGGATTTTGGTAAACCACATGCACCTAAAACACCTACTTCAGGCCGGTTTTGAAAATAAGAAACACCCTCTTCTAAATAATTATCAAACAACTCATTATCATCATCACAAACAACTATATACTCCCCTTCACAAAGCGAAAACCCTGTAAGAAATGCAGCTGTTTTACCTCTTTTAATTTCACGAGCAGTTTTTAATCGTATTGTAGTATCTGTTTCTTCCCAAATTCTCCTAACTAATTTTTGCAAGTCGTTTTTTGAATGATTATCGATAAAAACAAACTCAACATAATCAAGATGTTGAGTTTTAATTTTTGAAATAGCATTTACTGTTTGAGATAACAATTTATCACCATTATAACTGCACATCAAAATAGATACACTACTCATAATCCAATTCAAAAAAAACTAATTTCAACAATATTAATTATATTTTGTGAGTTTCAAAAGGTGAAATTCATTTATCAGTAAGATTAATTAACATATTTTTACTAGCTTAGCTCCACGTTTAAATTGACACTTCAATTAATTCATATCTTAATCAATTACACAGTCTATGAAATTAGTAATTTTAGCAGGAGGTCTTGGAACTAGAATAAGTGAAGCTACCCATTTAATGCCTAAACCTTTAATTGAAATTGGGGGTAGACCCATTATTTGGCACATTATGAAAATTTATGCTGAACATGGAATTAATGAATTTGTCGTTTGCTGTGGTTACAAAGGATACATGATTAAAGAATACTTTGCCAACTATTTTTTACATACCAGTGACATGACCATCGATTTGGCAAAAAACTCCATGGAAGTACACAATAACCTTTCTGAGTCATGGAAAATTACACTTGTAGATACTGGATTACATACGATGACAGGTGGTAGAGTGAAAAGAATTCAAAAATACATAGGAAATGAGCCTTTTCTTTTAACTTATGGAGATGGTGTAGGTGATATCAATATTTCAGAAACAATTGAACAACACAAAAAATCTGGTAAATTATTTTCAATAACAGCTTATAAACCAGAGGGTAGATTTGGTGCGCTTGATATTTCTGATGACAATAAGGTGAATTCTTTCCTTGAAAAACCGAAAGGGGATGGAGCATGGATTAACGCAGGTTTCTTTGTATGTGAACCAGGAGTATTTGATTATCTTTCTGGAGAAGATAATGAGATTTTTGAAAGAGAGCCGCTTGAAAAAATTGCCACCGATGGAAAAATGAGAGCATACAAACACCATGGCTTTTGGAAACCTATGGATACTTTACGTGATAATAAAGAATTAAATGAAATGTGGGAAAAAGGAACTGCTCCTTGGAAAATTTGGTAATTAATTGATATGAATTTTAATAATATATATAAAGATAAAAAAGTGTTAATCACTGGTAACACTGGTTTCAAAGGTGCTTGGCTTACTACTTGGTTATTAAATCTTGGAGCAGATGTATATGGTTATTCCAAAGATATTCCTACAACTCCCTCAATGTTCGATGCACTCAAATTAGTAGATAAATGTAATCACACTTTTGGAGATATTAGAGATAAATTATCCTTAAAAAGTTTAATTGATAAAATTAAACCTGACTTTATTTTCCACCTTGCTGCCCAATCCATTGTTTCGACTTCATACAAAGATCCATTAGAAACAATTTCAACCAATGTGGTTGGAACTGCTGTAGTGCTTGATGTGATAAAAGACATAGAGTTTGAATGCAACTGTATCATAATTACTAGTGATAAAGCATACGATAATGTGGAATGGATATGGGGTTATAGAGAAAACGACAGAATGGGTGGAAAAGACATTTACTCTGGCTCAAAAGGTGCAGCAGAGTTAATAATAAACGCTTACCTACAGTCTTTTATTACAAAAAAACCAAATATTAAAATAGCAACAGTCCGAGCTGGGAATGTAATTGGTGGTGGTGATTGGTCAGCTGATAGAATTGTTGTAGATTGTATAAATGCTTTTCATAATGATGAAATTGTAGAACTTAGAAGCCCAACTGCTACCAGACCTTGGCAACATGTATTGGAACCTTTAAGTGGTTATCTGACAACTGGACAATACCTTTTTGAAAATAAAAAAATCAATGGAGAAGCTTTTAATTTCGGCCCTTCTTCTGAACAAATTAGAACCGTATTTGAATTATCTTCTGAACTCGAAAAAAGATGGTTCGGATCCAATAAATCTAACATCAAGATTACAGATAATATTCCCTTCGAAGAAGCTAAACTTTTAAAATTAAATTGTGACAAAGCATTAGCATATTTGAAATGGAAAGCGACTCTCAATTTTGATATAATTTTAGATTACATTGTAGAATGGTATAAATGCTTTTATAATAATCCTTCTGAGACTTTCGATGTAACCATTAAACAAATTAATGAGTATTCTTTACTTGCAAAAAAACAAGAAATTAACTGGGCTATAAATAAAGATGAAAGGTATTAGTGTTTTCCCTCTAAAACAAATCCCTCTTGAAAAAGGAGATGTTTGGCATGGTCTAAAAAATTCAGACGAAGGTTTCAAAGGATTTGGTGAAGTCTATTTTTCCAACATAAATCCAGGCCAAATTAAAGGATGGAAAATGCACACTAAAACAACTTTAAACTTGATTGTTATTAAAGGAGAAATTGAATTTATTTTTTTTGACGAGAGACATAAAAGTGAAACATTCGGTAAATTCTTTAAGATATTAGCTTCTGATAATGGGAGTAATTATTGCAGAATTACTGTGTCTCCAGGTATTTGGATGGCTTTCAAGTGTAAATCAAGTGATCCTGCTTTATTAATGGATATCATTGACCAACCTCATTGTGACTTGGAAGCTCTTAAAAAAGACATAAACGAATTTACATATAATTGGTAAAATGAAAATTCTTGTAACTGGTGCCACTGGTGCTGTCGGCAGAATGCTAATTCCCTATTTAGCAAACAAAAAAAACATAGAGATACTTACAGTAAATCGAAATAGTACGAAAGCCGCTAGTCTCTTTAAAGAGTTTCACAATGTTGATGTCACAACATTAGAGGAAATGAATAAAATTAAATCGTTCAATCCTGAAACCATTATTCATCTTGCTTCATATGTAACTAGTTCTGATACTATAGATGAAGGAAAAAATTTAATAGAAAGTAATTTGATTTACGGTATTCAATTATTGGACATTGTAAAAAGTAATCATTCTTTAAAACTTTTTCTGAACTTTGGAACCTTTGCTGAATTTAAATCTGGATACCAAAAAATTGAAAACACATACTTGTATTCAGCTTCGAAAACTGCGTTTCGCGCTTTTGTAGAATACTATGCTTCAGTATATAATTTCAATTTAATCCATTTAGTACCCTATACAATTTATGGCACTGAAGATGAAAAGAAAAAAATATTTGATTTTATTTTAGAAGGTTTTTATTCAGAAACTAAAATCGATATGTCACCAGGTCTTCAAAAACTTGATTTCATACATATTGATGATATCTGTACGATTATAGATACCATTCTAAAGTTGGAAAATTATAGTAAATTTCACCTAAACAATATTTTCTTAGGTACTGGAGAAGCGCATTCTTTAAGAAATGTAGCTGATTTGATGCAGGAAATATTAAAAATTATACCAAAACACAATTGGGGTGGTTTACCGTACAGAAAACAAGAAGTCATGTATGCATGTGCAAATATTAATCCTTTAATTGAATTGAATTGCACTCCTAAAATCGACTTAAAAACTGGTGTTTTCTCTTACTTAAAAAGTAAAAATTTAGTTTAAATTAGTGTGTCAACCTCTTATATTCAAATTTAATCTTATCTCTAATTCTTAGAATTTGATACCTAAATTTAGGATAGTTTAACCGGTATAAACGATAAAATTGAATGCGAATTTGAATGTAAAAACTTGCTTTTTGAAAAAATGAATTTAACAATTCCTTTTTTCGTAACTCCAATTGATTATTTTCCATCTCTGAAACCGTCTTCGTATTTGGTAACAATCGAAAATTCCCAAATATTTTTGGAACATAGTAAAATTTATAATTCAATATGACATTTAAAATGAATTCTAAATCCATATTATAATGATTAGATTCATTATAATAACCAATTTCTTCGTGAATCTTTTTTCTGTAAAAATAAGCTGTTGGATTTACTGGAAAATGATAACCACTTAATACATGCCATTTCTTTGTTTTAGAAGGTCTGTTAATATAAATTAGCTCGCCTTTTTCATCCCATACCTGACAATCTGCAACTAAAAAATCAATCTTTTTATCCTTTTTTAAAATGTTCTCAACTTCAATAAATGTATTTGGATTGTAGTAATCATCAACATTTAAAAAACTAATGTACTCTCCCTGTGCCATTCGTATACCTTTATTCATAGCATCTGATTGACCATTATCTTTCTCAGACAACCATCGAATAGAATCATTTTTTTCAGCATAGCTTTTAATTATTTCTGCTGTTCCGTCTGAACTCCCACCATCAACGATAATTAATTCTGTTTGTGCGGAACCTTGTTGGAGGTAATTCTCTATCGCTTTAGAAATATATTCTTTATTATTGTAAACAGGCGTAATGATACTAATAAAACACATCTACTCTAAATTTATTTTTTCTTCACTTTGCTTTTGATACATAAGTACCATAAATAAAAATGGCAACAAAGGAGCTTTAAATCGCACTAATACCCCAAATAAACCAGATGTATACCCAGCAAAAAATCCCAAAATTAGCGCAAATACCAAAGAGGCCATCAACAACTCATTGTTTCTAATATCTTTTAAAGTTGAAAAGGGATTTCTTACAAATAAAAAACGAAACGTAATAAGAAGAAAAAACAACGCTTCTAAGGCACTAATTTGAATGAATAAACTTCCAGCTTCCCAAATATAGGGGCGATAAAATGCGGTATATATAGAAATGGGCATGGCTCGAAACATTCCTCCAGTACTAAAATCCGTAATTCCCAAATCATATTTGTTGTCACCATACGTATTATTGGTTTTCAAATCTTTTTGAATAACTTCTGCTTCAGCGGCAAATTCTTGCCCTTTTTCTGAACCTAGAAAAGAAGTCATAGCAAAAAGTACCAATGATATGAATGTCAACTGAATGACCCATTTAGAAAACCCTGAATTTTGTGCCCTACTCCATCTTGCACCAAGTGCCATAAAAAAGGGACCAGCAGCGGCGATAATCATAAAATCACGTATATTGCTAATTAAATAAATGCAAACTATAGCTAAAAATATATTCCGAAAATCTTTCAATTTAGATGGATTTAGAAATGTAAATAACTGTATCAAAAGATAAATTACCGATGAATATATAATCATATCTTTAGTTATACCCGTACACCAAAAACAGGTGGATGGTAAAAACAATACACCAATAGCAGCAGTTTTTTCGCTGAAAAGTTTATACTTTAATACCATCTCATACAACAACCAACTCACCCGAAATGAAACATAAGCGGTTATCATCGTCATGGCAAAATAACTCTTAAATGTAATAAAGGTCAGTAAAGTAAACACCTTAGCCGCAAACCAAGCTTCGTCTTCCTTGTAAATCCAATTCGGAGGCATACCAATGGTATTGAAATCAAAATGAGTAGCTCTTATCCTTAAAGGATCCATGGAAAATAATTCGGTAAAAAAAGCCCCCGGTTTTTCCCACAACAAATTATGCATTTTTTGAGCGGTATCCCAATATGCAGTGGAATCTCCCCCTGCATAAAATTGGATATAAATGATTGAGAAAAGTATCGCTGAAATAAATTTAGCATAAAACCCATTTTTGTAATAACGAAAATGAGGTTTATCACTGTTTTTTTGATATGTTGTATTTATTACACTAAGTATGATTGACAGCCAAATGAGTATTGAAATAGCATCTAAAAAGCCTAAAAACTGATATTTACCTTCTTCCCAAACCATCTATATGGTAATCTTATTTAAGAGTAAACTTAATCTGTGTACTTGGTTCGAAACGGAATATGTGATAACTTTTTCTTTTATTTTATTAAACGATAACTGTTCGTCATTTAATTTCAAACTTATAAACTCTTTTAACTTTTCGAAAAGTACATCTTCAGTTTCTATAACGTATCCAACCCCGGTTTTATGTAAAGTTTCAGCAACGATATCATGATCTGAAGGAAAGCAGAGTATGGGCTTCTGTAGTGATAAGTACTCATACAACTTACTAGAAGGTATTCCTTTTTGACCTCGATGCGTTAACATCAATAGTATGTCTGCTTTTTGTTGAAGATGTATAACATCTTCTTTAGGTATACGAGGGGTAAGTAAAAAAAAGGATTCGTACCCTTTAATTAAGGCATTCAATCGACTTTCTTGTTTTGGATCGTAGCAGACCCCAGGGAATTGAATTTGAATGGTTATTTTATCTTGAAAAACATCTATACATCGAATGATGGGACGTATAAAACCCTCCACATCTTGAGTATCATAAAGGGTACCATTATAAACAATAATAAAGGAATTATTGTCTTCTGGTTGAATTTTAGGCAATAGTGTGTCAAACCCATTTATAATGGTTTCTCCTGGAATTTTTACGAATTGAGAAATTCGATCTGTATATACAGGTGAAACGGAGGTAATCATAGATGCTGTACCTACCCACTTTTGTTCCGATTTTTGTTGTAAACGACGAATAATCGATTCAAACTTTCCTTTAGGCTGTATGATTTCCGAAGTAGTCCAATCATCACGATAATCTGCGATCCAAGGAATATGATATTTATTCGATAACAAATAACCAAAACGAAACTGAATAAATGGATTCCCTGTAATAATGATGGAGATAAAAGTATGTTTTTGAATTAAGTGTTCAACATAATAGTAAAAATCACCAAAGGGAATAAATTGATTACTAAAATTTTCACCGATACTATTCATAAAAGTGAAGATCTTACTACATTTTTTCAACAATAAATTTTTGGAGTTAAACAAACGATCTCTCAAAGATGCTTTATATGGGAGATAGTGTACTTCATGCGTTTCTGATTTTTCAATACACAATTGACTTCCAGCATCTTTCAATTGATCTTCAGGTTTACTCAAAGTGACATCCCAATTTCGTGTGATTACAATGGGTTTATACCCAAATTGAGGCAAGTACTTAACCCATCCCGCTGGACGTTGAGCTGCGGTTAAAGTACAAGGGGGATAAAAATAACTGATGATAAGCACCTCTCTCATTCGTCCACGGTATAAAAAGATTCTAATTTTGTCTTAAAATTAAAATATTTCTTACTATGATTGAGAAACAGATCAAAAGATTCAAGCGATTGTTTGCTGATTAATTTGGGGTGGCTAATCAAATGTACTATTGAATGCTTTTTTAAACACGAAAAATAATACAATGATTTTACTCTATTCAGTAATTCAATTGAAAAAGTCTCTCTTGCAATAGAATCTTTTTGTTTATGTTGAATTTTATTTCCAGATGAACTACCATCTCCATATCGTTGCCAACTTGATTTTTTAACATTCAACCTATAATAAATACTATTTAATATGCGTTGAAAAAAAGACATAGTAAAATGATTCATCGAAAACTCAACAAAATATCCTTTAGTATTTACAGACGTATTCTTTTCTTCGAATCGATAAACTGCATGTTTAATTTTTAGTGTATCGGTATAATCGAAACTAAAATTAGTTTGTTTACTAAATGCTCCTTTCAAAACACTAAAATCATATTTTATTTTTTTTTCTTTAAATAATGAGGTTAAGCGTTCAAACGGTTGAGAATATAGTCCTCCAGCACGAAAACCTAAAAATTCAGGACACTTATTTGTGGGGTAAAGTGATCGTAATAATTGATCTGAATAGGTGACAATATGATTTATTTCATCCATCTCTAGTTGAGATAAGGTAAAACGGGTATGATTAGAACAATCCCAAAGATTAGTCTTTTCATTGTAAACAGCGTCTAACCAATGTGGATGTAAATGATGATACAAATAATGTCCATCATTAGCCAATGATTTTAATTGAAATAATATTTTATCAAAATCTGAAGATGCGATAGGATGAATTTTGGCCATTTCTTCCAAACGATACAAATAAGTTGTATCAACAAAAAATACAGCGTGAACTTTGTGTTTCGCCAATATACTTTGAATTTGATATGTTGGCTCTAACATACATTTTAATACCGAACCTGAATTTTCACCCAGAAACAACTCATAATCGAACGTTATTAATAATTGTTTCTCTTTCATTTTTTGAATTTTTTTTTGAACGTACTCATTTTTGTATAAAAATAATAGTATACAGGTCTTAATACCCATTCAAAATGAAATCCATCGTGAACTTTTGAACCAAAACCAAGCTTAAATCTTTCTAAATTTTCTTGTTTTTTGGTTTTCTGTCCAGTGAACCGATACCCTCCTAATGAATAATTTTTGATTCCTATCGAATAATAATATTGAATTAACTCCCAATGTAACAAACGAAAACTACCATTATGAGCTGTTTCTCCAGAAGCCCCCCACATATAATAAGCCTTTTCATCATCATGTATATTAAGTATAACTGCTTCTATTTTATTCTCTAATCGTGCAACTCCACACTGTACATTTTTTGTCCCTCGATCAATTAACGCCTTTAAAACAGATTTTTGATCAAATACAGCATGATTTGATTTCATTTTGGACGCATAAAAATCATAAAACTCTTCAAACAAATGAAGACCAAACTCTACCTGAACCCCAACTTTTTGAGCAGATTTTATGTGTCTCTTATAAACAGTTTTCATGTTTGAAAATTGTTCTTCAATAGATGTTAATATAGGCAATTGTATAATTCCTAAATATTTTTTTTTAGAAGAAATCGGTGCCTCATCATACGTATGTAAATGTTGTGGAGGGTAAACTACTACAACTTTTTTGGAGGCAAAAAAATGATGTAGTTTAAAATAAAATTCAGAATAGTCAATTTCTTTATCCCCTTTTGTATGAATTTCAGAAACTAAATGGGCAAAAGTCATTCCCATTTTCTTTCTTAAAATCATACATAAGTAATTATCTTGAAAACAAAACACATTAATCTCACCATTCAACGAATGATTTACGTATTCTACATAAAGTGGTTGAAATGATAATGGAAAACCAACCAATTCTACTTTAGGGTATGATAAAACGGAATAGCTACATCCTTCTTTATTCATAATAAACGGATTTTGCATCTGGATGTTGACTCAAAAAGACCAAATCTCTTGTTTTCGAATCACCTATAATTCTTGCTGGTTGTCCTCTAAGTATTGAATAATCTGGAAATTCTCCTGAAACATAGGAATAAGCTGAAACGATACAACCCTTCCCAAGCTTGCTTCCAGGCATAATAACACTATGAGCTCCAATGTAACAAAATTCTCCTATTTCTACACTACCTGAAACTAAACCATAATGATGTTGACTTTTAGGGTCTAGACGAAGGGAGTCATGTGAAGAATGGGTTAAAATAGAAACAAAGTTTGTAATTTGTGTTCCGTTTCCGATAGTGACCTGATCAAAACCATCTATGTAATTAAAATGACCAACAAATACATCCTTTCCAATAAGAATATTTTTCTTATTTGAAATATGAGTCATATTACTCACACCTGTTCCTAGTATTCGCGCTTTATTGGAATCAAAAAATGCTAGCATTTCTGGTTTGATCCATCTTAAAAGTAGTTTATATCTTAATTTACCAAGTATTGTTGATAACATCTTTTACCTTTTTTAATTTCTTTCGTATATTCAACAAAGAAGGATAATCAAAATGTGACTTTGGTGCGGAGTCTAATATTTGTTGAAATTGTTCTTTTGTAAAACCAAGTTTTTTTATAATAAAATCCATATCTTCAACTACTTGTCCAGATTCTATATATTCATTAGACTTAATTACAGACAATGCAGATTCCTTTGTCATCTGTCCTGACAAAATAGAAGCCGAATAATGAAATCTTCGTTTATCAACTTTGAATTTTTTTGGCAACAAATAAGCTTGATAAAAACGAGTAAAGATACTTTCAAAATGTTTTTGACCATAATCTCTCCATCCAAATTTTTCAATTAATTCTTTTTTTACTTCGTCTTTGTTGTAAGGGATATAGTCGAGTGGTGATACATATTTTATTTTTTTGATTCTTTCATAATAGTAAGTTTTCAAAAAACCAATAGTGGGATACGTTTTTAATTTTCGTTCTCCGAACTTTTTATGAATTGCTTTGAAATTAATTAAATCTAATTTATAATGGACAATATTATCTGGCATCCAACCTTCAGTAGCAATTTGATGACCTGTTAAAATATACTTCAAACCAAACTTATTACAAACTTCATACAATGCAGCTTGTGCACACATTTCATTTGCCCAATCGATATCAATGACAGATGCTTTAAAAAAAGAACGAACTACATCGCGAAGTTCCTTCCAATTGATAACAACTGTATATAAGTCATAATTTAACTCTTTGATCAATGTTTGTATATTAAAAACGGCTAACTCTGAATTCCAGCCATTATCTATATGAACTAACAAGGGATTCAAACCCCACTCTCTTGCTTTTAATGCCAAATAGGCACTATCTACACCACCACTTATACCTATAATACAGTCATATTTACCAACTCTCCCTGATTTAACTTCATTTATTAAAGTCTCTATATGATTTGTGGATGAGAGTTTTTGTAACGCATTGTTTTTTTGCTCAACTATTCTACACACATTACATATTCCATACTTATCTACAACAATCGAAGGATACAATGCAGAATCAACTAAACACTGTTTACAACTTACCACCTTTTCATTTGGCAATACATCATTCTTCAAAACAAAAGATAAACTATCATAGTTTAGTGATTTGTTAAAATCGCTGTTCCATTTTTGAATGGCATTTGTACAAAAAATGGAATACTCTGCTAAAGGCATACTAGAAATTGATAAGATAGCCTCTTTCAATTGATCAACATGATTTCCCAAGGTGTCATCTAATAAGATTCCATTTTTTCCATGATCAATTATCTCAGGGATTCCTCCAATATTAAATGCAATTACTGGTATACCTGCAGAGAATGCTTCCATGATTGATACCGGAACCCCCTCATTTTCACTACAATTAATGAGTACATCAATACGCTCATTTTCTAGATAGGAAAATACCTGATCTTTTGAAAATTCTCCAAGAAAATCTACCTGAATATTATTTTTATTCGTTAATTTATCTTGGATTTGGCATTGGATTTTTGCTTCAAAATCTGCTACTCCCCAACCAATATGACTCCATCTTACAGCTACTTCATCTATCGTTGACAAAGCATCTATAAGTCTATCTAATCGCTTCACTTTATTAATGTGAGAAATAGTTAAAACATTGATGACTTTATTGTCTTTTATATGTTTTATTTTTTTCTCAATTGAACTTACTCCTAAACGAGAGGTTATTATTTTCTCAGGATGTATAGACATTTTTTTATCTAATAAATACTTTCGTGCATCATTAGAAATAGGAAAAATAAAAGAGGCATGATTAAATATAGACTCTCTGAAAGGTAAAAAATTTTGTGAGTGTCTTTCAAAATAAACATCCCAACCATGCAATCTTGTTACATAAGCTGAGATTATGTCCTTTTTCTTCAGTCTAGATAAAGCATAGGCTCCTTCATCACACCAATAAGAATAATATACAGTTTCACTTTTTGAAATTCGCTCAAGTTGTATGATATTTTCCATTTTTTTTTGAATCATACCTGAGGTTTCTAAGTAGTATAAAACTAATTTTACCAAGGATAAGGATAAAGACACTTTATGTTTGAAACGAGCTAAAAAAAGTTGATAATAAAAAGTAAAACCAAAAACAAATTTCATTTTAGAAACAATTTTTGTTTTCGTTATTTCAATTGGTATTACCTTAGCATTTGAAGGTAAAAATAATTTTTTATCTGTATGAATTATTTGAGTTTTTCCATCACTTGTTTTAGGTATTATATAAATATTTTCAAAATCTTTAGAAATCACTTTTAATTCATTCTCAAGAAATGGCTCACCATGAGGATTCGGATAGTCTGCTACTAAAATTACAAGATTTTTTTTCACCTTAATTTTAATTCAAATTTATAATTTCTTGATTAGTCGGATAGGTAATTAATACCGCGTCATAAGGTGGAATCATTACAAAAAAACTACCTGCAACAACTCCTGAAACTCCAGACTCAAATGCTTTTCTAAAATCGTCAAAAGAGCTTGCACCACCAAGTGCTAGTACTGGTAAATTGGAGGTCCCAGAAATTAACGAAAGAATTTCATGATCATACCCAACCCTTAACCCTTCACGATCAATAAATTGAACAACAATCTCTCCTACACCTAAATCTTCGAGATACTTTGTATAATCTACGACTGACAAAGGAATCTTTTTCTGTCCTCCTTTTGTTTTAACTAAATACCGATTTCCAAAAAAAGATTTTTTCACATCGATAACCCCTACAAAACTTTGGGATCCATAAATCGATATTGCTTCTTTTACTAAATTCGGATCTTCGAAACATATATTTCCTAAAACGACCTTTTCAACACCTAAACGAAACAATTTATCAATTTGGGTAAGCTTGGTAATACCACCACCATAAGCTAAGGGCATGAAACATTCTGTTGTTAATTCTGAAATTAAGTCAAAGTCTGGACCATTTTGATACCGATCTTTGTCTATAGACAATACAATTAATTCGTCTGCTTGTTTTTCATTAAAAATTTTGAGTGCATTTATAGGATCTCCAATATATTTAGGGTTTTTAAATTGCTTGGTTTTAACTAACCCTTGATCTTGAATTAAAAGACAAGGAATCACTCTTTTTCGTAACATCAAAAATATCTAGAATTAATACAAAAATACGATTTAAAGAATAGAACAAAACTATTTATACAATAGAAATCACCATTTAAAGATACTTCAGTATATAAAAAGGACCTTCTGATCTTTGTGAAGCCTTAATGTTAATTCAGACTAAAGATCAGTAGACAAAAAAATAAATCCTAAAAACAAGGTCATTTTAACGATAGCGACCTCAAAAATCCAACCGCGCCTTATTTTTAGAACAAGTGTAGCGAACTGAAATTCAGGTACCACTAGGTAATTATGAATGATTAGTTATAAATGAAATTTTCGCTTCGTTTTATGAGCGATAGCGACCTCGAAATCTTCCCTGTCCCTAAGGAAATGTAGACTGGGACCCACAAGAAATAATGATAAATTTTTAATGCTTAATGTTTAAATGAAAATAGCAATTTGTTTAAATAAGCGATAGCGATTTCGAAAACCCTGTGCCTTATTTTTAGAACAAGTGTAGCGAACTGAAATTCGGGCACCACGAGGTAGCACGCTAGTGATCACCGAAGTGGTCGAAATTTCAGAAGTGAAACGAAGTGATAAAAATACAGCGCTAGCCTTTTTGGCTCTTTACACCCTGAGGTCCTCGAAGGGTGGTAATGAAAAAAGGTGGAAATCTCCTCTAAAATAAAATCTTTATTCTTTTCCTTGATGAAAAGAACCAAAAATCAAGGCTGTGATATTGTTGTTAAAGCGCAAATTTTGGAATTAATGACGATTTCGCTCCGAAGCGCTTTATTTTGTTCGCTCCTGAATTCGCTGATTTTGTCGGTGATCTTCTACGAAGCTTCCAACAAAAGTCTAGCGTTTCAGTTCGTTCACAAAAACCAACAATCCCAAGGCCGGAAAAATTA
>JACCDO010463749.1_pt1 | contig 20343 bp, 17 predicted proteins | sample 7446101 | NCBI WGS metagenome assembly JACCDO01 (sample SAMN15323440, study PRJNA562643) | freshwater metagenome | isolation source: river surface water | place: USA:Blue River Watershed | collected 2017-08-16
ACCCTCAATGCGGACATGATTCAGCTCATAAATCATCGTACCCCGGTAAGGGGTGCAGTATGGCACAATCACCTTTGCACTATGGTCGCCCTATCTCATATTCAGAGAGTCACATGCATATACCACGTGTGGCCTCTAATCTGAAGCCACTCATTCTTGAAGATATACAGGCCTCGCCACCCTCATCGCCTACAAAACCGCATATAGAACCATTGGAATTTGAGGCACCATCACCTACACAACGATCTAGCGCATGCAACCGTCGCGTTCAATTTGGTCATCGTTGGGCTGTCCGTTTCTCATTTCACCTAATGTTGATCAGCCTGTTTGAGACCCTCTTCTTCTGGCATGTAATCTCCACATCAGAAGATTCGGCACTTGTGGATCTGATCAACACATATTCAGGGAAGGTAACTGCTACGTGTATGAATATGACGGAGTCACAGCGAGTAATCACACATGATCTGATCACATACTTATTTAACAAGACAGAGATTGACACAGAGGGTGCACTAGCTGCTGCGGGGCGTGACAACTTCAATACCGGTCTCCAGCGAAATAGTTGGCTCTATTTTGCAGGAGTTGCCGGCTTATTTACAACTCTCGCTGCAGCGACACGGATTCCCGTGATACAACAACGCATCAAATGGGGGAAACTTGTCGGTGAAAACCTGGCCCTTGTAACACTACTGGGTCTTTATGAACTCATGTTCTTCAAGACAGTGATCTTTCCATATAGAGCAGTCTCTGTCCCTGAGCTAGATCGCATGGTAGCAGATGAATTGAATATGTTTTGTTAGAGCATATTACCACGCATAGACTGATAGTCCTTGAGCATCTGGCGCAGCAGATCAATAGGGACCTTTGCCACTGTCTCACGACGTGATAACCGTGCTGTCACAGCGGCCCCGCGCAGCTGATCCTCTGACATGGCATCTATACGACCGAGTACCTGTGTGCGATGTTTCTGAGTCTTTGCAGTGTTGTCAATGATCACGCGAACACGCTTGGCCTTGAATGTTTTCTTGGGGATCACGCGACCATGACCTGGCACAGCTGCCTTCTTCTCCTTGGGGACAAACATCACCTTGGCCGGCTTCTTCTTTGCAGGAGCGATCACTACAACAGGGGGCTTGGCTCCACCGGCCTGAGGGATAGGGGCAGATGGTGCCAGTGCAGCTACCTTAGAAGGGGCAACAGCTTGCTGGTGCTGTTGTGCTGCAGGCGCATCATGTGCCTTCTCAACTGTCATCTCATATGCACCACCCTCCTGTGCATCCACTGCTTTCTGTGTTCTGGCTCGCCGTCTGCCACCACGCCGACGGGTCTTTGCACCACCCTCCATTGGTGCCGCCGCGACATCCATGGACACCTCTTTAATTTCAGCAGCAGCAAGCGGGGCAGACATCCTCTACTGTTGGCCCGCGGTTTAAAGCATCCATGTAAACATACCTAGGGATGTCTGTAGCCAAAGGTGACCCCCAACAAACCGCCTGCCCTGGCCCAAGTACGATGGATGGATACCGTAACATTCTTGAGCTCTATTTCGCTCAACATGACAATCGTCAGATTGTCTATCACCAGATCGCCTCATTCAACCACTTCATGAATGTGGAGGTCCCGCAAACGATTCTGCGATCTTGTCCCGTCCGTGTCACAGGTTCGCCGGATCTGAACCTCGTCGGCACCACCCGCGCAGCAGCGGGTACGGCTGGCACCGCAATTCGTGTCTCTGTGGAGGGTGCTGAGGATGGCTCTACACCCGTGAATACAACCAAGCCGGGTGGCCCTCTGTTGCAGGCCGCTGCACCCGATGCAATGGCACCACCCCCGCGTGAGGTGGAGGTCTGCATTGAGTTCGCCAATGTCCAGATTCGCAAGCCAACCATCTTTGAGAATAATGGTGCTGTTACGCCTATGTATCCCAATGATGCCCGCCTGCGCAATATGTCATATGCGGCACCAGTCTATACTGACATCATCGCCACCTACACCATGCGCACTCCTTCTGCGATTGGTGGAGAAGCCGCTGTGCAGACCTGCCAGCGCACACTCCCACATGTGCAGGTAGGGCGTATCCCCGTGATGGTGGGTAGTGACTTCTGCCTGCTCTCTGATACACCTGAGAAGACGCCACGCGAGCTCGGTGAGTGCTCTGAGGATGTTGGCGGCTACTTTATCATCCAGGGTGGAGAGCGCGTCATTATCAGCCAGGAGCGCATGTCAGAGAATGTACCCTTTGTGTTCCGCAATAACAAGGTGCGTAACAAGGAGTCCGAGGTCATTGAGATCAAGTCCATTGGCCCCGACAATGAGGGTGCGCCCAAGTCGCTAGCCGTGAAGATTGTTCAGCATGCCAAGAATGCCATTGCACCTGAGCACATCGTGGTGACGTGTCCGCGTATCAAGGCGGAGGTGCCACTCTTCGTCATGCTTCGCGCACTGGGCATGGGCTCAGACAAGGAGATCATTGAGCAGATCTGCGGCTCCGTGGACACCCCCTATGCTATGATTCTGCAGGAGTGCATGGAGGATGCGGCGGGTATTACCACGCAGGAGAAGGCACACGAGTGGCTCGCAGCCAATCTGGGCAGCGGCGGTGGATCCCGTGAGTCGTACAGTGCCAACACGCTGCAGAATGCCAAGCCACCCCGTACGCAGACCGTGCGGGAGATTCTGGCAGAGGAGTGTCTGCCCCATGTTGGTGGTGGCGACATGTTCTACGAGAAGGCCTCTTTCATTGCCTACATGACCAAGAAGGTGCTGGATGTGTTTGCTGGTCGCGTGCCCCATGATGACCGTGATGCATATCCGAACAAGAAGGTGGAGCTGCCTGGTAACCTGATGGGCAACCTCTTCCGCTATCTCTTCGGCACGAAGGTCATCAAGGATATGAAGACAAGCCTGACAAAGGAGATTCACAATGGCTTCTGGAAGTCCAGTGGAAAGATTGAGGATATCATCAACCCGTCCAACATCTACAAGATCCTGAAGTCCACGATTGTCACCATCGGCATGAAGTCTTCCCTGGCAACGGGCAACTTCGTGGGTGGCAAGATGGGTGTGAAGGCCGGTATCTCACAGGTGATGAACCGCCTGACCTATCTGTCCGGTATCTCTCATTTGCGCCGTGTCAGCACGCCCATTGAGAAGACCGGCAAACTGCTGGCACCCCGCAAGCTGCACAATACGCAGTGGGGCTTCATCTGCCCGGCTGAGACGCCAGAGGGTCATGCAGTGGGTGTGGTGAAGAATCTGAGCAGCACTGCCCAGGTCTCACTACCGATCAGCCCCGAACCAGTGGTGGATTTCCTGTATGATGTCCTCAAGATGAAGAACCTGGATCAAGTCCCGCACATGGAGCTGCACCAGCATGTGCGCGTCTTCATTAATGGCGCCTGGATCGGTGTTCTGACCGTGGATGCAAAGGGCGCATCGGATGCTGCAGAGAAGATTCGCGCCGCCAAGCGTCATGGGCGTATTCATCCACACACGGGTGTTACCTACAAGGCCGCGCGACGTGAGATCTGGATCAATACGGAGGGTGGGCGTCTGATTCGCCCGATGGTGAACGCTGCGGCAATGCGCGAGATCCTTGCAACCCCTTCCTGTAAGCCCGCATGGCTCGGTGGATCCAGCACAGCGGCTGTGGCGTCGCATTCCTGGAATGATGTTCTCCAGTGGCGCTCTCCGAGTGGTCACAGTCTGATTGAGTACATTGACCCCATGGAGACGGAGAACTTCTATATTGCGATGGGCCCCGATGAGCTGACGCCCGCCCATACGCACATGGAGATTCACCCAAGTGTTATCCTGGGTACGATGGCATCCAATATCCCCTTCCCTGATCACAATCAGGCCCCCCGTAATGCCTACCAGTCGGCCATGGGTAAGCAGGCGATGGGCATGTATGCTCTCAATCACCGTGAGCGCATGGATACCATGGCGAACCTGCTCTGGTACTCCAATGTGCCGCTGGCCTCTACACACATGAGTCGCTTCTACCGTGCACAGAGCATGCCCTCTGGTTACAATATCGTGGTGGCGATTATGACGTATGGCGGCTACAACCAGGAGGACTCAGTAATGATCAATCGCGCGGCACTGGATCGCGGCCTCTTCCGCTCCGAGTTCTATCGCACGTACAAGGATGAGGAGAAGAAGAATCAGGCCAGTGGTGAGGAGGAGCGGTTCTGCCGCCCCAATCCGGCCACGACGCGCCACATGAAGCTGGCTAACTACGAGAAGCTGGGTGCAGATGGTATTGTTCCTGAGAACACATATGTCAATCAGAATGATGTGCTGATCGGCAAAGTGGCGCCGATTCGTCTCCGTGGTGCAGATGGTGCAGCGATGGCGGGCATCAATCACGCTGCTCTCCAGGCAATGTCATCGGTGGCCGCGGCACAGGCTGTGGAGGCAGCGGGCGGTAAGCGCTTCCGTGATTCCTCCAAGCTCATGCGCACGAATGAGACGGGCTACGTGGACCGTATCTACCGTGGCCGCAATGGTGAGGGCTACAGCTTTGTGAAGATCCGTGTTCGTGAGGAGCGTGTTCCGGTCATTGGTGACAAGTTCGCGTCGCGCCATGGTCAGAAGGGCACTTGTGGTCTCATCTTGGAGCCCGAGGACATGCCTCAGACGGCCAGCGGTATCGTGCCTGATATCATTATCAACCCCCATGCAATTCCTTCCCGTATGACGATTGCACACTTGATGGAGACCCTGTTGGGTCGTGTGGGTTGCGAGTTGGGTTTCCTGGGAGATGCAACGCCGTTTAATGCCGCGATGACGCTGGAGCGCCTGGGGTCAGTGCTGCAGGAGCATGGCCTGGAACCCAGTAGCAATGAGATCCTCTACTGCGGCTACACGGGCAAGCAGCTGCCGACGAGCATCTTCGTTGGCCCCATCTTCTATCAGCGCCTGAAGCACATGGTGAACGACAAGATCCATAGCCGCAGTACCGGCCCGCTGGTGATGCTCACACGCCAGCCGGCGGAGGGTCGTGCCCGTGATGGTGGTCTCCGCTTTGGAGAGATGGAGCGCGATGTTATGATCGCACATGGTGCTTCGGCCTTCTTGAAGGAGCGCATGATGGAGGCATCCGATAACTTTGAGGTTCATGTCTGTAAGGACTGTGGTCTCATTGGTGTCGCGAACAAGCAGCGTAACATCTGGCGTTGCACGGGCTGTGGGAATACTACGGAGTTCAGTCAGGTCCGCATCCCCTACGCCTACAAGCTCTTCTTGCAGGAGTTGGAGTCTATGAACATCTCTAGCCGTATTCTGCCAGAGACCCGGCTACGCGCTATCGCAGATCAGGCTGCACGATAAGTTGTATCTTATCTATGATAAATAATCAAAGAAATGTAGTAATTTTTTAATAAAGAATAATGGGAAATTCTTATCAATTAAGTCATCTTCTGGTGTTGTACCAAACCAGATAGCAACAAAGAATGGATAATACATTGCAGCAGCTTTGAAATCATTTTCATATTCTTCATATGAATACCCAACAACACCATATTCTATTAGTTTTGCATAATAATAATGCTTGAATATATGGAAATAGTTTTTTATTGTTGAGATATCAAAGCTCTCAATCATAAAAAAAACTAGATCTTGTACACCTTTACCAATTGCAACATATTGCCAATCTAGAAAAAAAGGAGTTCTATCTTGTTTATCATAGAATATATTACCAGATTTAACATCTCCATGAATCAATGTTAAATTGCGGTTACTTACATTTTCCTGAATTTTTGAGAAAGATCTTACAATCTCTTCACATAATATACTCTGTTTTTCTGTCATTATATAACCCCAATTCTTCCTAAATGCAGGCCAGTTACTGTTAACATAGTCCCCCCATGTAGGGCAAAATAACTTATCATTATTTTTCTTTAAAAGGGGGAATACTGTATCTAACTCAACACTCCAAAACTGTGCATGAAGTTTTGCAAATGCGTTTATTACTTTTAATGATGTATCAATTGATTCTTTATTAAGATCTAATGCTAAATCACAACTATCATTTAGATTACCTAAAATTATCCCAATATTTTTAAGTTTTTCTGTTTTAACAAGTCCATAAAAAGGAGGGATTTTAATATTTACATATTTTGATATTGTATCATAAAAATAATATTCGCGATCATATAACCCAAGTTTATTTGCCATTTTTGATAAATATGACTCAGTCTGATTTTCTAATTTTAATACACATTTTAGTATTTCTGTTTCTGATATACATGCTTCAAATGCAAGTACATCTGAAATATATCCGCCTTTCAGTTTATTTAGCCCCCATGAAATATTTTGAGGTTGCTTATTTGCAAGAACCAGTGAATTATTAACATATTGTGTAAGATATGTAATATTATTTTTTGAAAATGTTAAGAGATCTTTTATAGATAGTGCAGTAAAATCTTTAATAGTTATATCTGCACCACTTTTGATCAAGTCTTCTGATGAATATGTTGTTTCAATACCGATTATACATTTTGGACAAACGCCTGCCCCACTTAATATTCCTGTTTTTGAGTCCTCAAATATAAAACATTTGTCTGATTTAATTTTGTAATAAGAAATAGCTTTTGCATATGGATCAGAATATGGTTTTGGTTTGTCACATTCTCCTCCAATGACAAGTATATCAACCATTTCATCAATGCCAATTGTTTTAAGGATAGTTTCTGCAACAGGGCGATTGCAGTTTGTAACAATTGCTATTTTGTGACCTTCTCTATGAACGTTCTTTATGAAATTTACAGCCCCTTCAATTACATTAATTTTGGAGATATATTGTAGCATTAGCTCATCTTTTTGTTTTGATATATCATGGTGCAATATATTAATATGAGAGAGAAGATTGTCTTTTACATATGAATCCGATTGACCATATATATATTTATCAAATAGCTCTTTTGTAAGCATGATATTATATGTATGCAGTATATCGTTCCAGATATCAAAATAGATATGATCTGTAGAGACAAGTGTTCCATCTAAATCAAATAAAAATGCATATGTGTTTGACTCATATTCTTTTACTTGTAGGGGAGTCCCTAAAGAAAAAACATGTGATTCCTGTAATTCAATTCCGTAAAAATCAATAGATGCATTTAACATTTCAGATATAACACACGATGTATAGAACTCTCCTTTAAACTGTATATCATTATTAATCACAAAGTTACAATATTTATGTAGTTGTTTTATATCATCAAAACAGTAAATACCTGTATTAGCACAGTTACTAATTTTTTCTTTTTCGCGAATTTTTTGAATCTTATATGAATTATCTAGTTTAATATATGAAAATATAGGGTTACTATTCGTTGTTTTTGTATAAAATACAGCATTACCGCATGATGAATTACGAACTTTCATTAATACATCTTCCGTATAGAATGTATCACAGTCCATTAATACACACTGTTTGTTGTAAGAACACTCATTATTAAGGATATATTCAAGGCCTAAATAAATAGTTTCTGCAGCCCCGCGTGTATTCGGCATTTCAATAAGATTAATATGTGGATATTTTTGTGTAACAATATCATAAAAATTATGAGTTTTTAATATATTGTTGTATAGTATAAAAACCTTATCTTCTGAAGTAAGAGTAATATTATCAAGTACATAAAAAAGAATAGGTTTACCAAGTACAGGTATCAGTGGCTTAGGAAGGGTATAGCCTTCTTTTTGGAATCGTTCCCCAAGCCCAGCTAAAGGGATAATAATATTCATTCTTTACTGTATAGATATTATAATTTATAATATGTATGTGAGTAATAAGCCGGATGTACTACTTTCGTAAATTCTTGAGCCATTGGCGTACAGGATCATTCATTGATCGCTGCACTCGTTTAACACACGGTTTATCTTGTATCTCTATTTGTTGAATAGTTGGTGTATAATTAGGAGAATCCCAAAATACATAGCATATATATGATGGGTATTTAGATGTATAATATGCATATAATGTAGGTAGTATTATTTCTTCAAATACGGTGTTACACTCTATATTTTCTTTTATCTTATTATCTTTACAAAAACTATAGATACTACTTGCAATATTATATGGTATAATGATACCTTCATGCTGATTCCCAATATAATTATATATATTACTTTTATTTAGTATCTCATTAATTTTTGTATTCTTTAAAAACTGTGGCCAGTGCCAGTTACTTAGTACTTTATTTTGTATTGTAGTATCGTATATTGATGAATTATTAAATAAATCAGATATATACCTCATGGTTATTTGTTTATGAAACATACAATTTGATGCAAGCGGAATAATATAAGTTGCTGATATATCTGATTCATTGCAATAACGAATATTATCTAAATGTGTTTCTATGATATCATATGTCCACAACATTTTATCCCTTACTTTACTATTGATGAAGACAGGTTTAGATTTTATATAATTATTATCTTTTAATGACTGATACATATAATTATTACAATTTAGAATAATACATATCGTTTGACTCTTATTAAAATAAAAAATATTTTCCAACATATCAATCAATGTATCTGGTGCTTCATGGCACCCTAGTGAATAAATAATATCATACATCTTAGATAGTATTTAGAATTTAAGGGCTCCAACATACTGCACCGGACTGATTCCCCAAAATCTGCTCCAAAACTAACAGCTTATAACGGACAAATGCTGCTTCTTTTGAATCTGGATCCTGTGTTTTTGCCAGCCAGCGTTGAAGGCGCTGCCCGTATGCTAGAAGCCCTGCATTAGAAGCATCACCACCGCACTCAAATAACACACTGTCCCACCACTGATCACGCACGAAATGTTGATTGCGTTCACGACGCGTGGCCATTCCTCCTCTTCTTTCTTTTCTCTCCGTTTAAAATAGAATGAACTTTCTGGCAACAGTTGTGGAGTTCCTGGGTACATTTATCTTTTTGTCGGTGATCGTGGCGACGGGTAACCCATGGGCTATTGGTGCAACGCTGGCTATCCTAGCATTCCTTGCTGGGGCGATCAGCGGTGGTCACTTCAACCCGGCGGTAACTCTGATGACGCTCTATAATCGCGGCATTGCAACGGATAATGCCATTGCCTATATTGTGGCACAGGTTGCAGCGGGTATCTTGGCAGTGACTGTCTACAATCAGCTGAAGAAACGCGGCGTGGTTTAAACCAGTCACATTGTGGTAACGCTATGAGAAAACAAAGAGTGCGTGATATTATTATAGGAAATGTGGTATCTTTTTCTATTGGAGTAGTACTCCTTACATTCTTGACTGTAAGGGTAGATCGTTCACTAACACATACTGCCTATAGTGTTCATCTCCGCACCTAAACTAACCCCTAACAAAATAATCCTAGCATGATAGACTATGTATGGATTATTTTTACGATTGATAGTACCGGTGTATATAAAATACTTGGTGCTTACGAAAATGAAGGCCAGGCGGTCTATTGCTGCCCAACAGATGGACGTATAATCCGCGTACCGTATTACCATGATTTTGACTCAGAGGAGGACTCCGAATGAGTCTACGGTTTAGTGCGGCTCCGAAGAGCTGGTGACGGCACGTAGTGCTGATTTGCTGCTGCGGCCATAGCATTGATCCCTGCCGCCATCGCATCATTGATATGACCAATGGCCTGCTTTCCCACAACTCGCTCAAGAACTTCTACACCGCGGGAACCCTTCCATGCATCAAACCAGAACCCTGTGTAGTCGTTTTGGCTTGTTGTATGTCGTGATCCCCGTAGATACTGCTGTGTTCGTATAAGACCCTGTTGATAGGCTGACTGTGCCGCAGAGGAGCCAGATAGAAGACCCAACATACTCACAAGAAGACGCAACATCGTACCTACTTAGGGCAACCACCTGCGCAGGCTCACTTTTTCGCAAGGGCCCACAGTGCTATTCCACCTAGAATAGCTACCGCTGCAGCCGCTGCCACGCGTACCTTCTCATCGGTGTCGGTGAAGCCCTCTGTCTGCAGGGTAGGAGGCATTACCGCGGGCTGCACTACTGTGCACAATGGATAGCGTGATCCACCTGGACCCGCCATTGCAGGAGGTGCTGTTGCAGGGCAACCAGCAGGCGGACGTGCCATGTAGGTTCCATCGGCATTGTAGCACTTGGGCGTGGCAGTGAACTCCGCCTTGGAAATCGTGATTGAATCATCATCTGAATCATATGCCTGCACCCAGCGTGTCTGATACGGCATTCCATTCACATACTGCACCGGATCCAAAATATAGGGCTGCGATGCATTCTGTGCATTCTGTGTGAATCCATTTGTGTCACCGACGGGACACATCACCTGCTGACATACAGAATAGCCTGTTCCCGCCACTGCATCAAAGATAGGACGGGGATCCATTGCATCACGTGCATTCTCCAATATACCGGGTGCCAGACCTTTCAAGCCAGGTAGACCTGATGATGCCAGCGCTGCTGCCACATGATCACCCAACAGATCTCCCTTGGGTACTCCATCCATATATTCAGACATCGTTGCCCCATTGGAACAGCGTGTCCCCGTATTCAGGAAGTAGCGAAGACCCATCGGCTTTGTGTCCTGTTCATCAAAGAAGGTGCGCCCACCGAAGGCGATGGTATCTACGTAGTAGTTAATGCCGGCAACAGCATCAATGATGGCACCAATGGATGACTCATTACGCACACCAATCTGTCCAGGTAGCGGTATGTTATCGGCAAATGAGTACTGTGGGCCGAAGAAACCATAGTTATCCAATTCTGTACCTGATGGCTGTGTTGGCGGTGTTGCACCAGACATTCCCCCTGATATATAAGCACAAAAGGTGACCACCTGCCGCATCTGCTACAACCAATGTAGCATGTCGGATTTATGGCCATCCTTGCTCAAACAGAAGACGACGAGCGCTGATGACTTTGAGCCCCTTGATCTCCCTGAAACGACGCACACGTGCCCCACCTGCGAAGACGACGCCGCAGTGAACACCGTGGGTGCTGAAGTACTCTGCACACATTGTGGTACGATTCTAGATATCCCCCTTGAGTGGGCCGCTGAGTATCGCTGGTTTTCCGGTGACTCAGGTGGTGGTGGACCCGATCCTAGTCGCTGCGGATTCCCTGTGAATCATCTGATGCCCGAGAGCAGTCTGGGTACTATGATTCTCTCCAAGGGTACCTCTGCCACGATGCGACGCATCAAGCGCTATCATATGTGGAATCTTATGCCATATCGTGAGCGTACACTATGGTCGGTGTTTGAGTCTCTCCAGGTGCGTGCCACGAATGCCGGTATCAGTACGGCGATTCTGGAAGAGGCCAAGGAGCTCTATGCCCAGCTCACCGCTTCCGCCATTTGCCGCGGACAGGGGCAGCGCGATGCGATGTTGGCCGCCTGTCTCTGGGAGAGTCTGAAGCGCCATGAATCGCCCCGTATGCCCAAAGATATTGCTGAGATCTTCAATATCCCACTCCGCCAGGTCACAAAGGGTATCAAGCAGTTCCAGCATCTGTTTGCCATTCGCACAAGTGGCCAGATGACGGATACGTATGCAGTACCGGCCACGAAAAAGGAGAAAGAGCTACCCGCAATGGCACTCGTTGAGGAATCCGCAGAGGTGATCGCCGCCCGTGCCATGCAGCGTCGTGCCATCTGGCAGAAGACTGCAACCCGTACAACCTCCTATGAGGATTTCATTCAGCCATTCCTCACAAACCTATCGGCACCGCGCGCGAAAGCGGCCGAGCTGGAGGCACTTGTTCGTAGTGTTTGTGCACGCGCCGATGATCTGGGTATTGTCCCCGAGAATACACCGCCTTCACTGACAGCATCGGTGATCTCCTTCTGCTGTACAGAGATGGGGATTGCCATTGATAATACGGAGATTGCACGTGTCTGTGGTATCAGTGCTGTTACGATTCAGAAATGCCTGAAGCGCATGATGCCCTGGAAAGATAAACTCCTGCAGTAAAATCGCCGGCCACGGTAATGGGTGCCGGTCAAAGCAGCGCAGCAGGATCTATAGCGAATCCATTTCCAGTAGATCCCAGGCTTTCCAAAGATCTTGACAAACTGTCCATTGTGGCTGCACGTATTTTGAGTACGCCAGACATCTATGATGTGAATAATCTGTCACGCCCTGGTGTCTGCGGCGATTACGCTGTATTCTTACGTAAGAATTTGGAGAAGAAGTTGCTGCCCTTCGTGTTTGATGATGGTGGTAAACGCACAGAGGTAGTCTATCAGAATCCCCGCAAGTCCATGGAAAATCAGGAGCTGCGCAAGAAGATCTGTCGGTCCATGATTGATACGATGTTACGCACGATTTCTACTGTTGTGGCATGTCTTGCATCTATCCAGGTAGCCAGCCCATCCCGTGAAACCGCCATTACGGGTATTGGTGTGCAGAAGGGTGGTGGTATCCCAGATATCCGCGATTGGCTGGCCAATGCTGGCTATATTACATCAGGAGACAAATCGCCCGCTGGTACGAAGATTCCCTTCCGTAATCCTGGTCTCCCTATCTCATCCGACTATTCATATGAACTGACACTTGATCGCACAGAGGGTCCGCTGACATATGCATATATCAGTGCAAAGACCTCGCCAACTGCAAGTGCATCTTTCCAGGCACTACCTACTGGCGCGCTCCGTGTACATTTCTTGAATCCTATTCAGATCCCTGTTGCAGGGTCTGCGGCGCATTCTATCCTGCCGATCCGTATTGTAGATAATGCGAATATTCCCTGGTGTGCCGGTATCTTATATCAGAATGTCTTCAAATCATTCAACACAACATCCCCTCAGTTCTATATTACAGATCTGATTATCCGCCTCTTCAGAAGAACCCAGGGCTCCAACGATGAGATTACAGAGACGCGCAATGAGATCAACATTGCCAACAATGTATTTCAGGAGTATCGCCGTACCATGATCAGCAAGTACGTGTTTGATGCTATCCCACAGTTTTTGTCACAGCACATTCCTGGATATCAGTCATATGCACCTGGAACCATACAGCAGCCACAGTATATTCAGGGCCCTGGTGGCATCTTGCAACAGGTTATCCCTGGTATTACGCCAGGCATCCCTGGTGTTGCAGCAGCAGGACAACAGGCGATTTGGCGTCCTCCTACAAGTACAGTCACTGGTGCACCACAAGTAGCACTCCGCCCAGTTACAACACAGGTGATCCCTGGTGTAACGGATTTTGATATTCCGAGTGCCTCTGCGAAGAGTATCGGCGAGACCTTGAAGCAGTTCCGTGGTGCTGTATCAGTGGAGAGTTCACCTGCGGCTGTTCGTGCCACCACGTTGGCTGCACTTGAGAATCGCGACCGTACTGTGCAGACAGGTATCTGTACAGACAAATACTGGACAATGCCCAATCTGGGGCGTATCTACCCTTGGGCCACACTCCAGTTCCTAAGTACGCGTGACTGGTCGGTTCTCTCTGAGGATCGTACAAAGACACAGTTTGAGCCGGAGTGGGAGCAATTTCTCAGTAATCTTGCATCTGTCTATAATGGTACCGGCTCAAACCCCAAACTAGAGCGACCTGGTGAAACGAAGTTCTTGGATCAGATGCGCATCACAAACATAGCCAATTTGACTATCTGTAAGCAGAGTCAGAATCCTCGTGTAGCTTTCCAGGAGGTGCAGGCCGGTATTCAGGAGTTACAGACACTCTACCGAGACCATGTACGTAAGATGTGGGATATTCTAAACTCTCTGATCCTTGTAATCATAGATCCAGAGACACAGCGGGAGGTTGTGCGTCTGCATCCAAGTGTTGTCGCCGGTGCATCTTCTGAGCGATATGTCAATGAGCGTGCATCCGCAGCTCGTAGTGCCATTGCTGAATACTATATTGCAGTTGAGAAGGCTTATCTGAATGCAGGAAGCAACTTGCGTCTTGTGTAGGTGGCCCAAAGTTGACCACCCCCGCAGGGTCACTACCACCAAGTACGATGTCACATTCTAAGCTCATTCGCATCCGTTTCCACCGCGACTCCGACGACTCTGATCAGGATGATATCATCCGCATTAAGTATGTCGGTGATCATAGGGTCCGCGTAACCTACCAGAATGATGAGGGGTTTTCTGCAGAGTATGTCATGTGCCGTGGTATGCTGCAGACCTATCTTAGCAGCATGTTCCGCCTTCTTGCAGCGGACAAGGATCCGTTTCAGGGTGTGCAGATTGATCTGCCTCTGATGCCTAGCATGCTTCTCCACCCCCACACCCTTGGATGGCAGGAGACAGACATCATGAAGCAGATCAATCTGCAGTGTGATGCATGGACCTCTGCAGAGGATGATATCTTCGCAGAGGAGGAGAGTCTGGAGGCCTCTAGTGTAGAGGATGAGGAGGCTGCAGAGGGCGAGGAGGAGACAGAGGACAAGAACAAGATCTGCGCCGATCTCAATAACGCCCGCATTGAGGACAACATCAATGAGTTCAACATTCCATCCATCCCTGACTATCGCACGTGGCCCAACGGCAATCACCACACGTTCTACAGCGCCACCTAGACTTCAGGGGTAACCCACGTGAGTGATGGAAGTGGACCCCAATGATTCAAAAGCCCAACCACAACAAACTCTCCTGTCCAGTTCCATCCAGTTCCAGGGCGCGCCACTGCGCGCATCCATAGCGAGACCCACGCCCCTTTTTTGGCGACGACTGTCCAATCAACCGTCCCCGAATAAGCCAATACAATCCCCATACCATCTTGTTTGCCGGAATCTGATACAACTGCTGACCAGTCAGATCCACGTATGAGCGTCGGCATATCAAAGATAGGAGGATCCAGCTGCACATGTGTACTAGGGCAGAAGGAACAGCCACTTGGATCCAGTAGTGGAAACCGCCAGATCCACCCCCATTGTAACTCTGCCTCTGCTGCTAGCCATCCCTGCCACCAAGCAGCCAGATACTGTGTCCCCGTAAGTTCCCATTGGAAGCCCAACTTGAACGGCATCCGCTTGAACATCCAGAGCCAGTAGATTGCCGTATGCATTAGTGGCCCACCATGTCCATGTACAGCAGCCAGCGACTCTAGTAACCAGATACCTCTGTAAGGTCGCAGAATACAGACGCCTTGTAACTTTCCATCAGGAGTCCATACAGCAGCCGACCATGCTCCAGCCAGTCGCCGGCGCAGCACTGATACTGACCAACGTGTTCGCACGAGCCCTTGAAAACCCACCATAAACTGATCTGATCGCTCTTCCATGCGTACACAATCAAAGATAACTCCTGGTGGCGGTGGAGGTGGTGGCAGCGTCGTGCAGAACTCACGGGCCTGTCCGGATCTATCTGTTGCAAATGTTATCCACGGGTCATCCCATATCATCCCCCTTACACTGCCCCAGCAAAAATGACGGGGCACCGGTACGCAGGTTACCGGCATTGAAAAATGACATCCACCAACCGTTGTGTCTGTTGCCGCAAGAAGCTATCTCTTAGCGACTTCCCCTGCACTAAGTGCAATCAGCGATTCTGTTCAGAGCATCGTCTCCCTGAGGAACACAAGTGTACTCATGATTACAAGGCTGCAGGCCAGGTCCAGCTCACGGCACAGCTGGTGAAGGCTGTGGCAGATAAGGTAACGGGCGATCGTATTTAATAACTGCTAAATAGTTTTACCACTTCTAGCAGTTCAGTATTTTGTTCTTTTTCAATCAGCCAATACCAATCATATCTACCCCCTTGAAGGATTAACATAGAATAAATATATATATGTGTATAAAGTATCTAATATAAATCCACTTATGGAAAACAATAATAATATATACTCAAATATGGATTTGTGTTTAATATTATAAAAATATACGACCAACAAAGCGAAGAATGGAATCGCTAAAATATCTCCATAATGACTAACATTTTCTATAAAGTTATTATATACCATATCTATATAATAAGATTATATTTTTGTGTCCAATCTTTAATGATGTCAAGGTCACAATACAAACTGCTTACTTTTGGAACAAGAATAGATAGTTGTACTCATAGCCGATTGCTGTCAGATCCGTATGATGGATATACTTGAAACCGATATCCGTTATTTCCTTTGTAATGACATCAATATTTGGCATCCAGATACGCTGCTCATGTTTCCGTGTACGTCCATCCTTGAAACGGAACTCCTCTTCATAGGATCCCCGTGATCCATGTAACTGGAAATCACCAAAATACTCAAACTCGTCAAATGTCACCTGAGACCGCGTAATACGATCATCTGCATACTTTTGCACAGAGAAACCAACAAATGGGCTGGCCGATTCCAGCACAGGATCAAACTTAAGTTTATTCACGATGTGCACGCAGTAGATACCGCCAGGGGACAGCCAGAGATAGATATTCTTCAGCATCTGGGTGCGCTCTGGAACCATGTAGACCGTGAAGTAGTACATTGTCACCAAGTCAAATGAATCCGCTGCAGCCATCGTCGGTACCATCGCATCCCCAACCTGGAATGACCTCTCAGGATATGCCTTCTTTGCCGCCTCAATCATATCGGGAGATCGGTCATATCCAGTCACAGAATGCACACCTTCCCGGGCAAACAGCTCAACATGCAGGCCCGTTCCACAGCCAATGTCAGCCACACGTAACTGTGACTTCTCACGACCATTCTCTGTCATCCACTCTAGCGGAATCTGCATTTCCATACCGGCCCGCGCACCCGGCTGCACAAGTAGATCATAGACTTTGCTGTAAAACTTATCGTAGCACGTATCATCCAGACGGGAATCCACACCTTGTCCTGGATTTGCAAACGGTTCAATCCCTGCAAGGTCAATGCGCTGACGGCGTGCATGAGATCGCACAATTTCAAGCACATAGTAACCACACATCAGAATGATCAGCACGGCGATTGCCAACGGCCACCAGTCAAACTCAATCATGTTGGCTCCTCTGTGTTACTCGGCGATTCCCTAGTAGCGCGGGCTAACGCCCTTGGGCTGTAAACATGCATTGAGAGTGCCCCTTCGCGCATACCACAACGAATACGATGTATTCCAATAGCACCTCGTTGGAAACCTGTATCACCAGGTATCATTCGGCGCACAGATCCATTGGCCAGCTCTTCTGTAAGTTCACCGGCCAGCATCCGCATCCAACAGCCGCCTTCTGGATGAGGATGCATTCCCGAATCTGCACCACAACCCCATACAATTCCATAGATCTCACAGTGCTTACCAGTCCATAGCAAATGCCGCTTATATGTGCCATCTTCTGCTGTTGGTAAAGGCGGAATATGACGCATCCATACAAACACATCGCCACCGTATGCTACAGCACGATCAATCTCTTCAAATGCGACAAACATCCTTACTCTTGCGTGCTATTTAAGCTCAATTTCCCGATTTTACGTAGATGCCCGAACCCACAACAATATGTGGTTATGGTCTGTCCGATGTGCGGAAGACACTTCGCGATGCGATTGACCGAAGGGATCATCGTGCCGCCCGCCGCTGGACGGCTGAACTCGTTGCTACACCCGGCGCTGTTGGCTCTCTATGGGCCTCCTATTGGCTTGCATGGGCGCAGGCACAGGGCGCAGGTTCTGCCTCTCCAACTCTACCAATTCTTCTAAAGCAACTATGGGCATCCATTTCTGCAAAGGCACAGGAACATGTCACTATTGGTGAGGGGTGGCCTGGGTTTCGGAATGATCCCTCTGTACGTGCAATCTGTGCAGAGTCCACACAGCGACTCCTAGCACAGGCGCGACAGACACCCGTTGTCTGGCCTACAAAAGAGGTAACAATATATGATGTTGGAAATATGCGAGATACGGCTCCACCGCCGGCAGCAGATGGCCCCGCTGTTATGCGGGTATGGCAACGTGATGATGATTCCATGGAACTTCGTATTATGGCTGGGCGATTCTTGGACTCCATTCAGCGAGGTGATCTCCGTGGTGCACTCTCTGTAGTAGCCTGGACACTCTTGCCGACCGCACAACAAGGACTCCAATTACCGTTGAAGTGTGCTGAGCGCGGCCCGGTTGCACTTCCTCCGAAACAGCGATCCTCCCCTATATGGTTCTGGCTGGAAATAGGACGCGCTGCAATTCTGACACGTCAGGATCTTCATCGTGGCTGGAATACATTCCATGCGGCTGTTGCAGAAGCATTTAAACTGCATTTCAAGCGCTGGACTGCGGCAGATCGTATGCGTGTTCTATTAGCATGGATACTTCAGATTCGCGCCTCCTATCAGACCCAACCTGAGTTACTCTGGTCAGTGGATGGCATCCAGCAGACACTGCAGGAGATTGATCTTCCCTATAAAGAACTGGCAGCAGAACTAGCAGATCCAAATGCAGCAGTTATCCGAAATGATAAGGCACCCGATCCTGAAGAGGATTCTAAAAAGGCGAAGATGGCAAAGATGGAATCTCGTATGCAGGAGGCGGATGCCGCTGTGTTAGCCGCGATGGGTCTTACAGAAGATGATCTGTAAGTAGAGAAGATATGTGGTGGTTGGCTCTCTTAATTACCATTGTCATCGTCCTGGTCGGCTACGCAATCTACTATGCACGTAGCTCTCCTTATCGCATTGCAGCCAAGGATGCACGACAGGGTCTAGCACAAGGAGCATACGATGTAGTTCTAGATGTTCGTACACAGATGGAACGCGATAAGTTCGGCTATTACAATGGATCCGTACATATGCCGGCCGATCAGCTGCGTGCACACATGCCAACACTCTACCCCAATAAAGATACACGTATTCTGGTTTACTGTAATACCGGTCAACGTGCCCGTCTGGCTACAGAGATTCTCCGTTCCATGGGCTATGAGCAGTCAGTATACATCTCTGATGGGCACTGGGCGTTGACCCCAAAAAAGTGATCACCCCCAACCACAAACAACCCGCCGTAACAACGACGATGTCTGCAACTGCTGATCTCCTTGCCACACGGCTCCAGAAGGCTGCCTACAATTATCACAATGGTCTTACACTGCTCATGACAGATGAGGAGTTTGATGCCGGTGTTGACCAGCTCCGGTCACTGAACCCAACACATCCCTTCCTCCGCACCGTTGGTGCACCGGTTGCTGCTGGTGATGAGGTGGCTCTGCCGGTGCCCCTTCCCTCTCTTGATAAGCTCAAGCTTCAAGCGGAGATTGACAAGTGGATGACCCGTTCTCGTGCAACCCACTATCACCTGAGCACGAAGCTGGATGGCTGCTCTGCTCTCTGGTTTCCCGCAACGGGTAAGCTCTATACACGTGGCGACGGCATGGCAGGTCGTGATATCTCCAACTTCGCCCCGCACTTCCAGGGGCTGCCTACCACGACAGCTGTCACAGCAGTCCGCGGAGAGCTGATTATCCGTACAGATAGCCCTGTTATCCCAGCAGGAAAGCTGGCGCGCAACATTGTGGCCGGTATCCTCAATCGCAAGCCCCACGAGTTTGACGCAGCTCTGTTTGCCGCCGTGCGCTTCGTGGCGTATGAACTCATTGCCCCTAACGATAAGGCCCCTGAGGATGCCTACAAGCTCATGCGCAAAGCCGGATTTGAGACCGCACGTGAGTCCAAGATCCCCGCTGCGGATATGACGGAGGCCCGCCTGAGTGAGATCTTCAGCATGGCAGAGGAGAAGTGTCAGTACCAGCTGGACGGTATCGTAATTGCACCGAATACTCCACGCCCTGCAGCCTACCAGCCAGAGGTGCGCAATGGTGCTGCACAGAACCCCGCGGATCGTATGGCTTGGAAGACGCGTCTGACAGCACGCACGGCTGTCACCATGGTCATGGCAGTAGATTGGAATGTCAGTCACCATGGTTACATGATCCCTCGTGTGCTCTTTGAACCCGTGCAGCTCTCAGGTGCTACTATCAGTGCTGCCACGGGTCTTCATGGTCGCTGGATCTTTGAGAATGCAGTGGGCCCAGGTGCCCGCATTGAGATTCTCCGTGCAGGTGATGTGATTCCCAAGATTGTTGCAGTGCATGTCCCCTCTCCTACTGGCCCCTCCATGCCTGCTGGTGGATATGAGTGGGATGGCGACGAGTCATCTGCTGTGCATATCCGCCCTGCATCTGGCACAGTTGACACGGAGCAGAACTGCATCCAGCTATCTCATGCTCTTGGTGAGCTGGGTGCTGAGAATGTAGGCCCGGGTCTCGTTGCCAAGCTCAATGCCGCTGGTTTCAACACGATAGCCAAGATCTATGCTGCCTCTATTGCAGACATCGCCGTAAAGGTGGAGGGCTGCAAGGGCAAGATGGCAGAGCGTATCTGGATAGGAATCCGTGCAGGTCAATCCAAGTGGAGCGAAATCAACTTCATGGTGGCCAGCTGCAAGATGCCCCGTGG
>JACCDO011805292.1_pt1 | contig 20337 bp, 15 predicted proteins | sample 7446101 | NCBI WGS metagenome assembly JACCDO01 (sample SAMN15323440, study PRJNA562643) | freshwater metagenome | isolation source: river surface water | place: USA:Blue River Watershed | collected 2017-08-16
TCTTGTTGAGCTGCTTCGTCTTCCTGAACTAGAACTTGCTGCTGCTCCAGCAGCTGCACCGCGGCGTCTTGTTGAGCTATTGCTTTTTGGTGAGCCGATACTTCTTCCTGAACTAGAACCTGTTTTTTTGCGACCAAGAAACTCATTCATTGTTAATTTAGTTACTCCACGTTCCTCATTGCGAAACTTTGCTAATTTATGTCTTTCTGTAATAGGTCCACCATATGCAGTACCTTCTGCATACTTTGCAGCTAAAATTCCAGCATCAAGTACACGAGGAGTGTCTTCACCAAACGCCTTTACTAATACTCTTGTAATTTTTGCAAGATTATTTCCACGCTCTCTTATACTAAAAGGATACATCCGTTGTATATGACCTAATATTAGTATAACCGCCTCTCTATGATCTTTCATAAAATCAGCAATATTTTTATCAATAGATAATAATGGTTCACCACGACGATGTGTTTTAATTTGCCCTCTTTTAGGATATACTTGTAAAAATAATAAAAGTGCGATTCCATTTAATATAAATTTTTCCATACTTTCTCTTAATTTAACAGGTGGTGGATTATCGCCATTTCCATTAAAATTATTTATAAGTGATGATAATTTATAAAGTAAACTATTATAATATATTTCTACATCTTTTTCATTAAATAATTTATTAATTGTGTTAAGATTAGATATAAATAAAAAATTATCAACATTATTCATAATTTCTTTAATTTTAAAAACCATGACTGAATCTTCGTCAATAGGATGTGGGTGTGATTTAAGAAATGCTTCGGCCTCTGCAATTTTCCCTTCTGTTAAAAGGTTCATTACATTACTGGTGTACATGTAAAACTGAGACATTTACTAATAGGTTAGTAAGATTTTTTGTGTCTTATTGTGGCGGCCTATCTTGTGCACTTCTTACCAGGGCACGGGTCCATATATTTACGTGTCACTATTAGCGCATAACCATTGACAGGTTGTGCCGGATTAGTAGATGATTGACATTAAGTGAGATCATCAGTTCAATTAGTTCAAGACTACAAGCGGCTTCAAGCGGCTGCTAGGTACAGTCTATTAGAGGCTATATGCTCCATAATAGCCGGCAGCGTGAGGGCTCCAGCATCTGCGAGTCGACCATCTGCGATTGCAGATCGCAGGCAGGTGGAACTTACTCCGTCGCTCATGGCATCGATGATTGTCAGGCGGTCTGCCAGATCCGCAGGTGCATTGGCAGACGCAGATAGGGCGTCGCGAAGCCGGCCTTTATCAGCGGCCGAGCAGTCCCTTGGAAATATAATGAAGTTGAAGCCGGCCAGGAGCTCCTGCCACTTATACCAACCGCCTTTTAGCAGTCCTTCGATATTGTCCTGACCGACTGCTAGGTATATCTTATCTGTGCATGGGATCGCGTATTTGTCAGTTAGGAGTGTGATGGAGTCGTAGGTTTTGATGGCTGCGCCTGCGACCGCCTCATGATCTGCAAGGATGAAGTTGGCGGCTGGGCAACGGCGCCGACCCTCTACAAGCAGAAGTTCAAGGAGAGCAAGGCGATCTGCCGTTGAAATGTACGCCTCTTTGACGGACGCTTTATTATATGCGGAGTTCACTGGAACGTAATAGATATTAATGGTTGCACCTGGGTGCTGCAGGGAAAGTTGTGCTGCGATTGTGAGGCCAGTGTTGAGGTGACCAATTGTGGGTGGCGAGAAGGAGCCACCCATCCATACATGAACAGCTTGGGAGGACATTTTGGTGGGTGTTAGGGGGCTTGAAGAAAGGCTGCGGAGACAGCTAGCATTTCGTGATTACGCTGATTCAATTTTTTGGCAGAACCTAAAAGCTATTTGAGATAATTATATGGCTGTAAATGCCAAGCAACTCTACTAGCACCTAGGGAACGTAGTTCCTCTTCTGCTAGGGAGTTTTTGACTCTACTAGCACAATTGGATAGTGCACCCGCCTTCTAAGCGGGAGGTTGCAGGTTCGAGCCCTGCGTAGAGTATCCTCTACAATTTCTAAAAGTATATTTTCAATGGTCTTTTAGAAATACTAGAGCAAATCCTACTGAACTTGGCGAAGTGCGGCTGCCTATGCGCGCAAGCGCGACCAGCCGCAACCGGCAAAAATTGAAACATAATTGTGTACAAAGCATCGAGTACGCCGCCCTATCTACAAGCCCCTTACAAGCCTTTACAAAATGTCCACGCCTACTGCTGAGTTTCTCGATCAGATGAAGAGTCATATGAAGACAATGGGCGAACTTGCCGAGTCATTTAGGAAGTTGACTGCGGCAATGGCTGCGACGATGGATGGTGTGGAGGCAGATGATGGGACAGCTGCCGCTGCTCCTGCGGTCACGCCTGCACCTGCTTCTGCGGCCACACCAACGGCTACATCCCAGCCTCTCAATATTTGGCGGCAGCGCTACGAGGCGTTCCTTGCACGCCAACAGGCCAAGAAGCGAGCAATCTATGATCGCATGATCAGTGTCTGCAATGTCATTCCCAGTCAGGATGCGCAGATCACCTTTGACCGCCATTACATGGCAATGATGCAGCTTGGTGTAACTCTAGGTGTAGAGTATGCTGCAAACAAGAGCAATCAGCTAGGATGCCGCATCGACCGTCTAAGGGAGTATGAGACGGGCTGCTGGCGCACCATTAAGCCTCATGGTCTGGTCATGATCTATAAGTATTCGGTGTGGAAGATCACAGAGTCGCCTGATGGTGTCCAGGAGGTCCGCCATCTTGGTGCGATCAATCCAGAGACGAAGGAGATTAATGCGGCTGCCGCGCCTGCCCTTCCACCTGCAATTAGTGATTGGAACTGGTTCTAATTGTTGGCAAAAAATTGAAAACGGTCGGCTAAGTAAGTGGTAGTTGCCCACAGTTCTTACTACATTCAAGCCGCCGCCTCTCACACAAAAATGCTCACTCTCCAAACCATCGTCATCTGTTTCTACATCTACGTCCTGTTCTCAGGGTCGTTCGCAGCCCTTTGCAAATTCTTTAAATCCATTGACGAAGCCGATTATGTGAGTGCCATCATTTGCCTGCCTCTCACCTACTACTCCTTCACCCTCGCCGTCGACCTATATAAATATGAATTACACATCTAAAAACCCGGCAAATAAATATCTTTTTTATAGTATAATGTCCGTGTATGCGATTCCTGTGTCAAAACAGGCTCTTAGTTCACACATTCAGTTTCATGATAATGCCGTAACAGATAGCACAGGAAATATCTATATAACTGGCAAATATAAATATAATAGTACACGCACACTAAATAATAGTATTTCTGTCGGTTCCACGACTACAGATTGTTTTGTTTTATTAAAAATAGACTCGAATGGTTATGTATTATGGGCTAAAACATTAAATGGTTTTTCTGAATATCAGCCACAATTATATATATCAACCACATCTGTATTTATGGTATGTGTTATTGATAATGCCCAAAGTTTTATCCAAATAATGAGTGTACAGTACAATGGAACAGAGAATTTTAATAAAGTAATAAATGTAACAAATGGTCAAAACGAATGGGGTACCAATAGAGGTTTGCAATTAATATCATCATATGATATCAGTAATAACAAATTATATTGCTCTTTTTTATATACATCAGCAGTGTCAATAACAATTGATACATTTACACTACCTGCAACTAGTACATATACATATCAAGTAATGCTGAAATTATATGGTGAATCTGGTGTTGTGCAATCAGGGAAAGTATTTCAGATAGATACATCATTAAGTTCAACAAATCAATCAATTGTGTTTATAAATTCTCCTGGTATTATGTTAAACACCCTATCTGTTGCACCTAATGGAAATATTTATGTAATTGGTGTGTACAATTCAAATAGTAATTACCAATTATCACCAGCACTAACCCTAAATGCATCTACTCGTATGTTTATTTGTACATTTAATTCTGATCTAATTGCACAGCAATTATATAGTTCAACATTAGATTTAGAAATTAATACATTTAATGCAATTATACATACTGACACACACCTATATATACCTGTTTCGTATTTCTCGGCCGAGGCGACTACATTTGAGCAAATAGCATTATCATCGACAAACAATATTTCTAAAGGCTTATTGCTGAAAGTATTAAATAATCTAACATCTGTAACTGCTACACTTCTAGGATCAAATACAATAGAATGTAAATTTATTGACAATAATATATATATAAATGCAAGAGATATATTATTAGATCCTAATACTTATGTAACGACATATACACATAAATTATTAAAATATAATAGTTCATTAGTAAAAGTATCTGAGCAATTAGTTGGTGCATATACATATGATTTTACACCTAATTTTGTAAATGATATATTTAGAATGCATCAGAAAAATAATGATATTTATATGCTTGGTGGAGGAGGACAGGCTATTATTAAAAAATATAATCTTGATTTAACTCTATTATGGACTAAAGAGATGCCATCATATATAACAACTATTGCAGGAGCAATTATGCCTGATACAAAACTCCACATAATGGGGAATGTACAAACAAATTCAACTCAAACATTAGAATCACGGCTACAATTTGCTTCAACAAATAACGTAGTTGAATCTTGTTTTATTAAATATCATGAGCTAAAAATGACAATAACTGCAGGTTCAATATCAGGTACATTTTTATTACTCAATATCGTGGGGCTAAATCCATATAGAGATTATGGAATGCCATATACACAGAATGGTACAGCATTTATAGTTCGTGCTTATAGAGTAAATGCTGATGGAACAGTTATTGCAGCACTTCGGTCAACTACATTTACTGGATTTTGGGCGACAAGTGCTAGAATACATGTGCCGCTAGGTTCAGGAATAACTAAATATACATTATCTTATTATGTAAATGGTGTTGAAGTAAATCCATCTGAGCCACTTTTATATAACAATTTACCATCCTATTTGGCAGTAACTTATTCTGGAATAAATACATCTACACCTGCTAATATTTATAATAGTATTCGCTATCAGATATCAGATAACACTACAAAAGGTGATTTTAGATTTAGTACATCTGGTGATCAACGGATATCACAGCTGTTAACGCGTGTATCAGCGCTTAATAATTACCAGTCAAGTGGTCAAGATATCCATGAAGATGGTGTACAAACTCTGAAAAGCATTACTATCGCAGATCCAAACGTATGGGGTGTTTTCTCTGAAACAATTACCACATCAAACGCTGCATCCCAAACAGTTGTCTCCTATAAATTAACAAAAGTTGATAGCGCCGGCAATCAAATCCTAAGTGATGTAAACAATCCTGCAACATTTGATACAATTGTAGCAACTATCCCCAAACCTGCAAATGGAATAATTACAATTAATCGCGTTATCAATAGCACAACAACCCCCAATGTAGCATCTATTAATATTAATACTGGTGCTAAAACAACAACATGGGCCGGTCAAGTGATCACCCTAATTTCAACAACCTCAAATACTGTAACTATTTCTTATAAAGGTCCTTTTTCTGAGAATCAATTTGAATCAGGTCCTATTGTAGATCAGACTATTAATACTCCTGACGAAAGCATTCCATGCTTACCAACTGGTACACGTGTCCTAACACCCAATGGTTACTGTGCAGTTGAAACATTACATACTGGAGATTTAATTGTAACTTCCGCAGGAAAAGAAGTACCTATTTGCGTATATTCAAAATATATAGCCTTTACAACGGAAAAAACTGCCCCGTATTTCATTCCTGCTCGCACATTTGGCTCTTCACAAAAAAATGCAATACAATTATCCCCACTCCATGCTATTAATATCGGTCACAACCTTTGGGAAATTCCTAAATATGCCGCTATGCGTTATCCTTCCATCAAACAAGATGAAATTGGAAAAGAAATAACATATTACCATATCGAAACCCCAAATTTTTTCCGTGATAATCTTGTTATTGAAGGTGGTGTTGTTGTTGAATCATTCGCAGGAGATCAATGCAAAGGTCTCAAGAGTTTATATGTATTTGATACAAAACGCAATGCATTTACACGCGCAGCTGGGCCAGCACCTGCAAAAAAATATCAAGCAAACAAATCTATTTCTTATAAAGTTTAAAGCCCTCTTCTAGAGGATTGCACCCATAAACCGCCATCCCACCACAAATGTATTTGAATAATGAGGGTGCCTAATAAGATAAAGAGAAACACGTGCCTTTTTTACATCTGCATTTAGGGATTGGATGAATAGTCGTGCTCCACGACGGATATCGATATGTGGGTAAGTGCGTTGGACACGAGCGACCTCTGCATCCATCTCAGGAGTCAGCTCACATACATAAATGCATTCACCCTTGATTGGATGCCATTCAAAGGTGACGGCGAGTAGATCACATTCAAAGATCGCAGGGTCGGCCGGCACAAAGTTCTCTCCAAGCCCCACAAACTCCCCAGACCTCACAAGATCCTGCGTAAAATCTGGTGGGGAATAAGGAGCGGCGGCACGGCCAACGGCAGTTGAAGAGCAGGAACCCATCTTATAAAACAGCGGCTTGAAATCTCTAATTGACAGTAGTGTCCTCCTCGGCCGGCATATTAAAGATCGACTTGTTCAATTTTTTCACATCTTTCGCCAATGCCACTGCCACAAACACCTGATCATCGTTAAACGGACGGTAAAAATCATATTCATATACGCGCCGACCATTCATCATTACATGATTCGTTTTAATTCGGCCAGTACTACAAAGTGTAAAAAAAGTCCCATGATAACTACTATTATAATTATGTCCAACAAGTCGTGCAATTAGGCCATTCTCATACCATGTTGTCCGCTTCCAAACAGGGCGGTCAATTGTTGTATTAAAAAATACCTCCTCTTGAAGCTGACCCTTACGACCATAAATGCGTCCACGATATTTAGCAGGTCCATTTAGGATTCGGTGAACAATTATTCCACGCAATTTAGGAAATAGTTCATTACATGCTTCTACTTCAACGACTATATCCGAGTCTTTGAAAAAGAGTCCAGCAGCCTTACAAGGTGGTTGATCGCCGACTCCAGCCGCCTCTAATATCTCTCGGCTGGCCATTTTTTGCTGGTTACTTATTTCCTAATTGCAGCTCACAATTAGGCTGAGAACGAGGAATTAGGACATGACCTTTAATGGCGGGCACCACCTCCAAAAATTGACTTCGAGGTTGTGGGAAGGCGGTGGAGGCAGGAAGACGCTCCACAAAGTACAGCAAGCCCTTACAAGCCCCCAGCCCCAACCAGCCACAATGTCCGATAACGAGTCTATTAGCCACACTAGCGCCGCGGAGGAGATCAACGTACATGATATCATTACGCAGATCCGTGACCATCATAAGCGCGCCGATGAGCTACTGAAGCAGACTGAGAAGATGCTGAAGAAGGTGAAGGTAAAGACGCCAAAGTCTGCAGCAGATCGTAAGCCACGCAAGGCCTCTGAGGGCCAGAAGCGTTGGCGAGCATTCCAGAGTTATATCTGGGAGCTACTGAAGGCCGACAACCCCACGACGCCCTATAAGGAGGCGATGCGGGTTGCCGGCGAGCGCAAGCGCGAGGGATACCTGGCCGATGGTTCCAAGACGCTGGCCAAGTTTGAGACGTGGCTGAAGGCCAATCCTATTCCAAGTGATGAGGAGCGAGCAGCCGCTAAGGCAAAGAAGGATGCAGCTGCAAAGGCTGCACGTGAGGCTAAGAAGAATGCAAAGAAGACGGCTGCGAAAAAGCAGTCGGCCAGTGCTGCTAAAGCGGCAGAGGCAGCCGAGACTGATGCAGGTACGACGGATGCAGAGCCAGCCGCGGCTGCTAAGCCCGCCACCGCTAAGCCCGCTGCTAAAGGTAAGAAGTCCGCGGCTGCAGCAACGGATGCAACGTCTGCCTCCGAGGCTGAGCCCCCATCTACTCCTGCAAAAACCAAGAAGGCACCTGCCGCCGCAGCAGCACCCAAGAAGGCCGCCGCCGCAGCCGCCTCTAAGAAGTAAATATGCAAACAGCCGCAACACATATAAAAATATAGGACAAAAAAAGGCGAAAGCCAAAAATTTTTCATTACAGGCAGTTATGGATGCGTGGGTTTCTAGAGAAAGACGGGCATCCAACAGCCACACTGGCTGTGGAAAAAAATTCTGATATGTACCATCCCTCTCAAAAAATCTGATAGGTACCATCCCTTCCAACGGAAGGGATACTAGTACTGGTATTAGTGCCAGTGGTACACCTATAATTTTTTGAGAGGGATTTATGCCTCTCAAAAAATTGAAACGCCGATCATGGCCAAGGACCAGCTGTCCTCCGCCCTTATTTCAAGCCTTTTCCAAAAGCCAAGATGTCCACCGCCTTCAGCCACGCCGCCGCCACTCGTTACGACATCATCTACGATTTTGCGGAGGATTATCTGGTCGACTGGGAGCCGATTCCAGAGCTCAGCCAGTCGCAGGTAGAGAGTCGCCCAGCATCTCCACAGACCACCACAGCAAACAACATTTATGATATGATGGCCGGCATCTATCTTTCTGAGACGCATGACGAGTTTGCAGCGGCGTATGCCACAGTTGCCAACTACATTCTAGACAATACGGCAACTACTGTGCCATTCCTGATTGCTGCTGCACCTATTCGCAACGCTCTTCGCATATTTACGGAGTGGATGAACACAAACTACCCTGCTGCGATTACAATTACGTCACCACTCCTTGCCCAGCTCGATGTCATTAAGGCGGAGCATGGTGAGTAAAAAAAGCGCTAGCACACAACTAAACATCAGAAGATTCCTTAGCAATTTTAAGAGCAGCCGAGTCGGTCAAACCTTTTTCAGTTAGGTTGCGTACAATTTCCTGCTGGACTTCGATACGTGCCAAGTCGCAGATGACTTGCATGTGTTCACGTTGAAGTTCAGTGCGTTGTAGTTTTAGGAGTTCATAATTGGTTACATCAGGTCCATCAGGGCCAGTTAGGAGATCATGTATTTCCTCATTGAGCTCTTCGAGCTGAATGAGGAGATAGTTTTTGTAGTTTGTGAGACGGGTCTCTTCGTCAATTAGGGACTGCATTGGTTTATGGGTGAAAGGCTGGAAGGGCTTGAGGGGGCTGTTACAGCAGGCGAGCATTATGCGGCAAGGAGTGGTCTGCACTCTTTTATTTGCCCAGAACCGGTTCAATTTTTGCAGGGCAATTTACGAGCTCGCTTGATAGTCTTCCTATATTTCCTGCGTACTACTAACCGCCGACCGCCTTGAAGTGGTCCCATAATACGATCCTTTACATTTGCATTAATATTTTCAATGTGTTTTAATGCATTTAGAGTATTTTTATTATTACTACGAGCTAGTTGTGTTATTTTTGCCTGCAAATAGGACCTGCGTGCTTTACGAGACTCATATTTCTTTGCTAAATGCGGTATGCCGGCACTTCCACGTGTTGCACGATTCTGGTCAAATAAGGAATATATTGCATCACTTACATCAAAGCTAATGCCTGGTAACGGCTCTATACGCTTTACTGACCAAAAACGCCAATCATCGCGCAGAAATTTATTACTCTGTAAAGGAATAACAATGTCTAATAAATCGGGTGTAATAGCTCTATTATTAATATAATCTGGCTCTCTATTTGGTTTTATTTCTATTAGGGTTTCATTTAGGTATACTATACGTTTTTTTGCTGCTGCTGCATTTGCGGCAGCCGTGGGATCAACAACAGCCGCAACAGCAGCAGGCATACCAGCAGCAGCATTATTTGCCTTACTCATTTCACCATACCCGTAATTAAACACAATTTGAACCGTTAAAGGGCGCTTTTTAATTTGCGCTTCTAATTCTTTTTTCCTCTGTAATATAACTAATTTTCCCTCTTCAAGCCTTAATTTTTTAATGTCATTTGCTTTTCGTTCTTCATTTGCAGCGATTTCTTGCTGCAACTGTGTATAACGCCTACTCATTGTAGTCATTTGTTGTGTTAATACTTGTAATTGTCCGCTAGCTTGCATTTTTAATACATTATTTGCATAAGGATTAATTATTATATGTTGTGCTGTTTGATATTGAACTTGCAATGGTCGAATTGCAATATCTAATTGACTAGCCTCTAAAATTTTAGGAGCGTTTTGTTGAGTTAATTGGTCAATGCGTTGTGTTATTTCAGTTATTTTATCTGTTATAGCTTTTTCAGTTGACTGAACCGCATCTGCTTGATCACGTATTACAGCAAATTGTCGATAAATATCAAATATAGGATTTGCTAAATATTCGGTGGCAAGAGCTTCTAATGCTGGGCCAAGTCGCTCATCCTCTTTTTCAGGAATAGGGTTATGTTTTTGATTGACTATTTTATATTTGAATACACGCGGTGCAAAAGACGGATTTAACGGTAAATTTTTATAATGTGCGCGAATTGCAGTTAGCATTTGCTCAGTCATAATTGGATTTGCATATGTTGTCATAAAATGATTAAGTACATTTATAATAACTCGAATTAAATTTGCATGTATCTGGTCATAATCGGCTGGCGATAAATCAGGATTTATAAGAACAATTGTATCAATATCATTCGTAAACTCATATATGCCTGCTGCATTTCGTTTATTAAAAAGAAGTACAGGTGCAGCACCACCTTTTACAAAGAATCTGAATAAATTTGCCTTTATTGCATTTGGACCAGCATTTAGATATGCTGCAGCGGCCGCTGATAAACCAGAGCGTAATTCTCCAAGCGCTATTGGATTCATATATATAATACGATCTAATTCACTCAGAAATAAAAATAAATAATCTTGAAGCTCTTTATTGCGTAAGAAAACACCTTCATACTTTTCAATATTACTCTCATATTTCTCAATGTTATGTTGTTCTTTTAATTGCAAGGATTTCTGGTGTTTCTGTTGAATCATTCCTTCGAGGACCCTGCGAGTTTCTGCTAATTGTGCGGCTAGTTCCGCGGCTGCGGCGGCGGCGGCAGCCGCATCTGCTGCTTCACGATCTCTTGCTGCCTGTTCTGCCGCTAAACGAGCTGCCTCGTCAGCTGCAGCTTTTGCTGCCGCAGCCGCAGCCGCCGCTTTTGCCGCCTCTTTTGCCGCCTCTTCATCTTCCTTACGTTTTTGTTCCGCCGCCGCTCTAGCCAACGCTTCTTTCCTTGCCTCCTCATCCTTACGCGCTTTTTCTGCAGCTAATGCTGCTTTTCGTTCGTCCTCAGCTTTCTGCTCCGCTAATAATCGATTAGCTTCTTTTTGACGTTTCCTTGCTTCTGCAGCTTCTGCTCTTTGTTTTGCATTTGTTTCTAATTGTCGTAAATACTCATTTAGTGCTCTATTAAAATCATCATCTATCGTAGTAATATACCTACTAGCCTCGCTAATAGTATTTCCTGGACTTTGAATAGACCCTGGCATTTTAATTCTGCGAAATTCAATAATTTTTTCTCTACCACCTTGAATTATGTCACGAATAGAAACTCCACGCGATTGTACTTCTGCAATATTATCAAGTCCATTTAGCGTACTATAAGCATCATCTACTGAGACTTTAATTTCATCAAGCTCAGTAACCAGTTTTTTCATAGTAACGAGTGGAGCTTCAGAAGATTCAATATATTTTAGTATATTATCTTTTAGTGTACTAATTTGCACTCGTTGTTTACTAATTTCGGTTAACATTGTTTCTTTTGTTGGCAAACCACTTTCACTAATTTTACGATGTATACTATCGGCCATTTTCTCAAAACTAGGTATTGATTCAGTTAGTAGTCTTTGAAGCATTTCAAGATACTGCTCACGTTGTAATAATATACTTTTTACCGACTCAACATCAGCACTAAAAGAGCTTACTTCGTTGTGTATTTCACGTTTTGCGTCAGCTAATTGTGCGGCGGCCGCAGCCATTGCTGCAGCCGCTTCTGCTTCCCGTAATTGTTTACGTCTACTCGCTTCCGCAGCAGCTGCTGCAGCTGCTGTTGCACCCATTGATTTTATTCTAGCTTGTGCAGCTTGAAGCTCCTCTTCTATTCGAATTAATTTTGCAAGATCTGCTCGTGTAGTTTCAATAAGCGCCTGACCAGTAATTTCTTTAAGTCTATTCTTGCTAATTAGGTGCTCTTGTACACTAGCCAATACCTGCTTCCCTTTTGCAATTATGTCATCTAACACGCCACCACCATACAGCCTTTTTTGCGACTGGCGGCTTTTACGCTGCCGCCTATATGTCCGCATACTTACTTAGTAATGTGATATTTAGCCAAGTCGGAAGAACCATCATCACTTTATTAAAAATCCCAGTTATAAATAGACAACTCGCCAACAAATGGATCGCCGAACAGCAATTCTCTTACTCAAAATGTTCGATATCTTCCTTCTAACTGCCTACTATTTCACACTCGCCTTCATTGCCGCCACGACTATTGACACATTCTTAGGGAAATATGAGGACGCTGAAGACGAAAAGAAAACAACTCTCCGTCTTTTCACCGAGGCAATTATACATACATTCCTCCTTCTCATCGTCTTCTACCTTGCCCGTAATCTTGTAGATCTCATCCCCTTCCCCTTTGATGGCCTCTACGGGTTCCAACACAGCCGCGTCAAAGAGCGCGGTGGTGACGTGGTGTTCGTGTTCATTGTCTTCTTCTACCAAGACTATTACACGAAGAAACTGCAGACACTCTATAATCGTCTAATGGGGCGTTTCAAGGCGCCAGAAACGGCTAGTGGGAGTGTAGTCACGCAATAAGGGCATCCAGTCGCTCTTCCGTCTTCGCCTGCAAAAAAGTGAAACCCCGTCCTCGCCACCAGCTTGCCGCACCATCCATTACAGTATATATCAAGCCCCGCCTGTCATTTAGAAATGGCCAAGAAGTCTTCTTGCACCAGCTCTGCCTCTGCTTCAAGCAAGTATCTGCGATTCTGCCTCGACTGTGATCCCAAGATGCGCTGCAAGGAGTCTGCCAAAAAATCCGCAGCCGGCCCCTGCGACTCCTGTGGAGAGACGAACGACTATTTCAGCTGCCCTAACTGTGGCGACTGTAAGCAGAAGCAGAATACGATGTATTATCATATGTCCAAATGCTGTGCAACAACAAAGTTCAAGTGTGAGCATTGTAAGTTCACGACAGTCCAACAGGCCACACTTGATCTTCATATACAAGCAAAGCATCCCGAGCATGCCGAGACGAAGCGCGAGCAATTCTGTTGCCCGTCGCCCAACTGCCAATTCAAATCCCTAACTGCCGGCAATTTGCGAATTCATTTCCTGCGCATTCACTTTGCAAAGGCATGTGCAAAAGTCCTCGAACGTGATGACGCCGGCGATTATTGCTGTGGCCTCTGTTCTAAAGATTTCAAAAATTCCACGCATTTCTATTATCATATTGGACCATGTCTAATTGAGCACAATCAATTAAACATGATGCAAGAGGAGTTTGTGAAGTTGGTCATTTAGGGATGCAAGAGGGTGAACCTAAATTTTTTATACTGTGTTTGATAAGACGCGGCAATATGGCATATTATCAAACACAGCCACTTGTTCCAAATGCCTATTATGTCGATATTATTGGCGGATCTGCCACTAACCAGGTATCTGCCAGCGCTTTTGCGGCGGCCGAAAGCAATATTACAGCGCAACAGGCAGTCATTGACACCGCTACCGCCACTGCCAATATCAACTTCCTAACAGCCGCAACCGCAGGTGGATCAATCGCAGTAACATCACCACTCGCCTTGTCAAATAATGTAACAATTACGACACAAGACGCTGCATTAGGGACAGGTGCAGGATTCAAGTCGACATTTCCAACAGGTGGATTTATTGGAATTAATGGTGTTACAGGAAATATTCAGGCTGGTTTTGCAGGAACTGTTGAGCAAACAGTTAGTACAACAGCAACGCATTATGTGAGTACAAACGGCAGTAATTATCGCCTTACTGTCGAAGGGGCAATATATGCTTCATCGTTCAATACCCTCTGCCCTTATCGTGTCCTAATTGACAATAAGGAGGTACTTCATGTTGCTGAAAATGGTGATATGTATTTGAAGGAAGGGGCGCAAATATATATAGGGGGTCGCCGGCTCCGTTTGGAGGGGTTGTTAGAGTAAGGGGGTGCTTGCCGAGCTAGCCACTGGCTCTGCGCTGACGCCTACGCCAAGATGGAGACAGTTAGGGAATGTGTGGAAACTAGGAACGCATCAATTGCTGCTACATGCGCCTGCAACTTCTTCACTGCTCCCATAACTGTAAAAAGTAATTGATCAGAATTTAGAGTACGGAAATCATCATATTCCATATGAGGAATTTTCCGCACAGCATTGGATAATATATCTTCAACATCCTGTGCAACAACACCAATCTGTTCAGCTGCACCTAAGACAGTCGTCTCCGCAAAACTTGATATAAAATTAAAGGACTTCATTGGGATCGCTGCCAGTGTACTATAACAGAAGTCGAGATTGGCGCTGCTGATATTTTCTTTTACACGTGCATCAGATGGCGCGGCAACGCTATAGGATATTTCATATGTAGTTGCATTATATCCAAGATATGTTGTACCAGTTACATTACGAACTGGGCGGACGTAGAATGAGCTGGAGGAAATTGCTTCGGTAGAGAGGCCAGATGCATTTAGGATGATTGTATTTGTACTCTGGTTACTGAGGGCGGCATTATAGCCGATTGCGATTGAATTTGTGCCTTGATTTGATTTGCCGGCAGCAGTACCAATTGCAATTCCATACTGCCCTTGATTGTAGAGACCTGCCTGATTACCAATTGCAAGTGCATATTGATTTTGTGTTGAAATACCTGCATCTGCACCAATGGCCATTGCAAAGATTCCTTGATTGGAGTAGCCAGAGTTGTTTCCTATTGCAATTCCACCGTTACCTTGTGTATATGCGCCAGCGAAAGAGCCGAAAGCGATACAATTGGCACCTTGCGTCGAGACGCCTGCAGCCGTGCCGAGTGCATAGGAATTAGGGCCTTGGTTGAATTCACCTGCTGAAACACCCATTGCAATTGCGGCATACCCTTGTGTTATACGACCTGCAAAGGGTCCTAATGCGAACCCATATTGACTCTGTGAAGACAATCCTGCAGCTGTACCAATTGCGACAGTTAGAGTGGTCTGATTTGATTGACCAGCGTTTGTGCCGATTGCAATTGCCTCTTGACCTTGTGCATATTGGCCGGCACCTGAACCAATTGCCACAGCACTACCAGCTTGATTTGAATAGCCGGCTGCATAACCAACCGCCACAGAATTTCCAAGCTGTCGTAATGAACCTGCCTGGTATCCCACTGCAACCGCATACGTATTCTGTGTTGACATACCACTTTCTGAGCCTACTGCAACTGTATATGCCTGTTGATTCGAATATCCTGCATTTTTGCCAATAGCTACTGTGTCAATTGCCTGCGTTATCTGTCCTGCATTCGAGCCAATTGCAACCGCATCGGCTCCCTGCGATGTTAGGCCAGCATTCGATCCAATATGAACATTCCCGTAATTGAGTAGAGTTGAAAGAGTTGATATATTGTCTCCAGATGCATAATTGGAGAGTGCAGAGGAGAGGGTGGAGAGGTTTGCCGTTGTCGCATAATTGGAGAGTGCAGAGGAGAGAGTGGAGAGGTTTGCCGTTGTCGCATAATTAGAGAGTGCTGATGAGAGGGTGGAGAGGTTTGCCGTTGTCGCATAATTGGAGAGTGCAGAGGAGAGTGTAGAGAGGTTTGCCGTTGTCGCATAATTAGAGAGTGCCGAGGAGAGTGTGGACAAGTTTGCAGTTGTCGCATAATTGGAGAGTGCCGAGGAGAGTGTTGATAAATTGCTCAGTGTCGCATAATTTGAGAGTGCAGAGGAGAGTGTAGACAAATTGGTTAGCGTTGCATAATTAGAGAGTGCAGAGGAGAGTGTAGACAAATTGCTAGTTGTAGCATAATTGCTCAAGTAGGATGACACATCACCGCCAGCGAAGCTCGAAATGCTATTCACAATTAGATTTGTGCTGTAAAGTGCGCTCGAAGTATTTGACAGATTACTGTTTGTAATTGCCAGACCTGTTTGTAAATTTGCGACATTAATATTTGTAATATTTAGTGCTGCCGATAAATTGCATAAATTTGTAATTGTATTTGCAGTGGAGACAGCAATATATTCTGTATAAGAGGACAAACTGGACAATTGGAAACCGAGGCCGGCAACGGTTGTTGACATGGATGAGATGCCAACATTTGGTGCACTCATAAATAGAAAGTACGCATATGAACTCAGTTCATAGAATTCGCCATAAAGAGATGAAATTTTAATTCCTTGTGTACTGGCGGTTGCGACAAGATCTAGGTATGTATTTGCTGCAAATGGAGCCAATGTTCCATACACATAGCTGCTCAAATTATCAACAGAACTCGACACAGCATAACCGCCCGTATTTGAATCTATATATTCATAGAGCGTACTAATACCGCTTCCAATGTTTGTAGAATTAGAATTAATTTGACTTTGGAGTGTACTTTGTGTGGAGAGCAGCATAGCTTCTGTGACGGAAGATGCGAGAACTGTGCTGTAGAATGTTCCTTCCAAGTTTGCGATTGCGACCGAAAGTGTCGAAATTTGTGGTGGGACCCAATTGGAGGTAGCGGCAATTAGAGATGAGAGATCTTCGCATGCGGTACTGAAGTCGACTAAAGGAACGCCACCTAAATAAATGGTTGCGCTTAGATTGCTCAGTTGTCCATTAAAAGTACTGAATACGTCGGGTAAGTATCCAACACCATATGTACTTATATTATTCAATGTGTTTGCGTATGTGAGTTCTCCGCTAACACCAACAGTTAGGATAGTATTGGTGCTTTGTTGAGTATATGATCCAGGCAAATAGCACCGCCCAGATCGTATGTATATCCGTTCTATATCAAGTTCTGGTATTCGACTCATTCTAAGAACTTGCTAGAAAAAGGTCGGACCTGGAAGGTCGCAGTTGTAGTTGCAGCCTTAAACAGCGTCATTTGAGCTATAAAGAAGTTTAACTCCAATATTTCCCGATAAAGTTTGTATAGTTGCTCCAACAGTTGACATAGTTGATATGAACATGTAAATGGAGTCGTTGGAGAATGATTGAATTGTTTGGAATGTGATACTATTGCTGGTGAGAATGCTATTTGTTGGTAAAATGGGTGTAATAATTTCATCCAACACACTGCCTGCACTATTACGAAGCTGTAGTAACAATCCTGTATTGGAGTTAGGTGTGGTGTAATTAATCTTGCTCGTTATTTCATAAATACCTGGCGAGGATGCGTAAATGGTTGAAATAGCTCCACCGCCACCACCGATGGGAAACCAGTTCCATCCTTTTACGATTGTGCTATTAAATTGTACGGGCTGATTGCTGAGTGTCTGGCCTGCATAAATGGAACCGGCTGCAACAGGTTGGCGCCAGATGGTGGAGACGCATGCGTTGGAGAGTGTGGAGAATTGGCCAAGACTCGCTAATTGGACAGGCGAACTGATTTCAGCATTTAGGGTACTGAAACTGGTACTAGTAACTTCATAAAGTGCCTGAATAAGGGCATATTGATCTCCAAGGGCGGTGCTTATACTTGTACTGAGCCCAATGATATCACCTGGTGTATAACCTGCACTACTGAGCGTGGATGTTATATTCACAAAGGTTGCCGAGCCTTCATTTCCAGTAACAGTTAGTACAGAGTTTACTGGAGCAAATTGGTTCGATAATGTACGACCGATATATTCATTTGCTTGCAATAAGTCAGCAAATGTCGTAATACGACTACTCATTCTAGTAAGAGTGTCGATGCTTTTCACGGCCTTTCTTTACGGGGAACCGTAGGTTGCGTTGTGGCATTTTAAGAAAACCCTGTATAAAATAAGAATGCCTTCCGGTGGTGGTTTACTGCAATTAGTAGCACAGGGAAAACAAGATATATATTTGACCGGCAATCCACAGATTACTTTTTTTAAGTTGGTGTATCGTCGCCATACCAACTTTGCTATTGAGTCAATGCCGATGTATTTTGATGGTACACCAGCATTCGGGCAGCGTATTACATGTTTAGTTCCTCGTCGCGGAGACCTTCTTGGCCAAGTGTATCTGCAATTGACTTTACCAGCAATTGTGGATGCCAGTGGGACACCAATTTCATATGTAAATTCAATTGGCCATGCAATCATTGAGGAGATTTCTGTCGAGATTGGCGAGCAGGAGATTGATCGTCAAACCGGAGAATGGATGGAGATTTGGTCTCAATTCATTACACCTACATCACAACAAGAGGCATTTAATAACTTAGTCGGTCGTGTAGATGGTACAATCCCTCCACGTATCTTCGGCCCAGTAACTGTCAATGTACCTCTCCGATTCTGGTTTTGCAATAACCCTGGTAACTATCTCCCTCTAATTGCTCTACAATATCACCCTGTTCGTATTAATATCAAACTCCGTTCTCTACAAAAGCTATTCTACACGGCGTCATTAGGAGATTTAGATTGCACCACGCAGGTTACTACTGCGACTCCTGGCGCCAGTCCTTCATTCTTGATGTGGGGCGATTATGTCTATTTAGATACGGAGGAGCAGCGGCGGTTTGTGAGTAACAGTCATGAATACTTAATTGACCAGGTGCAGTACACTCCAGTGCTCTCTTTCCCGCAGACGGGCAATTTCCTAACTGTGCAACTTGATTTCAATAACCCGATCCGTGAACTCTTTTGGTATATCCAGCGCGATTTCATGTTGGAGACGCATGAATATTTCAATTACACATCCATTTCTGCTCGTGATATAACAACAGCTACACCAACCGACTTACTCTCTTCGGCAATTATACAGGTGGATGGACAAGATCGATTTGAACAACGTGATGCAGCGTTTTTCAGACTTATCCAGCCTTGGTCTCATCACACAACAACCCCGGTAAAGTCCTTTATATATAATTACTCTTTTGCTTTACGACCAGAGGAAGCACAACCATCCGGCTCTCTAAATGCCAGTCGTTTAGACAGTTTTGTACTCAATGTTACTATCAATAACACAACAACGCCTCCTCGTGGTCCCTGCCACACCAGAGTGTATGCGACAAATCATAACGTCTTACGTGTAATTGATGGATATGGTGGTTTGTTATTCCGTGTATAATGTTTGGGCATAGCGCAAACAATTCTTAAATTAGATATTTTACGGTAGTAGCTTATGGAAACGACGGCTAGCCAGCAACAACCAATACAGACTGGCAAACAGTCGGTTTGTAAAATGAAAGAATCACCCGAAGTCCTTCCTATTACAAACAGTGGGCCAGGTGCAAAGGCTGATAAAGAGATGAGAGGCAATAGTAATGCCGGCGCGAATGCAGCTACAGCTGCTGAAAAGGAGAATGTTTTGCCCAGATATTACTATACACAAAAGGAATTTTGGGGCGGTACAACGCTTTCCTACACACTTTATACAGTACTTGCCCTAATTCCTATAACAGGCTTCCTTGGACTTGATCATATGTATATGAGATCTCCTGGCACAGGTTTTATGAAATTTATAATGAATTTTTTCACACTTGGTTTCTGGTATTTCTATGACGTCATTCAGGCAGTTACGGAGCAGGAGGATGTTCGTACATTTGGTGTATCAATGCCTCTCTATGGACCTTCTGGAATTGGCGCAGGATCATTCGGCAGTGAAGAGGAGCCAGTTAGGAATAATAATGGTAGTGCGGGCAATTTCCTCTTATTTTGTATTGGATCCTTTTTCCTCCCCTTTGGCATAGAGTATTTAATTGCAGGTGATATTGCTGGATTTATCTGCAAACTTGTTGCAACATTACTTTTTATTGGACTCATTTATGGGTTGATTAATAACTTGAAGTTGATAAATAATCCTGAGAGGGTGATGTGTGAGGGATTGCCGCGTTATCCACCATTTACATGGTTTGATGTGGATGATCGTTTTGAGGGTGTGGCATTTAGGAATAAGTTGACAGATAATTGTCCACCTGCAGAAGGTGCAGTTAGTGGTTGGTTAGGTGGTATATTCTCCAATTTAATTACAAGAGTTCCTGGTATACGTGAGATATATCAGACATTTATGGGAGTGAAGGATGCTGCTGCGATGATGGCGAAGCAGACTGGGAAGGCGTTGGGAAGTGCGACAAAATTGGCGGAGGAGGCTGCGGGTGTGACTGGGAAATTGGCAGAACTGCAAGCGGCAGCGGCGGCAGCAGGTACAGGGACTACAGCAGCGGCTATTACAGGACTAGGGGCTGGGGCTGAATTGAATGCTCCTGCTAATGCTGCTGCTGCAGAAAAGCCTGCACCTGCGGCAGCA
>JACCDO010202856.1_pt1 | contig 20336 bp, 17 predicted proteins | sample 7446101 | NCBI WGS metagenome assembly JACCDO01 (sample SAMN15323440, study PRJNA562643) | freshwater metagenome | isolation source: river surface water | place: USA:Blue River Watershed | collected 2017-08-16
CTTCTTATTGCTTCTTATTGCTTCTTATTGCTTCTTATTGCTTCTTATTGCTTCTTATTGCTTCTTATTGCTTCTTATTGCTTCTTATTGCTTCTTATTGCTTCTTATTGCTTCTTATTGCTTCTAGTTACTTTAAAAGTAATTACAAGTAATTTTAATTACATTACCGTGGAGTGCCACCCTGAAGGGTGGCATCTAACGCGGGTTCCATAGTGCCAAAGGCACTATGAGATATGCCGTAGGACGTATTTTTCCAGAGGAAAAATACAATTTGCGCACACCGGGAATCGAGATTTTGCTCGCCATAAAAGCGAGCAAAAACGAATCCGCGCTGTGGAGTTTATTTCGAGTCATGAATGACTCGAAATAAATGCGCACACCGGGAATCGAACCCGGGCCATCTGCATGGAAAGCAGAGATTCTACCATTGAACTATGTACGCTAGTAATTTTAGTAACTTGTGTAATATGAGTATTTTCCAAAGCGAAATATACTCATACCGTGGAGTATCAATCTTAATACCCACCCAAAGGGTGGGTATTGATTGGTACCTCGCACGGAAATCCATACTAACAATTCATAAACCCACCCCTTTTAGGGGTGGGTATTAGAAATGATAGTATACGGTACAAACTTTATCTTCTATTATTTTGATTACCCCCACTTCTTTATTTTTTTTCTATTTTATTATTCACACTTACGCAACCGTCTTGACTTCCTTGATGAAGTGCGGCTTGATGTAGCGTTGGAGGTTGAAGTAGTTGAGCTTGTCTTCCTTCGTGAGGGCGAAGAGCGACGTAAGCGTGGCATCCGAGAGGATTTCACGACGGTTGTCGGGGTTTTGGAGGTTGTGTTCCTTGATGTAGGCAGCAATCTTGCGCGTGGCATCCGTGCGCGAAAGCATTTGATCGGCAGCAACACCGCAGAACTTGGCGAGAGCCGGGGAGATCTTCGAAGGTTGGAGGAAGACCGAGTTCGAGTGCGTCGATTCGCCATCAGCGGCCTTAGCACGGCGCTTCTTGCCGCCTTGTTCAGCCTTCTTGACTTGCTTGGCGAATTCCTTCTTGGCAGCACGCGAAACTTCGAGGACACGCTTGGCCATCTTGATGAGTTCGTTGGCGAGCGTTTCGAGTTCTTCGTGCGAGGCAACAGCCGGCGTTTCCGTCGTGGCAGCCGTTTCCGTGGCAGTAGCAGCAACCGACGAGGCATCAACAGCCTTAGCCGGAGCAGCGGCGGCCTTGGTGGGAGCAGCGGCAGCCGGGGCGGCAACTTCAACCTTGGCGGTCTTGGCGGCCTTCTTGGCCGGGGCAGCAGCAGCCGGAGCAGCGGCGGCAACAGGGGCGGGAGCAGCGGCCGGGGTAGCGGCAGCGGTGGGCTTTACGGTTTTCTTTTGGGTGGGTTGCGACATGTTTCTTCTTTATGGTATTATATATTGGATTAGCTTTAAGTCCTTTTTAAGAATCCGCACTTGAACCGGTGCGGATTCTTAAAAATCCTGTGATTTTGTGGTCCCAAAAATATTTATGATAAACGAACGACCGCATTTCTTAGATTTATTTACTTTGCGCAACCCTTTTCTAGTATCGACTTCATTTCTTTTAGATAAAATGAATCTACTACATTTTTCTCGGCTAATATTCTATTGGCAAAGTCTTTGTTTGCATCCAACTTTATAGTTGAATGTTTGTCTCTAATGTTATCTAAAGTTCCTTGGTGTTCCGATTTTAAAATATTCATCTGATTTTCAATATAACTCTTGTTATTTGTGTACTTGTCTATACTATCTCTTAAATCTGCCTCTCGTTTTCTAAGTTCTTTAATTGATAGATCATCGCCATTTTGGGCCTTGAGGCGCGTTTCTAATTCTTCCTTCATTTTTTGAACTATTTGTTGTATTGTATTTAAATTTTGGTTTCTACTGTCTACTCCATATTTTACATAATTTACATAACATTGTGGGCTATTAGAAATTCTAAATAATCCATTATTTGGCACCGTACTTGAGCTAAATAGTTCTAAAGTTAGATTTAGGGGATTTACACATAGATATTTATTGTCTGCCGTTTTAAAACTTACATAATCATTTATTTTAAGATACGGTTGTTGCGAATTTACTTTTGTATCATATGGAACTACCATAAAATCCATGTTAAACGTTTTGTTAAAATCATTGTCCGGATAAACTTCTAGTCGTAACTGTTCCACATAAGGAACCGGTGTTAACCCTTTTATAGCCCCTTTCGGTTTTAAATAGGCGACTTGCGTTAGTGCTTGGCTCTTAGTACCAATAGCTTTGGTATTTTCACCGGCCTTTAATAATACATAATTAGCTTCTGTAGAAGGTTTTTTAGAGGCGTTTGAATCCCCTGAAGGTACACCATATTCTATGAAAATCGGGTCATTGTAATAAATTATGTTATCTATTCTATCAATGTGATTATCTTTTGGCAATATACCATTGTAACTTATGTAGCATTCCTTTTGATTTCTGAATCGTAAAACCACTAGAAGTACTATTAAAACTATTAGGGATACTAGTAAATATTTTCCAACAGCCATTCTAATTTTAATAGAGATTTAATTATTTGTAATCATTTTTAATCTTTTATTATTATATATGGATCTTGTAGTACTATTCGTAATCACTTTTATCATAATAATTCTTTTAATAAATCCAAATAACTACTTTCGTGCTCTACCTATTAAACCTTACACTTGGAGAGAAAGCCGCACATCTTCTACCTATGGTACCTCTACTTGTACCAAAAAGACAACATTTGAACCTAAAGTAATCCCTCCTCCCCTAGATGACCTATCTTTAGCACCCTCTACCGAAAGTAGCATAACCTGTTCCAAGGCTAACGCCAAAGATGATGTATCTAAATTATCCGCTGTCAAAACAGGGGCTGATTATTACTACCTAAATGATCCTAAAGAAACACAAGTATACCATATCTTTCAAAATGCCTACACATTCAAAGAAGCACAAGAGGAATGTGCCAAACGTGCCAGTACTTTAGCTAACCCTAACCAACTACAAAATGCCTATGATGCCGGTGCCAACTGGTGTAACTGGGGTTGGTCTACGGATGGAGATGCCTACATGCCTAATCGTAATCCAAAGTGTAATAAGAAAATAGGTCTCATTAATGCCAAACAGGTTGATAAATCTATGAAAATCGGTGTCAATTGCTACGGAGTTCCTGCTTAAGGAACGACCTTGCGAACGATAGTGAGTAGTGGAGCGCTTAACCTTTATTCACATAAAGTAACGTCACTTGCTCACTAAAGACCCTACATGTAGGGTCTTTATGTGAAGCAAGGTTAACCATACATTTCACGCATCTCGGCATAGGTCATTTTACGGCCCGTTTCCTTTTTAAACGTCTCCTCGCTATTCTTGAAAAATGTTTCTAATTTTTTTGACTCTACCGATGGATCATTAGTTACTTTTAGTGATTGTAATGCCTTGGTGGCCTCAACTTTACCATTAGCTTCTAGCCTTTTGATGATATCCACGACCTTATTGTCCATTATGTACTACTCTTAGTGATGTTGTAATATTATTACATTTAATATTACAAGTTCAATTTACAATTTCCTAACCCTAATCCAAATCCAGCACTGTTCTAGTGGCAAGTTGAAATTCCAATTCCGCCACACGGTCTCTTAGAACCTTATTTTGGGCCTCTAATTCTTCTAGCCGCTTCTTTAACTCATTAACATCCATTTTGCTAAATTTACCAGTCTCTTTTAGTATGGTTTTAAATGTATCCTTAAACATGTTACTAAAATCCTCTTCGGGAAATTCACTATCTTCATCTCCTATCATATCTATACTCTTTTCAAATAACTTCAAAACTGATTCTTGTAATGACATTTAAATTATTGTACAAATTAATTTTACTAGAAGTACCTACAACAAAATGTTGTAGGTGAGTACTAGGAGTTCTAGGAAAATGAGGATTCTAATTTCATTTTATTTTGTGGATTTTACTAAAACAACTAGTACACTTCTATTACACACTTTTTCAAAAGTGTAGTCAAAACTTAGATAAATGAATTTGGATAAATTTATAGCTACTATAGCTACTAGTATATCTCTAATACAATTTCTCTCCTAACTCTCTCCTTACAATTGCATCTACTAATTCATCTATATCATTAGTAGAACTCTTAACAAATGTATCTATAGTTTTAATCTTTTTACTTTTAGTACCTTTAGTAGCCTTGGGTTTATTATTAGTTTCTATAGCAATACTACTGGTACTATTATTATCTATGGCAGTATCTATAGATTTTACATTTGTTTTTCTAGTTCTTTTAGGTCGATTGGCGCGTTCTAATTCCTTATGTTCCTTTTCTAATTGTTTTGCCTTTTTCTTATCGGCCTTATCCTGTTTATTCAACTCTTTTTGTAACCACCATAGTACCATGTTTCTACTATCCGCTAAATCATCTATTTTCTTATAACCATTGAAATAATCCAATAACTCCTTTTGATTTTGATCTTTTAGTTCTTTTTGAACTGTTAATATACTAATCCTTTTATAGTATTGATATTTGTTCTTCGTAGGATTGTATTTCTTTTGTAATTCCTCAATATCCTCTTTTGGTAACACATCTAGACAATAGTTTACCTTGTTTTTGGCATCTAGAAAAAGCAAATCCTTTAACTTTTTATCCCCTGGTGATACATCATTCCATAATCGTATTACAAAATAGCTATATAAATAATTCATAATAGAAATCATTTTAGGATTTGTTGGTGGTTGTTTCTCGATGATTATATAATCCGCGCTACGCCACAATTCTAATCGCTCATCTAGTTTTCTAAATATGCTACATATAACTTCATTGTTATTCAAATAGTTCTTATTCAACGTCTTCCATGTATACTTGCGCTTTTCTTTTGTTTGCTCTTTATCCTCAGGAGGATCTACTATTTTTTTGTGCGCGGCACAATAGAACCTATAGAGAGATGTCTCCTTATCTACATAAAACCACCCAGCATCCTTACTACACTTCTTTTTATTTGTATACTCACATACTTGTTTATAGTCTTCTGGTGTAGTATCTAATACAAACCACGTGTCTCTATTAACTATAGTAGTATTTGTAAGTTCATCATAATCAATTGTACAAAAAGCAAGATTTTCTATAGCAATATCTATACCGATAAGTCTCATGATATAGTTTTAATAACTACCTTTTTCTTTAATACACTTCTATTTTTCTTTATCTTCTTTTTATGTATAGTTTTTTGGATCCTTGTAGCATCGTCACTATCTGGTGTATTAAATACAAAACCATCCTTAATAGGTCCTCCTGTAAATTCAAAATTTATTATACTAGAATCAAAATATTTAACAGTTGTTTCATCTTTCTGCATATGCTTTATACAATTAATTTTAAAAATTTCGCAAATTGTATTCAAATCCTCCTGTGTAAATACATCTAGCCGTTTTTGATACAAAAACCAATTCATTAGAATACTTCTTAACTTTATATTTCTTACATCCTTAGTATCATTGACACATTTCACACAATATTTTACAAAATTATAATACATAAATATATCTTCTATATAAAAAATTATATCTTCTTTTTCTAATTGATCTACATAACTACCCACACTAAAAATTGTTAAATAGTTGTAATTAGTTAATTTAAACCTCTCTACATTGTATTTACAATCTCTATACATCTTCCATATTAATGGACTATCAATTAGCATACGATCAATCTCTATTAAATCTAATTTATGAAATTCCCTGTTCGTATATGGATTTCTAATAGGCAATGGTTGCGGCAAATGGTCAAACATGTAACTATTCTCTAAATTCGATTTTATAATTTTTATAAAATCCTTTTGACTAAACAAGTACTTTCTACGAGCCGCTATATCTAGATAAACAATTACATCCTTTTTATTTTCATCTATTTCATTTAGTTCCAGATCAAATCCATTGATAGCTGTGGTTCTTTTTATACAATTAATTAGCCATAATTTTCCATATTTATAGCTCAAAAATGCTTTTCTTAATAAATCATCTACGAGCCTAAACAATCTATTTCTATCATTTTCACTGATAAATTTATTGTTGATTAAATACCTTTTAAAATCTACTATGTGGCTATTCATAGATTTTATGGTCTTAATATTTGACTTCCAAATCAAAAAAATTGGGTCTTTTACTTCTCCGAAAAAATTAAACATTTATTATTTATTTAATAATTAATAAATGTTTTGTTATTAAACTAGTTTCATTTTTGTTATACTTTTTTTAAACCCATACAAAATTCCAAAGTATTCTTCGAAGCCATTGTCTTCTCTCTAGCTAATTTATATTGATTATTTACCTTGTCTAGATATGTTTTCATTTCGGATTGTGTAGGTCCTTGACTAGAAGCATTATCGGCATTGTTGAAATTCATTTCCTCTAAATACGTTTGAATACTTATTATTGGAAATGACATCATTTTAATCGACTTTTCTTTACACAATTCTCTAAATCTAACTATATCATAAACCCCTCCAAATTTAACTAGTGCCTCTCTTGGTAGCGCCAATTGTATTTTAATATTCTGATTGAGGTTATAGAGTTTTTTATACATAAGATTAATAAGAGCATAACGTTCCCACATTTTTTCATCATTTAGGCTAAAATTATAACTAGCCATACAGTTGAAACTACAGAAACAGTGTTTAACAAAGAAAGTATCACCCTCCTTCTTTTCTGGTAACCCTACTGGAGGATTATCAAAAGGCTCTGTATCCCAAAAACAACATACAGTTGTCTTTTCTGGCATAGTTCTGCTTTCATTACATCTTGTAAACTCGCTTAAAAGTGGTACGATTTTAACTGATTTATTAATAGCCGAAAATGATACAGTCTTTTTAACTTCCATTTCTGGTACAAAAGCAAAACTATGCGATGCATTTTCAAAATCGGCATGCATATTTATATTAATATTTGGGTCATATGGAATTGGTCCGACACATTCATCATTTTGTAGAAATATGTTGTTTTTCGAACTATCATCAAAGATACCTTTAGATATATTTCCTTTTATAGGAAAGTGTAAAATCGTATTTTCTATCTTTGTCATAAAGAAAGATTTTTTCGGTGTTGATATTATTTGTTGTTCTTCTAATTTATCTGTTTTATCTTTTGTTGGTATTGTAACAATTTTTTCATTTGAAATGTCCCTATTCTTCGGCTTTCTACCTCTCTTTTTAGGTAGTATTGGAGTTTCTTCGGCAATAGCTTCGATAGGCAATTCGGACATAAAAAATCTTTCTTTAATATTAATTATACCCATATTCTTTAAGTTACTAGTCCATAAACCCTGACAAATCACCCACCTTCAACTTTTCTAACGCAATCTTGGCCGATTCCTGTTCCGCCTCTTTTTTATTCGGGCCTCGTGCCTGCCCCATTTTTACCATATTATCCTCTCCAATTGGCACCATTACGCACATTGTAAAGACCGCATGATTGCTTAATCCTTCCATACTAATCTGCTTATAAACCGGATTGCGACCCTCGAAATTCTTATGGCAGTAGCGCAATAATTGATCCTTGTAGTTATCGTCGTTTTCAATGAGGTCCACGATATCAATTAATTCAACATTTTCAATCATTGCTAGGACAAAATCATTACAAAATTCAAAACCAAACAGCTTGTATGTAACTCCTACAAACGATTCAAAACAGTTCTCTAACAATTTCGGATTATCACGACCTCCACAAATATCCTCTACATACTTTGACATTACAATAAACCGTGTTAAATCTAAATAACTACTTAGTTTTGCCAGTGTTTTAGTACACACCAACTTTGTCCGTAATTTAGTCATAAAACCCTCTTTTTCTTTAGGATACCGATCAAACAAATAATTAGCAATAATAAGATCAATTACAGAATCACCTAAAAACTCATAACGCTCATTACTAACTTCTTGGAGCGGAATAGACCATGTTTTGGATTCTTCTCGCAGTTCATCGGAAATCTTAATGTTGTATTTACAGTACGATTTGTGATTAAAGGCAATTTGAAACTCTTTGATATCCGTCTTGCTAATTTTACTTTTTATCTTAGAGTAATCCATACCAGAATTGTCTAAAATAGAAAATAAATCATCTCGGGTTAGTAGAACATTTGAAGCATTGTAAATATTCCTCTCGTGTTGCTTCTCCTTATCAAATTTATCCATGTAGTAGGCCATTCGTATCCTTTATTGTGTTCTAAATCATTTTAATGGATTTCAATTTAGCACTTTTGTAAAAGTGCGGTCAAAACACACTTTTGCCAATCATCCGCCCTTAGGCGGATGTGGCTAGGAGCAAAGCTCCGTCGAAAAGTGTAAGTCAAAAATAGATAAATATATTAGGATAAATCTATAGTTTCTTGTATGGTTAAGTGGTATTTAATAAGATCTATTAGAACATGTATAAATTATATTAGGTCCTTTAGAGAAAAGAGAATACCAATTGTAAATATTTCCTCTCAGAATTCTAATACATCTAATATAATTTATACATATTCTAATAGATCTTATTAGATTACACTAGATTTACTAAAAACTATAGATTATAAATTTATCCGAATACATTTATAAATACATTTATCTAAGTTTTGACTAACACTTTTGTTAAAAGTGTTTTTTGAGCCTAAATATGTTATAGAATATTACTATAGAACCTAATAGATGATTTAGTTTAATCCGTTCTCCTAAAAAGAACCATCCCATTATAAAGGCACTTAATGAACTTGTAAACGAAAGGCCACTAAACCAACTAATCGGTATTTTAGTTAACGAGAAGAGTCTTAATGTATATCCTATACCACCTATTAACATATTGTACAATATGATACGCTTCATAAAACCACCATGGTTAGTTAATATATACCACCAATTGTCCTTCTTGTTATCCTTTTCCTTTTGTATCTTTTCATCTTTCCTATCCCCTTCAGAAACCTTTTTTTTAACTTCCTGTGACTCCTTGTACTTTTGGTACAAATACCAAATCATAAAAAACACAAATGATGGGGCATATAGCGAATAAAGACTCATAAAGGGATTTTGAATATTTACTCCTTTGTAGAAAACACCAATTATCGCTTCGGTTAAAGCAGCTATAGCAATAAAGACAAATCCCTTTTTAACTATGTTTCCATCATGTGGCGGAGAAGAAGAAATATTTACATTAGCACCCTTTTCGCCACTTATTAGTGTATCCATATTTAATATACCTACACCTATCAAACTGCCAAATAGGTTATACATCAAACCTAATGTTAATTCAGTACCTAAAAAGATACGAGATAGTAACACTTGTATTATAGGATAACTGTAAAATGTAGTTAATGAAACACCAGCATTTAAGTATTCAAAACCCTTATAGGAACTGTAGATGTGTAGCATATTTATTGCAGATATTGCTAAATATTTCGGCTCAATTAAAGTTGTTAGGATATTCATACCCTCTCCACCTATCACTAAGAAAGGCAAAGCTAAACATATGTATACAACTATTCTAACAATTAATTGTACTACAATTGATATATTTGCTATATAAGATTTTATTAGGATTGGATAGGAACTTAGTAATACATTTGAAACAAGCAATGCTATAGTACCGACATAAAAGTCATTCATCTCTTGTTTTAAGTGTATATTTTATTATTTTAGAACAATTCTAATATCCTAACAGTTTATTTACAGCCAATTTCCAATTATGCAGTTCCTTTTTCCGGGCAATTGTATAATAATCTTCTAGGAGTAAGAACATTTCTACTAGTTCATCTAGTAATTCTCTAATTCTATTCGTAACCATAGAGTTACAATGTATCTTCCCAAATACCTGATATAGAGTTATTATTGTTTTTAATATTCCATTAATATTATCTACAGTTTCATTATTAGCATCTACAGAATCATCTAGACATATTTCCTGTAAATGTTCAAAGTATTCCATAAAATGATTGAATAGTTCTTTAGAACAATAATCAATACGATCCTTTAACATACTTTCTTGGTCTAAATATTGTCCTTCATTAAATAAGAAATCAATTGTATAGTCGCGGTCATTGTACTTTATCGTAAATGGGAAATTATACAGTTGTTTTTTTTCATCAAAATATATCACCGATTCTACTAGTTCCATTTTGTTATTATTTTATAAATAGGTTTTAAACTACTTTTAACTTTTTTAGAAACACTTTTTAGAAACACTTTTTAGAAAAAAGTGTAAGTCTTGCTTGACAGGTAATAAGGACAGAGTCCTTATTACAGCCTCGGCCTGCTCTTCGAGCAGGCTCGGCAAAATGCTGTAAGCATTTTGTAGCAAGCAACCCTTAGCCACCACCGCTTTCGACTCAAATTTGGTTCCCAAATTTGAAGGCGCCCAATCGCGAGAGCGATTGTTCGCGGTGGCGTGTAAGTCAAAAAGAGAAATCTATGATAAATGTATTTAGTTAAATCCATAGATAAATATAAATCTGTTGTTTTGGGTTATTCTAAATTGTTCTAATTTAATCCAGTTGGATTTAGTTGTTTTTTGTTGTTTCTATTTGTTTTTAGTGTGATCTAATATAATCTATTAGAATATGTATAAAATCTATTAGGTCCTTTAGAGAAAAGAGAATACCAATTGTGAATATTTCCCCTCGGATTTCTAATACATCTAATATAATTTATACATATTCTAATGGATTATATTAGATTACACTAGAATTACTAGAAACAATTAGATAACTATAAATTAATTAGATAAGGCTTTTTAGTACAGCTCAAATAATTTGTTCCACAAAGGTTTAACAAATTATCGTCATAAAGTTTCCATTTAGGAAAGTACTAATTTACACAATTCTAGGAATATTTACCGGCCGCCCAATTTGGGCGCCGGACCTCATCCACCGCATTGAGTATCCCTTTTCTGTTTACCGCTTTTACCAACACTTTCCTTCTTCGAAGTACTCTTCTTAGAGTCTTTCGAATCACCTGTAAAATAACTAAAGAAATCCATTTTTACTATTTAGTTAGATATAAATTTCGTTTAATGTACACTATAAATTTCTAGATATTTATAAAGCCTTTAGCTAACCTTATTACTTAAAATGTCCTATTTTGATGATGAATATGCCGAAAATACAAATAATGATTTAGGTGACTTTAATGAATATGATGAAAATGATAATCCACTTATTTGTAGAGAAGAACTAATTACACTAACCCTTAATGAACGACAAGATGCCACATGGCACATGTTTAACCTGTTTGAAAGAATTATAATAGAGGAAGAAATAGATTTTATACGATGTATGACTTATAGTAACTTTAACAGATGGTTTATTCATCATTTTGAAAGTGATTTAGTAGACTAATTATTTTATTGTATTTATTAAATTACAATTTTAATAAATGAAATATATTTTATACAACTTTTATTCATTAGTTTTATAATATTTATCTAGAACACATTTTATATATTCGAATTCTTTATTAGCATCTTCTGAGCTATTAACCTTGCTTCACATAAACACCCTACATGTAGGGTGTTTAGTGAGCAAGTGACGTTACTTTATGTGAATAAAGGTTAAATGTATAGATTTCAGAAAAATTATTACCACCACTAAAAAAGAACAGACTACCACCAATGCTGTTTTTCTCATTTTCATATGTTAGCGTTAATTCTTTTTCCTTAATTACAAAGGATGATATTTTTGTTAGGTTAATTAGTTTTTTACCACCGCCTTAGACATTATAGATTCTAAATATAGAAGACATCTGTTACAATTTAATTTATGTAATTAACCAATCCTTTGTATTATTTACAACTTTTTATGCATGCAAAAAGTTGTACAACTTTTCATACATTTTCAAAACCCATTGGAACTTTTTGGATTTTCGAGGCCTCTTCGAAAAACCCTCAAATCTATCACAACTTTTATGCATGTAAAATTTTATTGTTTTCTACTCACTAGAAATACTCTACATATTTAGTGTTCTCTTTACACCACTGTTTCGGCCTCTAGGTGATTCGGCAATACTAGGAATATCGCTACCAGAATCCTTGCTTAATATATCATCGAAACCTTGTGGACCTCTCATGCCACCACTAGCCGGCTTTCCATTGCCGCCATTGCCGCCCTTAGGACCCATGAAACCACCCATTAGGCCGCTCATGAAACCGCCCATGCTACCTAAATCCGGCATTCCACCACCCGCGCCACCCCCAGCACCACCTTCCATAGCCCCAAACATCTCCTGCATCTTTTGTTGTGCCGGCTTAATAATCATCTTCGAGAGATGGAAATAGAAGGCACTACCAGCAAGAGTCATTAGTAATTTAACTTCCGGACTAATATGACCCTTGTTCTTGTACTTTTCATAGAGCTCCTCAAAGATATCATCGTACTCCGAGTAGTTCTCCATAACACTTTCCGACCAACCATCTAAATCAATGTCAAACGGGTTTACACTATGATTCACAAATTCAAGCGTACTTACTACACCCATAAGTACTCTACGTTGAAACTTAATACTATTCTGTAGATCACGTTCGTTCTTAAGGCGTTCATAGGACTTCTCCATTTCCTCTACACTCGAGCGCATATTGAACTTTTGCGGAATCTTAATACCCCTCTTTTCAAGCTTATCAAATAGAAACAACAATTCCTGCTTTCTTTCACTTTCATTGGCATAATTTTTGGATTTAACTCGATCCTTAATTCGTTCTGATAGTGAACTAGCATTACTACCACGACTATCTTCACTAGCACCATCCATAATATCTTTTACCTTATCTAGTTCATTGAAGTCCAGATCTAGAGAACGTTTACTAGCGCGGCTAGAACGGCTACTCTCGCTTCTAGAATCGCTACGAGAATCTACACTTTCCTCCTTAGGTACATTCTTTTTCTGCTTGTTAGCAATCATGTCTAGGCCGAAATCCATACTGTCCGGTTCAACAACAGGCCGCTTAGGAACAACTCGTGGTGGCGCCGAAACCTTAGCTTGGTCCTTGTTGACATTTACTTTAGGTGTATTTGGCTTATCTTTGTTCTGTCCACCAAAGTTGAAAAAGTTATTAGCCGAAGTAGCTTTATTACCAACACTCATTTTCTCTTTGGTAAATACTAAGGAACCCGTATCGCTCAGTTCATTGTCAAAGTTGATATCTTTTAGTTCATCTAGATTTATATCATCCATATCATCTGGTGTCAAGTTCATGGTTCGTTTAACATCTTTTTGAATTTTAAATTCTTCACTCATTTCTGTGTACTAAATATATTACAGACTCTAATTTAATATTTTAAACGCTATTTTCTTTAACCCTTTTTAAGCTATTTAGAATACTGATTATTATTTCTTTTGAATAGCAATCTTTCTTAATAAATCTAGAAATAAAAACATAAGTACGCCACAACCAGCAAATATGATAAACTCTCTAATAAACACATTCTTTGAATAGTCATCAAATTCAGCTCTACATACTTTACAATGCTTCAAATGGCCTAACATATTTATACAATCTACACGCTTTCCACTCCCCTCAAAGCCTTCATGGACATTTTCGCGCTTAAGAATGCTTTTAGGTTTATTACTAACATTTATACGCTTACCAACAACCTTTCTAGTAACTTCGTCACTGGTTACATCACTATACTCATCTTCATCAGTGAAGTAACGTTTAGTGTAACTAGGTTCACACCAATCCTCCATATCTCTATGGGATTGTCTAAAGTAACGAGTTTCATCATCATTGTTTTTGTATTTCTTGGAGGATTCGTCGTAGGATTCGTCGTCTGTTTCACGGCTTTCTAAAACTCTATTAGTTCTATTAGTTGCCATAGAACCAAAGTTGTTTCTGCGAAACTTTTTAAAGTTGGCCGGATTTTGTACCGGGTCCTTAACTACATAAGGATTTTCCATAGGTTTACCGGAATGTAATTCTTCTACACCCCATGCTTCTTTTATTGATGCATATACCATTACTATTTATATTAAATAAAATAAATTTGAAATATTTGGCAGTTGTCTATATTTTATAATAAATTAAATTCTAATATCATATAAAATGTCTATAGATAAAACTTTTAATAGTCCAACTGGATTTACAGTTAAACAGTTCTTTGATGGAAATAGTTCTGATGGTAGTTCATTCGTAATAGATAGTAAAAATCGTATAGTAACAGTTGGAACGGCCAATGATGGCACGAATGATCGTCTGTTATTGGCAAGATATACCCAAGCAGGTATTCTAGATACAACTTTTGCCGGTGGTGCTGGATATGTCACAACATTAATCAATGGGTATGATGCATTTGGTACTTCTGTAGCTTTAGACAAAAATAGTAATATTATAATAGCCGGAACTGTAACCTACATTGTAAATAGGTTAACATATAGATATATGTTTGTCACAAAATATTCGGAAACTGGTATAATTGATAATACATTTGCTGGTGGAGCTGGATATATTATCCAACAATTCATTGATGATACAAACAACCGTGCGAACGATCTATTTATAGATAATAACAATAATATTTTAGTAACAGGTAATTATGACATTTACACCGAAAGTTATATGTTTATAGTAAGATATACAAATTCTGGTGTATTAGATACTGCTAATTTTGCTAGTGGTATTGGCTATGTTATAAAACGTTTTAAAAACAGTGGTACGGTATCAAATTCTATTGTAGTTGATAAAGATGATAGTATATATATTGGTGGAAATATTTCAACAATCGATACCTCATATATTCTATTAGCAAAATATACAGATTCTGGTATTCTTGATACTACATTTAATAACGGCAGTGGATTTCTAACTAAACAGATTGTAAATGGAAAATCAGCTACGTGCAACTCGTTAATATTAGATAAAGATAGTAATATTTATATTACTGGTCAAGCTGTTACTGGCATAGTTAATGTTAACAATGGAGACCAGCCAAATGGTATATCTACGTGGGATGTTTATTTAGCAAAATATACTAAGAGCGGTGTTCTTGATAAAACATTTGCAAACGGAAAGGGTGTTGTTACGACAACTATTGAAAAATATAATTCTGAAGGTATCTCTTTAGCCCTTGATACAGATAATAATATATTAGTTATAGGTAAAACAAGTGTAGGTACAGGAAATTATTTTCAATCCATTTTAGTAAAATATACATTTGATGGTATATTAGATACTAATTTTGGTAATGGTGATGGTAATGGTTATATAAAAATAGAACCAACAAATTATACGAGCAACTGGCAAAAAAAAATATTAATAGATAATAATAACCGCATTTTACTTATAGGATATATACACAGTGGTTATGCTGATTTGCTTTTTATTTTATCAAGATATTTAAACATCGATACACCTGCTACAACCACTACAACCACTACAACCACTACAACATCTACAACATCTACAACTACTCATCGCGAACCAATTTGTTTACCTTTAGGCACTCCTATTAATACTGACCAAGGTATAGTGGCAATTGAAAAAATAAACCCATCTGTCCACACTATTAACAGACAACGTATTGTTGCTATTACACGCGCCATCACACCCGAAAAGCACTTTATATGTTTTGAAAAACACTCGATTGCTATAAATTGTCCTAAAGAACGCACTTTAATGACCCCAGGCCACTGTGTACTTTACAAGGGAACATTATTAGAATCTAAACACTTTGTTGGACGTATAGATGGTGTTCATACAGTACCATACAACGGTAGAGATGTTTTATATAATGTATTAATGGATAAACATAATATAATGGTTGTAAATGGTATGGCATTAGAAACATTACATCCTAGTAATAAAGTTGCTAAAAAGATATTAGAAGAACTCTAGGATACCATAGAGTATTCCAAAGTGCCAAATTTTTATTGACACTTTATGGCTCCATAAAATATATTAGTTACTTTAGAGTAATAAAGTAAATATTATAATAAAAAGATACAAATAAAAATTCTCTATTTCTTTATCGAAATGATCGGTTTACAATTATCCGTCCCACAATTCCACTTCATATCCAATCCTGGCATCTTAAATAACGATTCTACTTCTACGCCATTTGCGACTAATGTATGTTCTAAGTAGTTATCTAGTACCATATTGTAGTACTCTATATTATCCTCTTGTAGCTTCATAGCCACCGAAGAACACTTCATATGGCACCAATGGCCCTCATTACGATAGGCATGTCCTTCACTCATGTATAGGTCCATTATAGGCTTGTTAGCACCCAAGGACCCCTTGTGAAGTACATATAGTGGGCACTTGTCTTCTCTACCAATAAAACTATTTACTCCTACTATCATAGTTACACGACCCTGAGCTGTCTTTACTAAATCGCCTCTGGTGAGGAGTTCTACTGCTCTGTAGCCACTTGGTGTTAATATCATAGTACCTCTTTGGAAACAAATGTTATTCAATATAACAAAAGAGCTAGCTATAGCCGGATATGTAACACCATCAATAGTTATTTCAAAGAAGCCATTTTGAACAGCATATTGTAGCGGAGGTACATATATTTTCGGTAAACGTACCGTGTTGACAATAGAACCTGGAGTTAAATTAATGATCGTAACGGTATTAGGAGGAGCACCAGTAACAGTAACAACTTTAGCCAATAGTTCAGCTCTATAAGCATCATTTTTTTCCTTAGAATCTATTAGAGAGAATGGAGCACTGATGGCCCATTCAACCTCATCGAATCCATTTGGTGGTAGTGTTGTAGTACTAGTAGTTGTAGGAGGTAAAGTTGTAGTAGGAGGTATTGTTGTTGTAGGAGGTAAAGTTGTAGTAGGAGGTATTGTTGTAGTAGTTGTAGTAGTTGTAGTAGTAGGAGGTATTGTTGTAGTAGTAGTTGTTGTAGTTGTAGTAGGAGGTATTGTTGTTGTAGTAGTAGGAGGTATTGTTGTAGTAGTTGTTGTAGTAGTTGTAGGAGGTATTGTAGTAGTTGTAGTAGTGATTGGCACTGTTAAGTATTTTGCTATATAACCACTTAGATTTGTACTTGTATTAGTAATAGGAGTAACTCCACTGCCAATATCTAATGTACCTATGAATTCACCAGTAACATATACATCACCACTTGATGAAATAGATATGGAAGTTCCAGAGGTACGATCCGTGCTAAGTGGACCACCTATATATGACAGAGATGCCGGTGTAAGTGTACTATTATACTTGGCTAAAAAAGCACTGGCGGTTATAGTATTAGTAGTGATAGGTGTAACTCCACCACCAATATCTAATGTACCTGTGAATGTACCAGTAACATATACATCGTTACTTGATGGAATAGATATGGAAATCACGAAAGAAGAATCAGTGCTAAGTGCAGTACTCATATATACTAGAGATGCCGGTGTAAGTGTACTACTATACCTGGCTACATAAGCACTACCAACAGTACTATTAGTAGTAATAGGAGTAACTCCACCGCCAATATCTAATGTACCTGTGAAGCTACCAGTAACATATACATCGTTACTTGATGAAATAGCTATGGAATGCCCATTTGAAGACTCGGTACTGAGTGTACTAATCATATATACTAGAGATATTGGCGTTAATGTACTACTATACTTGGCTACAAAAGCACTGGCGGAATTAGTATTAGTAGTAATAGGAGTAACTCCCCCACCAATATTTAATGTACCTGTGAATCTACCAGTAACATATATATCGTTACTTGATGAAATAGATATGGAACGCCCTTCAGAAAAATCAGTGCTAGGTGTACTACTCATATATACTATGGATATTGGAGTTAATGTACTACTATACTTGGCTACATAAGCACTACCACCATCACTATTAGTAGTAATAGGTGTAACTCCACCACCAATATCTAATGTACCGCTGAATATACCAGTAACATATACATCGTTACTTGATGAAATATCTATGGAACGCCCATCAGAAAAATCAGTGCTAAGTGTACTAATCATATATACTAGAGATGCCGGTGTAAGTGTACTACTATACTTGGCTACATAAGCACTGGCAGAATTAGTATTAGTAGTAATAGGAGTAACACCCCCACCAATATCTAATGTACCGTGGAATCTACCAGTAACATATACATCGTTGCTGGATGAAATAGATATGGAAAAACCGTAAGAATAGTCTGTGATAAGTGTACCACTCATATACACTAGAGATATTGGAGTTAATGTACTACTATACTTGGCTAAAAAAGCACTACCACTAGTACTATTAGTAGTAATAGGCGTAACTCCACCACCAATATCTAATGTACCGCTGAAGTAACCAGTAACATATAGATCTCCGCTTGATGAAACGGCTATTTTAACATTTGATACTGAATTTGTAGCCGATGCAGTACCAATACTTTTGAGCAATTGTGCCTCTAATGTAGTCATCAAATCTTATTATATAATATAATAAGATTTAAATTTTTGACAATACGTATTAATTAAGTATTTTAAAAATCATAATTAATTAAAATACTTAATAATGAATAACAATAACAAAGAACCCGTCTTCTATGTCATCACAATTTGTTGGAACGAATCGCCACTCCTTAAATACTTCCTAGATTATTACTCTTTTGCTAAAAAGGTCATCATCTTTGATAATATGAGTAGCGATAATGGCACTGAAATAATGAAAGGCTATGATAATGTAGAAATTTGCTACTACAATACAAATGAACAGATCCGTGATGATATCTACATTGAAATTAAAAATCACGCCTGGAAACAATTTCGTACCGAATGTGATTGGTTTATTATTATAGATATCGATGAATTCATCTATCACCCCTTAGGTATTCCTAATTATGTTAAGAGTCTTCCGAACAATGTAGCTGTTGTACAATGTAAGGGCTTTGAAATGTTTTGTCCTGATATTTTTCAGGTTCCGGGAAATAGTATTTTTGAAAAGTCCATTCGAGGCTACCCAGGTACTAAATTAGATAAATGTACATTAATTAATAGCCGATTAGTCACCGATATTAACTATCTATGTGGTTGTCATCAGGCCTATCCTAAAATTAGCGGAATAATACATAGTGAACCAAATTTTAAATTGCTTCATTATAAATTTGTATATCCTCTACAATACATGATCTCCAGATATCAAGCCATGGCTAAAAGATTAAGCAAACAAAATATTGAAAGTGGTTACGGTTTTCACTACGCAAATATGAACAGTTTAGTTAAAAAGTATAATGATTTGGCTAAATTTAGCGCGCCTATTATTGAAATGCCACAATTCATAACTATTCAACCAACTAATCAATAAATACTCTCTATTAGTATTATGAATTATAAAGAGTACTGGAACCATTAACCTTTATTCACATAAAGTAACGTCACTTTTTTCCAAAAACACCCTACGATTAGGGTGTTTTTGCCGAGTTTTCCCTTCGGGAAAACCGAGGCTGTAATCAGGGCTCTGCCCTGATTACTTGTGAAGCAAGGTTAACTTTGGCACTATACGGTATCATTTTCCAGTATCTGTTTAGCTACTTTATTTTCTGGGTGGAGTGTTTCTAGTACCATATTGTTAACACTCATTAACCCATGTTTCTCTAGTAGTACGTTGTATAGTATATCTTTGCCATTGTATGGTGTAGTATGTACACCATCTAAGCGGCCTATAAAGTATTTCGATTGTACTAATTTGCCTTTGTATAATACTTCATGGCCTGGAGTCATTATAGTACGTTGCGAAGGACAATTAATAGCAATTGAATTCTTTTCAAATACGACGAGATGCTTTTCCGGTGTTATGGTCTTTGTAACAGCCACGATACGTTTATTGGCAATAGTATGTATAGTTGTATCTATTTGTTCAATACGTACAATACCTTGATCGGTAACTATAGGGGTACCAGCAACTAAACATATTGGTTCTGTAGTAGTAGTTGTAGTTGTAGGAGGTAATGTAGTAGTTGTAGTAGTTGTAGTAGTTGTAGTAGTTGTAGTAGTTGTAGTAGTTGTAGTAGTTGGAGGTATATATATATATATAGCAACTTGTGGATTAGTAGCATTTTGTCCAGCGGCGGATAAGTCCGTTTTTGGACCCCAAGCACCTGTAAGGCTCTTAGTGCTTGCTTGAATTATAGTGTTAGTACCATTAGACCGTAGCCATACAGAGATAGCATTACCTAGACTATCCATTGCTATTTGTTGATCACCGGCATCTTGTCCAGCGGCGGATAAGTCCGTTGTTGTACCCCAAGCACCGGTAAGAGTCTTAGTGCGCGCTTGAATTATATAGTTAGTACCATCAAACCGTTGCCATACAGAGACAGCATTACCTAGGCTATCC
>JACCDO011840310.1_pt1 | contig 20336 bp, 15 predicted proteins | sample 7446101 | NCBI WGS metagenome assembly JACCDO01 (sample SAMN15323440, study PRJNA562643) | freshwater metagenome | isolation source: river surface water | place: USA:Blue River Watershed | collected 2017-08-16
CTCCTCCTCCTGGGGCGCCTCCTCCTCTTCCTGTGGCGCTTCCTCTTCATCGTTTACCTCTTGAAATTCATTCGCTTCCTGTGGTGCCTCCTCCTCTTCACTCTCTTCCCCTTCCTCTCCTACACCATATTCATCCACTTCAGGGGGTGCAGCTGATTGTGATTTAGCTGCTGCTTCTGCCTCTAATTGAGCATCTGTTTTTTGACTTGACTCCTCTAATACCTCTGCCACTTGTTCCGATTCTGCAATTGCTTTTTGACCTGCAGATTCACCTGCTGCAGATTCATCTCCAGCAGACTCCTCTGCCTGATTGTTAGCAATAGCTGCAGCTAACTGCTGTTGTGCTGCTTCATCACCTGCAGCTTCATCGCTTGCAGCAGCCTCTTGCATTTTAGCAGATCGTGCACGTAAACTTGCTAATACTGCATTATTATTGTTCTCCTGATTGTTAGCAGCAGCAGAAGGGGTAGCAGCGGCTGCAGCGCTTGCAGCTGCAGACCGTGAACGCATCATAGCAAGTGTAGCATCATCGTCAACATCCGTTTCGTTTAACGGGCTAGAGGGAGAAGAGGAATTTGCATCTTCAGCAGGTACAACCCCCACATCAGGTATTTCATCAGAAGCAGGGGACGCAGTTAGGGATCCATCTTCTGCTCGCCAAATGCACGCACCAGTGCATTGACCTGCATCTGTAATACGTCTACAATCCTTCCTCTGAAAACTGGGATGTAAATCAAAATCATCATCCTCCATCATCCATCCACGCAAAATACCACCAATTAGAATCTCCAAACGCTTTCTCTTCTCATATAACGGTAAGCGCCCCTTCATACCATCCATAATAATATCTTCAATTTGTTCGCGAATAATTGGGCCAGCCGATTTACTATTTAACCACCCAGCAACACTGAGTCTAAAATGCTGATATAATTCTTCAATCTGATTACGCTTTGACCGAATTGATAACGTAGGATTCGGCATTGTTTCATCAAATAATTGCTTATTAATTAAAATTTCAGATTCATTGAGTTTCTTAATTTTCATATCTGCAGGAATATCATCATCTTCATCTTGTCTTACAGGAATGAGTAAACCATTTTCAAGTTGTGCATATCGAATCTCTTCACGAACAGTGTCCTGCATTAATGCCACAATTTTATACCCCCTATAACTGGAAAAGCGTTGGCGCAATCGTTTATACATTGCAAGTGTTAATGTTATATTTGCAGGTTTATAATCACTCATATCAAAATAAATTGCCAGTTCTTGAGGAATAAATCCATCATCAAACACAGGGAACGTAACGTAGTTATCCGCATCACCAAACGTGACTGCAAATATATGATTATAAGGATCGCGAACAACACTTTGTGGCAAAAACTCCACATTACTAACTGCGTCAAATAATGGGACTAAATTTAGCGGTTTCTTTGTACTTTGAGCAGTGAAAGAACCATGCCCAGGTCCTTTGCATTGATCAAAATATTCATCAACACGTCGTTTTACAATTGGAGGCCAAGACCCATAAAGGCGCGAGTATTCAGTTAGAGGTGCTTGAAGAGCACGTTGGAACAGAATTGTATGATTGTGAACAGGAATCTGTTGACCAACTGGTGGTTTATTTTCAGTGTAAATTAAAAGTTCATATAAACCGGCCGAGTCACGTGTTAAAAATGCGAGATCGGCTTTTTTATGGCGTTCAGCATTTACACCAAGTGAAGGGCATCGAACAACAGGGAACGCGGTTGGATCTGTATCAGGGATTTCTAACACCACTAAATGCAACCCGCGCGGCGTAATTGGCCCAGGTTCCGCTAAAATAGGTGTTAAATGGCGTAATTCCTTGCGTTCATCAGGATCATCGAGAAAACGACGGAAACGAGCCCATGCTAAAAATGCACGCGTAATTGCATGCTCATTTTTCTCTGTCATATCCACCTGCAAATGTTTGCGCGCCCACGTGAATATTGTTGCACGAGGCGGCGCAGTGTCCGCCGGCGTATAAAATTCATTCACCAAATTACCATAATGGCTATATATAAAAATCTTGGGCGTATATGCATTTTTAAGAGTAACGCGCACTTCATCGGCCGAGTTTTTAAAGAGGAGTGGTGCAATAGCTGCAAGTAGTGATTCATTCAAATTCGAATTATCAACACCGAAACGAAGGAATCCTGTTGCATTCGGCGATAATTCCTGCTTAATTCTACTCACCATTGTATCCGATTTTTGGGAAAAATAGGACTCTAATCCAGTAGGAAGTAATCCAAAACGAGCAGGTTTTAACGGGTATTTTTCCGCCTTTTTAATATATGAAGTAGGCAACTTTTCTAATGCTACGCGGAATTCAATTGCAGTACCATATTCAATATCTGCATCATCCTCTTCACCACGGTAGCGTTCTTTTTCAGCAGCAACCGCCTCATCTGCAGCACGTTCTGCATCCGTCTTTGCAGCATTCTTCATATGCTTAAATGGTTTATCAGTTAAACGCTTATTTGTACTACTGTCTTTTAGATAGCAACAAGGTAGTTGTAAACCTTCAATTGGGTGATTACTTTCTTTTAGGAAGTTGACGAATAAATGTTGTTTATCTGTACCAGGTTTATTTACACGTTGAACAACTGTGTATCCCTTATTTGCCTCCTTACGTTCCGTAATAAGTTTACCATGGCAAAATGGGCAACTGTTACTCGGCTTTTTAAGACCACGACGATCTTTCTCAGAAACAAAGTCACGTGGCCGTATCATAATACGATCATATAGGCAGAATAACGGCGGGCAGAAATAATAATTGGGGCGTGCAGGATTACTTCCATAACGCATAAGACGATACACTTCAGAATGCAACGGCGGCTGCTTTGGATCCTCATCACCGTCATAAGGATATACAATAAAATGTATTCCATCATTCTCATAAATGTCCAACATTGTATCAAATTCCTCCTTTGTTAGTACAACAGGTTGGCGATCTTCATTTGCCGCGCATTTACGAGCATAGGAATTATCGGCCTTGTGTTTTGTATTGTAAACAAAAAGTTTACTGTCAAGTTTTTTAAGGCGATCGATAAACCAGCCGAACGCTTTTACGCCAGGGACTTTTGAGGGGGGTTTTGCACCAGGTCGCAGAGTTTCAGATATTGCAGGTGCAGACTCATCTGGTGCTGGTTTGTATGTTTTTCCTTCCGTGGTCGCTTTTATGACGGGTGACGAGGCAGAATCTGCAGCAGCGGCGGCGGCAGAGGCGGATGCAGGAGGGCCAAGCATAGCACCAGTTGCTTCATCAGGGCTCGATAAACCAATACCGCTTGAATTAGACGACTCATCACTTCCTTCACGACTTCCAGGACTATGCTCCTCCTCCATATCATCCTCCGCCTCCTCCTCAGCCCTATAAATCTCCTCCATCGACTCCTGAAAGGCCGCCTCCTCCGTTAAATCAATCTCTAAATCCTCTAAAGGAACCGATAAAAATAATGCAAGTAGCGTATATATTGTTTGTAAATCACGGATTGTCCTAATGCGCGATATATCAATATAGTAGCTCTGTAAGCCACCATATATAGTAATATCGGTACCTGGATGTTTTGATTCAATAAACTTGTTACTTGTTGGGTACCGTTTTTTGAATTCATTTTTTTTATCCATAAATAGTTTAAATTCAGATAAGGCCTCAGGGCGAGATATACCAAACTCAGTTGCAATTTGTCCAATAATATCATGGTCCTCCTTTACTTCATTTACTTGGTAACGATCGGCTAAAAGAGATATAAATGCAAAAACAGGGCTTTCCGCTTTAAAGAGAGAGACAGCTTTATACCGCATAACAATAAGGGGTGTATCATTTGGTAACGGGGATACTTCTGTGAAAAAATAAGAAAAGAATTTCAGCCGTTTAGAGAGATCTTCTGTACTCATACGTTCTTCATCTTTTGGAATTGCCACTGTAATTCGAACACTTGTTTCATCGAGTTCAGGCTCGTAATCATTATAAGGAAATCCTTCAAATGCTTCTTCCATAATAGCGGGAAAACGCGAAAGATCTTGTTGTGCATCGAGTAGTGGGGCAGGTTTTGTGGGAACGAGTGTAATATCTGCGCTACCATCTTCAAGGAGACGAGCAGTAATAAATTGTGGTAAAACACCTGGGGCCTCTTCGCGAAGTAAGATTTTTACCATCATGTAATCGCTATCCTTAATTGGTGATGTTTCAGTTGCCCATGTATTGAGAATATCAGGGTTTGTAACAGTTGGAATAGGAACAACTCCAGTTACATGCATTTTAGCAAGAGCAGGGCTATCTGCCGGCATTAAACGATAAAAGGGGCGGCGATTATTCACAGGTACACTATAGAAAAGATACTCAAGGCCAGGAAATTTATCAATCTTTTCCTTATAACTCATTCGAATATAACGATACCCATCTAATTTATAACTAAATGTAGCGGTATAACCACCACTTACAAGTAGATCTTCAATGCGACGTAATTGCAATGACCGATATGTGACATAGCGAATAAGTTGTCTTGCGTAATATCGATCTCCTTCGGTTGGTTCATACGGTCCTTCATCGCGTATATTAGGGAAATACATGCGAAATTTACCATTCCAGACTTTCTCAGAGATAGGGACGGGACTTTGATACAGATTTTTGAGGGACTGTAGGGAAAATGCGTGAAAATAGGGCACGCCTGTTGGAAAGAATGATGCGAGTGAAAAACGACCGTTTGATTCAAATTCAACGCTTGTTTGATTGCCCACTGCATCAACAAATTTACGATCAAGCTTCGAAGAAGGAATACGTTTTAAAGGAGAATCTAAATAAATGACCTCCAAGTTATTTTTAGCACTTTTCTTTTTACTATCAACGTTGATAGTGTACCAATCATTATCACCTAAATATTTGCTTTCAGCAGTAGGAGGGTCTGTCGGTTTTGTTTTATCATAACCTAAATACTGAAACTTGGGAATCCAATGAATCGCATCCTCATCGCCGAAATTATCATATATATGTTTATATACTGCATATTTAACATCCAATATAGTTGAGAAAGGAAATAACTCAAATGACGTATATATCCATTTATTTTTATGGTAAATTGCAACTTGGATGGGTTCAAACTCAGCAGTTAGAGTCGGAAGCATTGTAATATTTTGCAACTCTTCAAATATTGAATAGCCCATGTCAGCTACTGCCTCATCATTATCGTCGGCCATCTATACTGTAAAAAGCTAAGCATTTATGTTCTCAGTCGCATATGCAATGGTATGTTATTAATAGAATAGTTTACCGAGTTTCAATGTACTATTAGAAGAATTAACTGCTGCAAACTCTTCATCTTTAGATTTATCATACGATGGTTGATCCGTTATAGAAACACCACAATAAGGTACAGGCTGTGCTGTAAAATTCTGATGTGTATATATACCTTTTGCCTCGGCCTCTTTTAAAATCCATGCAAAGTTATTCCAGAAATCGGGGCCATGTCCAATAGATTCTGTCATACAATGGCCAAGCTCATGAAGTGTCACAAATGTCATCACATTCTCATCTACAAGACTCTCATCGCCTGGCCGCCGTTGTCGGAGACATAAATGCATTGTTTCTCCTTTATTTACGCTATAGGAGGTGTGTTCTGCATCAGGAGTTGCTTCCACCATTCGCGCAGGTTCTGCAATAAAATTCTTCATAAGACGACGAACTTGTGGTTTGTCTGGATAAGTTGCTTGGAAATGTTCAATAATTAAAATAAGGCGTTTGCGAATTTTAGCCATTAGATCGGCTGCCTGTTGTTTATCGGGCAGATCACGTACTCTGTATGTTTTTCCATCCACATTGCTTCGCACATCAACAAGTGGATACTGACCACCAGATATCATACTCTTGATAAATCCACCTAGTCCACTCATATTCTACTAGTTAGTTATTAAGAAGTATTTACATACTCTGAAATATTCAAAATATGTGAATAATTTATATAATAATTAAACAACTGTTTAACCAATTTCGAGGGGTCTTCTGTTGATATCGGGCTCGATAGTGGGGACATTGAAGATGGAGACGGGCATCTGGGGGTTCGGGGGCTCGCTGCGGAGCTGCAGGTTGGCATTGCGCATAGACTGGCCAACAGTGTTGACACCGATGAGGGCGCCGGCACTTAGGAAGTTCTTGCCCTTCAGGGAGCCAACGCCCATGGGGTTCTGCTGTGCCCAGACGCTGTTCGGGTCCTTGGGTAGCAGCTCGCTGGGTGTCAGCTGATCGCGAGGGTAGCAGCCAGCAGGCGCCTCGGCATTGCCGAACTGTGCAGGGCCCTCATACGCATTCACATCGGTAGAACCGTTTGCAACATTGGGGTTACCAGTGGCAGCGGCGGCCTGTTCAGCACCAGCACTGGCATTGTTCTGGAATGGCTCAACAGCCACGCCCATCTGACCACTTGCTCCTCCAGTAACATCGGCAGTGACATTGCCACCATAACCATTCGTTTCACCAAGCACCGCACCTAGATTACCACCCATTTCTAGATTACCGCCGAGGTTACCAGTTACACCCATACCAGATAGACTGGCAGAAAACTGCTCACGAGACATAGAACCGCCGTTTGCAGAACCAGACCCTGTAGGAGGCATAGCCATCATCTTAGGGCCAAGTAGACCAAATAGTGTAGGATCCATTAAATAAATTGCACCAAACACTAGCACAACAACTAATACGACTGTAAAGACTGATGTGCCATCCATTACTGTATCTGTAATATGTTGAGGCTAGATTTTTGACACCGAATCTTATTCACTATCAAATTCAGTTTCAGTCATCTCATCGGCACTTGTTTCATCCGATTCATAGTCACCATATTTATGGATATAACGTTCTAATGCGCGTTCAGCACGAACAGCGGCCAATTTTGCCCGGAGGCGTGCTTCTTCAACACGCTGACGATCACGAAATTGCTTGTCGGACATTGATTGGCCGCCGCTTTGACCGGAACGAATAGCAACTATTTCATTTGTATCATCAGCATTTCCAATATCATCAACGTCATTCACCTCTAAAATCTCTGCCGATTCTGTAGAAACAGCTGGTGCTTCTGGCGTATTGTTCTCTTCTAATTGAAAATCGATTATGTTTGCCAATTCAACGGACCAATTCATATAAATTTTACCACTTTTAAGGACAATATCTACAGGATTTAGGGAACATGTGTGCTCTGTTGTAGAGTCACCTTCAACAATTGGTAAATTATTAAAATTGTGTATTAGAAATTTAACGTATTGTTCGGGCGTATATTTTTTATTAAAAAAACGACCCTGTGTTGTTAAAAGATATTGAAATAAATCAGTTAGGTAATTTTTATATTCTTCGTCGATGAGGCTGTATTGAAGTAGTGCTTTTTTAAGACTCTCTTGTGTCATTCCTTGTGTGACAGTTAGGATATCAGATGGTATTTCGGAAATACGAAAACGATACATAAAAATCTGATTTCCATTTTCAACTGTACGTAAATACTCTGGGTTTGCACATTTCCAAGACGGCATTTGTCTGATTGTGTGTATATTAACTTTAAATAATTGTAAACACAATCAGACGAATGTTAGGGCAAACATCAGCGGGAGCTGCGCTGAATGCAGCCGGTATGGATGATAAAAAATACGCTTGGATGAAACCCTACATTGAACGTCTTGTAATGATGTTCAAATCACATGATATTCAACAATGGTTACAAGTATTTCTAATTGACCCGGTCCTCCAATATATCATGAATCGTTTTTTCGCATATTTCATAATTGCCCTTGTCATTTTTGGGGCAATTTTACTTTTTGTTATTCTTACATTTATAGTACTTGTTTTACGAACAAAACAGGGGGCTACAGGAACTGGGTTGTGTGTAAATTGTGGGAAATAGTGAATAGTTACAATTAGAATGCCTGGGCAACCACCTCCCGGTAGTATAACAGCTGCAGCAGTTGCAGAAAATGACGCTGAATTCCCTACATGGGTGCGTAATTGGATTCATTATGAGCAACTTGCAAGTGGTCTTTACAAACAAGCAATAAATGCCCGCAAAGTACGTGATGAATTTGAGGAACGAATTATGACAAGTCTAGAGCGCCGTAAAATGATGAACGCGATTTTACAACTAAAACAAGGCAAATACAAAGTTATGCAAGAAACAACAACTGCCCCATTAAGCTTGACAAATGTTGAAGGGCTTTTACACTTATATTTTAAAGCAAAAGGTGCGGCAGGTAGGGATGAAACGAGTGAAATTTTATCATTTATTAAACAACATAGGCAGCAAAATCATTCATATAGGCTGCGTCGATTAAATGATCCGAGTGAAGGATTACCAGAGCCTACTGGGCAACTTGAACGATGATTATCCCCTCCGCAGAAATAAAGAGCTTAAGGTTTTAGACTATAATTTACTATTATAGTCTAAAGTCATCTTCTTCTTTATAAGAGTAGTAAGAGAAATTTATGAGCGGTGGTGTTTGGAAAGCTGGGTCGTTAACACGGCAGAATGAGAGGCCTGATGTATTTGAACGATGGCGTGTAAAAGAGGAGGGACAGCGCTGGATGGAATTCTGGAATGGTTGGGTGTATTTTGAAGATGGTGATGCCTATTTACGATATGAATGGATGCATAATTTTATGAGTACAATTATTGAAGAACATAAGAAACGTGGTTATATATTTGCATTTAGTCTGCAGACAATGAAGCGACGAATGATGTATTGGTTGTTTGAGTTAGATGATGCAGCACAAACAGGGCGTGCACCATTAGTGCCGGCGGTTCACGCGGGTCATAGAAATTTAATTGATGACTTTACGGAATATGATCATGCATTTGATTTCTCCAAATTCTGGATTGGCTTTGTTGCAAAATGGGCAACATGTGATATGCTTGACAATTATGATGATAAACTGGCTGCTCTTCTACCTGCATTTTTATATGCACATTTAGATACTGTGAAGTCGTCTGCAATTATTGATGCGGATAATTTGAAGGAGGAAATTGACCGTGCGATTGCAGAAGAGGAGGAGGAACTTGGTATACGTAGACCCGATGATAGACGGCGTGATGATATGTATTATCAAGACACAGGATATTACAAAGGTAATAGAGATTATAGCTAGGATTCCCCAACCGTCCCCTCCTAGGCCTCATCCCAGCGCCCTTGGCTAAATGGTAGAATACCAATATTTTGCGAGTCAGCCTTGAATTCTGCTACGCGCTTATCATATTCAAGCGCATCAGGGGTAAAAGGATTTGCTTCACCATTTGGCAGCAAGCTGCTATCGTGGTCTTTTTGAGCCGGTTTTACACCATAGCAAGTTACACCAAAACGTAAATCTGGGTTATCAAAATAACCGCCATTTATGCCTGGCTTGCCACACGCCTGACGCTGTTCCTTTGGACCCTTCTGGAGTTTTTCATATGTTGCCTCCTGTGTTGGATACACCGCCTGCTGACCCTTCACCCAACCATAATTGCACCAATCAGCACCCTGTTCATACGCCTCCTTCACCTGCTGATATGTTGCTAACTCCGCACCAAGCGCATTACATAACGGCTCAGCGTCCTCATATCTATAACGGTTTTCCTTAATATTAAAAACCTCCTTCTTCTGTGGAGGGAGTTGTTTATTAATTATATCAGATATTCCAGGAATATTGGACATATCAGGTAATTGAGGAACACCGCTGTCAGGCAGATAGGCGGGTGTGGGCACTCCAGGCAGGATTGCAGGCTGATCTGCAGGTGGTTCTACAGGCGGTTCGACAGGCTGATCTGCAGGTGGCGCGGCAGGAGGTGTGACAGGTTGATCGACAGGTATACCAAACGCAGCCTTTAGTCTATTAAATCCATCACGTACAGATGGAGGTAATAATTCCATTATTTGATCGAAAAAGAAAATGAAAATACCTACAAGTGTAAGTAATGCAATTAAAATAAAGAACCAAACAGATCCGAAAAAACCTGGACCTTCCGCAGATACATTTAGGTTATTCATAAAGTTTATAGAATTTCCGTTGCGATTTGCATTTGCATTTGCATTTGCACTCGCATTACGGTTCGCATTGCGATTGGTATTTGTAGTTAAATTACCATTTACATTACTATTATTGAGTCCAACAGTATTAAGGACTTTATTTGTGGCTGAATTAACAAAATTAGTCATTTTATTGGCCGCGTTTGCAAGTCCATTGGTAGCATTTGAAACTGCATTTCCAATCTTCTCGGGAACACCAAAAAGGGCATTATTCACTGCCTGGGGAGCATTTGCCATTACTTCACCAATCTCATTGGCACCTGTTCTAAATGTGTTTCCAGCATTATTTACAGCAGCATTTAGTGTGTTTGCTGCACCATTTGCTACAGCATTTGCAACACGATTTATTGCTGTAGGCAATTTATTATTTGCAGCTTTTGCAACATTATTAGGAAAGACCCGATTCATCTAACCTAAACATGTATAAAAGTATCTAAGAGACAAAACCCGGACATTGAAAACTTGCACGCAATGCAACTTAGATATAAATTAAGAAATGTTTACGATCAAAATAGTACACATTTCTTAATAAATAACTCTATATTGATAATATTAAACACCGTCATCAGGAACAGTGCGATTGCCGCCACGTTCATTTAGGAATTTACGCTGGGCTTGTGTGGTGCAAATGCAGCCACCATTGCCGCTATATGTTGCACCACAGCATTCAGGCTTCACTTGATTGTATTTAAACATAAATAGATTGTCGGGACCTAATTTAAAATCCTGGGTGAGTGGGACATTGGGCGAAGTGTAGCGCCAAGGTTCACCAGGATTTCCAGAATTGAGGCGGACTCCATCAAAAGCACCGATTGGCTTTGATTCCACATCCGCAGCATTTGCTAAATAGCAGTTTGCAAAACCCTCCGCATTCACGCGAGGAGTCACCATTATAGACATAAGTATAGTTGTAACTAAAAGCAGCATAAGGCCAGTAACTAAGAAACCAGTCTTCATTTGTCCTATCTGTTAGGAGGACGAGATTCTGTTTTTTTCAGCTCATTAGCCGTAAATGCATACGTCTCGTGAATTCGCTCAATACCAACCTCAAACGCATCTCGGACATTCATTTCATGTATTCCCGTTCGAACAATAAACTGCCCCGATTTTGTTATTAAGTTGTACAAATAGCCTTCATTAAGATAATTGACCGCCGGATGTTTCCAATCATCGTTTGAATAAATCCATGTAGCCGGCCCCACTTGCATTTCATCATCATATTCACCTTCAATAATTGTCTTACCTAGAACTGGTGTAAAGATACCTTCATTATTGCATAATACTGCATCACCGATTTCCACACAATCTATAGGGATCCATGTCATGAATTTACGAGAAAATACTTCAACATTTTCAGTGAAACCGGCAGAGAAGCTGGCGGGTTGACCTGCATAACTTCCTAGCATACCTGCAATTAGAGAATGCCAACGTCCTTCAGATGACTCTTCTATTTCTTCCCAATCACGGAACCAATATCCGCCTGCATATAAACTTCTATTTGAGATAAGTGGACAATAGACGCGTTCAGGGCTAGCTGCTGCGCCTGCGGCTGGTCTGCATGCATGCGGATGATCTGCTACTGCACAATACTCTGCCGTCTCATCATTCCATACCAAGTGATCACCACTCACAACAACTCCATTTAGAGAATACATATCTGCCCAATGACCATCCATAATATACATACCTTCAACAATGCCACCACCTGCAACACAATCTCCTAACTGCAACTCTGCAATCGCTCGCTGCCCACCATCTGCCATTTCCACCTGCGTATCAGGTGCAAAACAGAACACGGATGCTAATCCATCAACTGCAAAACCTGCACCTGCAAGTACTGAAACAGCAGATAGTAACATAGGAACAAAAGGTATTAATGTAAAGAAAAACATTATAAATACACCTGCAATTATAGATAATATAACAATTACAACAAGTGCGACAGTGTTATATGCATTAAATATAGCCTGCATCATTGAGAGGCCTGCGAGTGCAATACTATTTACTGCACCAGTTAGGCGGTCGTATGACATGCGAAAGCGCTGCATAATTCGGCTAAGCTGGTCCGCAAAAATACGGAGACGTTTATAGAAATCGCCGAGTATTTGCCCAACAATTCCATTAAGGAGATTTGCAATACCTAATTTATTTGCATTCTGTGATTCTGCAACCTGTTTTGCAGCTGCAACCTGTTTTTCGAACAATTTAAGGGGCGCAGCAAACACGGTTCCCATTGCTGTTTTTTGCATTTGTTTGATGCAAAAGGAGAAGTTATCTGCACTGAATTGTCCAGGAGTTCGTGGATCTGAATCTGGTTTATAAAATGCGCCGGCAAACATAATAGGAATTTCACAACGCCTATTTGCCCAGTCGGCCATTACAGCTTTACGACCCATTCGTGCAATTAGAATACCAGCACCAACGGTAAAACCAACAATTGTTATGATAATTGGAACAAAACTGCGACTGGCAGTTGTGGGTGCTGCATCCATCTTCTTAGTCTATTGTGATGTTATCAATTCGTGTTTATCAAGCGCAGATAATCTTGCTAATGCAGCTGTATACGGAGCTTCAGTGTCATGGCTAGCAATTTCTAAATAATCTCTTAAGAAAACTCCAGAAGCAAGCTCTATCTTTGACCCGGGAAGTGTTATAAAGCTATTAAAAATTATTGGCGGGCATTTATGGACTGTATAAATATCTCCTGCGCGTACCCAGACATTTGTTTGTATATCATAAATGAGAGTGCCGGCACCAACCTGTTCGCCTGTTGGCAGATTGCAGACTTCAGTTAGGAGGTGTTGGATGATGCCTGCAACTTTGTCACCTGTTGTCATCTCCGCCCCAAGTTTGATTGCAGATGCAGACTGGCAGGTATTATTGCGCAGACGAACTCGTGTATTTGGCGACATTGAAGGGAATAATTCATGCCATTTGTCTCCAAAGGCGGTCTTAATTGTCTCTGCAGCAGCTCCATTGAGTTGTTTATTTGCAATTTCAATCGCCTCTTTATGAGCCACAGTTGTTTCGTCGTAATCGCGGAATATATATCCACTTATGGGTATGGTATTTGTTGTTGTATTGAGGCATATTAGTGGTTTTGAATTGCCGCCTGCCCATTTAGATGCTGGTTTGGCAGAAGGGTGTGCATCCGATCGAATCCATTGTCCGTTGTGTAAAAGGTAATGATTTGTACTTACAAGAATAGTCTGATCATCTGCAGGAAGTTGAACCATTGCTTGACCATCTGCATTAAACTGAAATACAGATGTTACAACACCTCCATCTACCAACACATCTCCTAACTGCACATTCTTAATTGGAATTATACCTCTATTTTCAACGCTAATTGTTGTGTCAGGATCAAAGCAGAAAGTATCAATTACATCGAACAGTACAGTTCCACCGAAGTTTGTGACTGCTGTGAGGCCGCTCATTGCCATGAAAATGACTGCAAACATTGTTGCATAAACGCGATTCATAAGCATTCGCATACGCTGCGATAATATCTCAATACGAATAAAGAACTGTTTAAGGCGTTCTGTGAATTCTTGCATGACTGTCACAACACCACCATACATTGTTGCAAATGCGAGTTTGACCTTTTTACTCATTTCAACAAGGACACTTAGAACACCAATAAATCCTCCAAATGTCGCATATACAGGGCCCAAATATTCTTTTGCCTGAACATCAAATGATGATTTCATACAATAATTAAAATTATCACTTGTATTATAACCATATAGACTTGCAAATGGCATAATGAGTGGTTGACAGCGTATTTTATTCCAATCTTGCCGTTCCCCCATATTGACAAAAATGGATCCAAAAATATACGCAAGTATTGATAAAAATATTGATAGAAAAATAAAAGGTTTAGTATTAGATTCTATCAAAGGCGTTGAAGGTGTTGAAGGGGGTGACGGCGAAGTGTCTGCTACTGCTACTGCAGCAGTGGCAGGTGGCCCAGTATTATGCTGCAAACCGTCCATCTGTTGTTAAGGCATGTCTTTCATTATATTCTAATTGCACGCAAATTACAAGCAATTAGAATATAGTTTTCATTCTATATTATTTCTTGACAAATGTACCAATTGCATAGGTATCACTTATATATTTAGCATCTTCTCCAAATATTTTGGATGCAATTGGTTTAACTCCTTTAGAGCATTTAGATGCCAATAGTAATTTTTTATGGACTCTTAGTGGGCCTTGATCTGCAACTGCTTTTTTAATAGCGAGGCGCCGGGCTGTTAGGGGAAGACGATATTGATAATTGTATTTGAACATTTCTCCACGACGTAGTTTATTACACTCAGCGCGATTTATTGGTGAAGTAGAGGGTACAGGTGGTGCGCGAGTGATTTGTTTACGTCGCCGCCGAGTTGTTTTTTCACGAATACAGGAGGCCTTAACAGTTGCTGCCTTTTGTTTTGGATAGATCTTGTAACGTGTTCCATCTTTGCGCTGTACAGAGAAACCTTTTACGCGCGTTTTTGTGTGAAAACGGCGTGTATATGCCTTACGATATACATAACCTTCTGGACATTTGCGTGTTAATTTGCGAACAGTACTCATAATACCTCCACCAGTTTTACGAGTAGCTTTCTTCTTTTCAGCCGACTCGTGTACACATCGTGTCGGAAATCGTTTACCATTTTTACGAGTATAACTCGATTGTTTACGATATCCTGAAGGACAGCCCAAAAACGGATTATAGTATTTAGATTTTTTAAATCTTATTCCTAAACTTGGGAATGAGAACTTCATATTAATTAACAGTCAGATATTTCAGTAGAATTGGGTGTCGGATTGACCGACTTATTATTAAGAGTAAACGGATTCTTTTTGAAATTTTGATCTATATAATACTTAAAACATACATAGTTCATAGTTTTATATTGCTCTATTTTATTTATAAAGTCATTTATAAAATCTTTATGTTTAGTTAATATAGATTTAATAATATTATCATATGGTTGATTTAAATCCAATTGTGTATTATTAACAATATGTTTATGAATGATGCATAAAATTTTTGTATAAATATTGATAACGGCGGATGATTGGCTGTCAATTGCTTCTATGACAAACGGCCATAACTTGCCTTTAAAGTCATAGATGTCTTTCAAGAATTCATCTAAGTTCGCATCTCCAATGCCAGCAGTAACAAAGACTTGTTGTTGACGAGCAGGTCCTTGTTCACGAGAAGGCGCTTGTTGACCACATGCTGGTTCTTGCATTTCTACTTACACGCCTTCCAAAAACAAATTCCAGCTAAACCCATACCAACAATAATCGCAAAAAGTGTTGTTTCTTTTAGGTCTTGTCCTAGCATTAAATTACTAGTAAATCCTTCCTTTTTTGGTGGCGGCGGCTGCGTCCATACAGGCTTACTGCGATCTATCTCTAAAAACAAATCAGGCACATTTCCCATATATTGTGCATTCAAATACCATGTTTTAATCATTAATGCAAGATTATTTACAAACGTATCATAATCATCTTTTTTAACATTGTCGGGTGGCAGTGGAATTGTTAAGATTGATTTATAACTATCAAAAAATACCGATCTGACCTTCTTACTTGTAACAGCATTGCCACCCCATTGTTGACGAAATTTATCAAGCTTTTCACGATTTGTATAGATTTTTGTATATGATCCGCTACTTATAGGAAGTGTTGCAGCATCATCTATTCTTGGTCCAGCCTTTGCAATTATATCAATATTTGTATACGGGCAATCTGATTGTTTAATTTCTCCCTTCATTTCTTCCATTTTATTTGTCAATTCTGTCAATCTTGCATCAGACGATGGGCTATATGCTTTTGAACGTGATACATTTTTACAACGATCAGGAAGTGGGACAACCATACTATTGTATAAGCGTTTAAAAATCAAGCGCACATTCTATTACATATAAAGATGCCACCTCCGTCCAACCGTCGTCCGCCCCCGGTAGAGCGCAAATCTGCACAAGAGGCGTTGGCAGAATCTGCAAATAGACCGCTTGATTTTGACGCAGAAGCACGAACAATTTTCCTACGCAACGCCCTTCAGCAGGTACGAGATCTGCAGGCAGATGGTCGCAGTGTTGATGAGATCCGCCAAGCAATTCCTTTATTCTCTGAAAAGTACCCTGAACTCTTCAAAAAAGTAACAACCCCTGGGGCAGATCTTACACCCCTTCTTGGAATGCTCGGCCTATTAGAGAAAATTGGCACAGGTGAAGTGACTCATCATAATGCATCCATTATGGTGGGTCAAGCTCTCGCAGTTAAATATATGCCTGAACATTTACGTGGAGCTGCCAGTGGCGCCAGCTCCAGTGCCAGCACCGACGACACTAGCTCCAACTAATTGCCGCAATCCCTTTGAAATCTCCATTTCATACTCATTTGCACGTATAATTGGTGTAATAATTGGAAGATGAAAACGATTACAAAATTTAATACTTTCTGAAATGTGCTGATTCCACATTTCACTATGTTCATTTGTAAATCCTTTCTCGGCAAGTGCCAACGTATTTTCAATAATATTTACCTGTTGTACAGATCGCTGCCGCTGTAATTTTCTATATTCCTCGAGATGCGAACCAGTCTCTTTCCAAATACGCGCAGGTAAAAATGACGACGTTAAAATACGAGTGAAAATATCAATAATATGTACACCAAATTGTCTTTTATAACCAATGCCAATAAAGTATTGTTCAGAATTACAGGGTCTACTTGTTGCCGGTTTATAAAGAGTCCACGACTGAAAGCAACTGCCTAGCCCCAATATAAGATCTTCTGTTGGTCGCGAAAAACTATCAAAAATTTTCAACACATATACACCATTTTCAGATAAACATTGAAGAGCCATAAGAGATGATGCAATTAGAAGTGGATAGATTGTCTTCTCCTGTTCGCCATAATTGGCCGCAAAATCAACACCTCCATCCGCAGTAAACAAATGAATCATATTTTTACATTCATCACTAAAAGATCTACGATTATCTGCATCCAATATATCACCAGTACCAGATTTTCCATATAAAATCTTAATTTCTGGATGCTTCTTTAAAAAATTCATTGCTCGTTTCCAACCAGGCACCTGATTCTCATTCGGCTTCAGCGTCATTGCATATGTCTGTATAATCCGTTTTTTATATCGAGCAGCTTCATCATAAATTGCCTGGATAAATCCACCTGGACCCTCACATACATGCGCCGTTCGAAGTGTCTGCAAATTAAATCTACCTAATAAATTTGCCACCTGAATCATTTCAACCATTTTAAAATACGAGCGACTAAGTGGTCGTAACATGCAAATAGACGGTGGTGTTACTACAAATCCATTTGTAGTAAAAATAGGTTCATATACATTTGTTAATTTTTTATAATATTCCCATACATCTTCATTTAAGTTTGCAATTTTATCCTTAATTGAATTTAACTCAACAGGTGTGTTATATTGCCATTGCTCTTCATTTGTAAAAGATTCTTCGTTAACTTCTAAGTGAGTAACAGTGGCGCCACGCGATGACTCCATTGTTACTCTTGAATTCCATTGTAACATCTCCCACGGGGGAGCATTACTAATCGTCGACATAGTTAACTATGTGTTAAGCGAGTTTAGATGATTTCCAGCTCTACATCCTCCTCCTCAATCATAGTTGTTTTCTTTGTAGGCACCGCAGCAGACAGCGCATTCTTTGTACGCGCACACGCATCCGCCAAATCATCTACAATTAGGTCATCAAGATCCTGTGCCTCCTCTTCCTCCTCAATCACATCAAGTGGCGCCAAATTCTCCAGCAAACCAGGTAGGACCTGCTCATCAAGCATAATCTGGCTAAATGCAGTACCACCACGAATAGGCTGACCCATCATGATGTTTGCAGATACGCCCGTAATTGGATCCACCTCACCATACAGCGCAGCCTTCAGCAGAATACGCTCTGTCTCCTCAAAACTGGCCTTTGCAATAGGACCAATATCATTCTTATTGATACCATAACGATCTGCACTCATGAGACGACCTGCACGTGTCATTACATCACAGAGTAGACCAAGATGGCGTGAGTTAATACCCACTTCCTCAAACAGATTGGTAATCTCATTCAGTAGTGTAGCACGCGCGGCCTCAACACCTAACTGGCCATACACATCATGCACATTTGTACTATACAAACGATTCCCATCTACCGCAGGATGATTCATCACTTCCATGAAGTTCGATCCATCAGTATCTAAGATATATTGCTGCACCGTCTTGTACTCACCATCCACGTCGGCCACAAACGTCGAGTCTTGGCGGAATGTCACGGCCTTGATACCAGATACACCACGAATCACAGTCGTGTTCAGCAAATTGTTCTGGAAACGCTTAATTACATCAATGTAATCCATCTGACCAGCAACCGGCTTTGACATAATACGAATACGCATAACAAGTTTTTTGCTATTATAATCACTGTAAATCATTTCAATATCGTTGGTCTTATTTTCTAGGATGAACGCTACATCATTCATCGTGATATTCTTATTGAACATCTTCTCACGATCAAATTCAATACGCAGCACATACTTGCTAAATGGCGTATAATTTTCATTGCTCGCCGCATTATTCTCCAGTGTTTGATAGAATTCAAGTAGCTCACGATCTTCCTCTACAATTGATTCAGTATTACTGGGGTCATAGTAAATAGCGGCTTTCAGAACAATATCACGCAGCAGAGTCATTTCGAGATCCTGGCTCACTTCACGGGCCTTCTCCTTTGACTCGCGGTACTCAGGCTTCAGATACACAGTTAGAGACGTGGCCTTCGGATTCTGCGTCACCTTCAGCAACTCCTTCAGACGTGGCACACCTCGTGTAACATTACTCTTCGATGCTACACCTGCTAAGTGGAAAGTGTTCAGTGTCATCTGCGTAGAAGGCTCACCAATCGACTGCGCTGCTAGAATTCCCACAAACTCACCTGGCTGCGCCCATGCCTGCCAATTCTTCATTAGCAACATCTCAATTAGAGTATCAAACGCTTTCTTCGTAAAACGCTCCTTCACAATTAGGATGTGCGGTGCTAGCTGGAAACGCAGTAGAGCGGCCCAAATGCGATTGTAATTCTGTGTCTTCGCGAGCAACTTCTCAATGCCCTGTAGGACATAATAAGGTGTAAGATCCGTAAGACCCGCCTTTGAATCGAGACCAAAGCGAATCTTAATATTGTTAATAAGACGCTCAATATTGACTGGAGAATGCACACCGCCCTGACGACCAGAACCGAACACACCCTCCACAAGCATCTTACGATCCTCGAGAACCTCCTCTACATATCGCATTAGTTCATCGGCGTCCTGCTCACGTTCAACACCAGGCTGCATAATAGTGCTAAAGTCGATATCTTGCAGAGCAAATTGCTTACGCACATCTAGTTCAGTTAGTTTGCCGAGTGGTAGATTCTGGCCCTCCAGCTTGGTCGCATTGACACCATCCTCACCATAATGGAATTGGATGATATTCATATTTGCATCACGCACGGAGCCATCATGTTGTACTACAAGGTCCTCCATTGCCTTCACAAGCTGGCGCTGGATATAACCTGTATCGGCAGTCTTCACGGCAGTATCAATCAGGCCTTCACGACCTGACATAGCGTGGAAGAAGAACTCCTGTGGTGTTAGGCCGCGCAGGAAAGAAGACTCCACGAAACCACGCGCTTCGGCACCATCATCATACTTCTTATAATGTGGTAGGGAACGGTCCATGTAACCATAAGGAATGCGCTTACCTTCTACGGATTGCTGGCCTACACACGCCATCATCTGTGCAATATTGGTAACACCACCTTTCGAGCCGGCGCGCACCATTGCAGTCATGCGATTCTCATCGGCAAGAGATTCCTGACCAATCTTACCTGAATCATCGGTAGCCTTATTGAGTGCACCGAACACCTTCGTCTCCAGTTCCTCCTGATTAGTTTTACCCGTGTTGTTATCGAAGAGATCCAAGTGAACCTGCAGTAGAATCTCTTCTACTTCCTTCTTGCGCTTCTCGATCGCCTCTTGCATCCGCTGATTGGTCTCCTCATCTGCCACAAGATCTGAAATGCCGACGGAGAAACCATTTAGAATCAGATAAGACTCCACGGTATTCTGCAAACTGTCAATAAGATCGACAGTCGCCTTTGCACCATAATCATTGTAGGTAGTGTGAATGATACCTTTAGAGGACTTGGAGAAGATGCCCTTATCGAATGTGCCTTGTAGGACATCACCTTCACGGATCTTGA
>JACCDO011865867.1_pt1 | contig 20327 bp, 19 predicted proteins | sample 7446101 | NCBI WGS metagenome assembly JACCDO01 (sample SAMN15323440, study PRJNA562643) | freshwater metagenome | isolation source: river surface water | place: USA:Blue River Watershed | collected 2017-08-16
AGGTAACTTTGAATTTCTTGGATAACAAATTTCAAGGCACCCCCAGCTACTTATCCCCTTCTGACAATCCCATGCGTTTCCAAAGAGTATTGCTCCTCCCCATCCTGCTATTGGTAGCAGTGACTGCATGTCAAGAGAAAAAAGATTACTCCCAGGCCATCACCGATGGAAGCTATTTTCACCGTGCCCAAAACCAAATCACGGAAGTCATCATCCACGATATTTTTTCTCCTCCGGTAGCTGTTCGAATCTATTCCTATGCTTCTTTGGCGGGCTATGAGGTAGCCGCCGCCACAGATCCTACGAATTACACTTCTTTGATGGGGCAACTGAATGGATCTGAACCCATCACAGTCCCTGTTCCAGCAAATATTTACCCTCCCTTGGCTTCTTTAGCCGCGTACTACCATGTGGGGACTGCTTTGATCTTTTCTGAGGAAAAAATGCATGCACACCGGGACTCGGTATTTGCAGAACTCAAAGAAAAAGGGATTCCTGACGATGTATTTGAAGCCTCTGTATCCTTCGGACAAGCCATTGGGGATAAGGTTAGGGAATATTCCAAAAAAGATAACTACCACCAAAGCCGTTCCTTCCCCAAATACACCGTCACTAGCGAGCCAGGTACCTGGCAGCCTACCCCTCCAGCCTATATGGAGGCTGTAGAGCCACATTGGAATAAGATCCGAACCTTTGTTTTGGATTCTGCCGCTCAGTTTCGCGTAAATCCCCCGCCTCCATTCTCTACCGATCCCAACTCTGAATTTTACAAGAGAGCCAAAGAAGTATACGATATACAAAAGCAGGCTACAAAGGAGCAAACAGACATTGCCATGTTTTGGGATTGCAATCCCTACAAAATGAATGTCAAGGGACACGTTATGTTTGCCACCAAGAAAATCACTCCAGGTGGCCATTGGATGGGCATCGCTTCCATCGCTTCAGCTACCGCTAAAAAAGATTGGAAAGGCACCATCGAAGCCTTGGCATTGACTGCCATCTCGCTCAACGAAGCCTTTATCGCCTGCTGGGATGAAAAATACCGAAGCCGCACCATACGCCCTGAAACCTACATCAACCAGCACATTGATGAAAACTGGGTTCCCTTACTTCAAACACCCCCATTCCCAGAGCATACCTCCGGGCATAGCGTAGCCTCCACAGCAGCATCCTATACCTTGGCTCAGCTATTTGGGGATCAACTCCACATCGTAGACAGTACCGAGGTGAACTATGGCCTACCTGTTCGGGAGTTTGACTCCTTCTCTCAGGCGGCATCCGAAGCGGCCATCAGCCGATTTTATGGAGGTATTCATTACATGCCCGCCATCGAAGAAGGCAGCAAGCAGGGCAAACAGGTGGGGGAATGGATTTGGAAAAACATCTCCACACGACCCAAAAAATAACAGTAAATCCCCCTAACCCCCTTTCAAGGGGGAATCAAATTATTGATATTCTAAACAATTAATTAAGAAGTTAGATTTTCTATTTCAAATAGAATTTGATTTTAGAAAATCTATCTGAAGGCCTAGTTGGGCGACACCCCCTTACAAGGGGGTGGGGGTATTTTTTTTCTCTCGCGAAGACGCAGGGGCGCAAAGCTTGTCCCAGAACATCACGGGAAGGAACTTTCTCTTCGCGTCTTTGCCTCTTTGCGTGAAACTTTTTTTCTCACGCTGATCCACGCAGAAAAAACCGCTAATCTATTTTACTCGAAAAGTGGGATTTTTTACTGGTACAGTTTTTTATCAAAAATGTACTCCTCCACGCGCTGAGGAAGGAGGTAGCGGACCGAAAGCCCCTCCTGAATGGATTGTCGAATGAAGGTAGCAGAAATATCCAACAAGGGGGCTTCTAGGTAACTGACTCCAGGGTGGTCCATCCGCTTAAATTCCCCTGGGCGAGGATACACCAAGATGGGATAATTGTCCAAGATGGCTTGGTAGTTTTTCCATTTGGAAAAATGATTCAAGTTGTCTGAGCCTAGAAATAGAGAAAATTGATGTTGAGGGTACTTGTCGCTCAAGTAGGTGAGTGTATCGATGGTGTAGCTGGGCCTTGGCATGCGAAACTCCACATCAGAGGCCCGAAATTGGTAGTTATCATCGATTGCAAGTTCCACCATTCGAAGGCGATCTAGCTCATGCGCCAGCGATTCTTGTTTTTTAAATGGATTTTGAGGACTTACCACAAACCAAACCTGGTCTAATTTTCCCCGTTGAAAGAGCGTCTGTGCAATAATCAAGTGCCCCACATGAATGGGGTTGAAACTACCGAAGTACAGCCCTATTTTCATGATTAACGATTTAAAAATTCCGTCACCAAGGCTACGGTCTCGGTCGAAGATCGAGCAAAATCATCGTTGAGAACGGTCACATCAAACTGCTTCTCAAAGGTCATTTCAAACTTGGCCTTGTAGATTCGTCGCGATAATGATTCCTCTGTTTCGGTACCGCGATCGTTGAGCCGGGACTCCAAAACCTCCAAAGAAGGCACCTTCACAAAAATAGCCAAGGCCTGCTCTCCAAAATACTTCTTAAGAGCCAGCCCACCTTTGACATCCACGTCAAAAATAACTGCTTTCCCTTCCTTCCAAATCCGATGCACCTCTTCTTTCAAGGTTCCATAAAAATTGCCCGCATACACTTCCTCCCACTCCACAAAGGCATCCTGGTCAATCTTTTGTTTGAACTCATCGATACTTAAAAAATAGTAATCTCGTCCATGCACCTCATGTCTTCCTCTTCGATCTCGGGTACAGGCGGAAATGGAAAAACCCAGGTGAGGCACATGCTGCATCAAGTGCTTGACCAGGGAAGTCTTTCCAGAACCAGATGGAGCGGAAAAAATAATGGCTTTACCTGAAGGAATACTCATCGTGCATCTTGAATCATTTGACGGATGGACTCCGCCAGTTTATCAGGTAAAGGTTGTTTGGTGCATTTGGTTTTGAGCACCTCTCGAATGGCTTGCTCCAAATGAAAATGTGCAAAGCAGGGCTGACATTTATCCAGCTTTTCTTGCAACATTTCGTTGCCACCTTCCACGAGCTCCCCATCTAGGATACGCTCGAGGAGTTGAAAGCATTTGCCAACGTCGCTGCACTGCAATTTCCGCTCTGGGGATGATGCGTCTGTATTTTCCATAGCTAATCGTTTAGTCCTCCTCCTCGTCCCTGCCGTAGCCCATCGATTGAGCATAGCCTTTTAATGTTTCTTTCAAGAGATTCCTAGCCCGATGCAGCCTAGAGCGCACGGTTCCGATGGGAATATCCAAAATTTTTGCCATTTCTTCGTAGGTAAATCCCTCCAAATCTGCGAGAATGATAACGGTACGAAAATCTACCGCCAAGCCGTTTAAGGCATTCGAGATCTCATCCCCCAACATATCCTTGACCGATTCCGCGCGAAGGTCACTCGTGCTTTGGTAGTCCACGTCATCCGAGTTGTAAAAGGTCTCTACTTCCTGGTAGTCTACCGTAGCCGGTTTCTTGCTCTTCTTTCGATAATCGTTGATAAAGCTATTTTTGAGAATGCGAAAAAGCCAAGCCTTCGCATTGGTGCCCTGCTCAAAGGAATTGATGAAGCGGAAAGCCTTCATGTAGGTATCCTGTACCAAATCCTTGGCATCATCTTCGTCGAAAGTGAGTCGAAAAGCAAAGTTGTACATGGAATCGATGTGGGGCATAAATTCCCCATCAAAGATCACAGATCGCTCTTCCTGAGAATATTTCCTTCGCTGAACTTCCGACATAGTTCAAAAGTACGCAATGCCTCAAATTATACCTAAATTCCCCTCCTATTTCCCTGCTTTTCCTTTATTTTGTAGGAGCTTTTGCCCCCAGGAGGGGCAAGTTACCCCACACCATCGCAAGCGCATGTTTTTCTTTCGCCTCTTTTCCCGATTACCCCTCGGGATTTTGTACCTATTCACTGATTTCCTCTACCTCATCGCTAGGTATGTGATTCGCTACCGCAAAAAAGTGATCGACGAAAACCTGCTCCATGCTTTTCCTGAAAAAACTGCAAAAGAGCGCAAAGCCATCCGCAACCGATTCTATCGAAATTTCACTGACTCCATCGCCGAGACCATCAAGTCCCTCACCATTTCCAAGGAGGAACTGGCCCTAAGATTTACGATCACCAATCAAGATTTCCTAGATCAAGGGGTGAAAGATGGATCCAGTGTTTTACTTCTTGCTGGGCATTTTTTCAATTGGGAAATGGGTCTCCAGCAAGCGGCAGTACTTAGCCAGGTGCCTTCAGAGGGCGTTTATTTAAAGATCAACAGCCCTTTTTTCAATGAACTCATGTATCAGGCGCGTACACGCTTCGGAAATACGATCACGGAGAAAAATGAATTTCGTGAAACTGTAAAAACCTTACCTACCAAACACCGCGTAGTCCAACTTGCAGCAGATCAGCGGCCCAATCGCCGGACCACCCGTTACCAGCGTCCTTTTCTAAACCGACCCGCGTACTTCTTTGAAGGGGCGGAGCACATCGCCAAAAGTATGAACCTTCCCGTGTATTTTGGGGAAATTTCGAAACTGGGAAGAGGACGGTACCAGGCCACCTACGAACTACTAGCAAATGGTCCTTACGAAGGTCATCCTGAGCACAGCATCACAGATGCCTTCTGCGCGCGATTGGAAGCGAACATACACTTCCAGCCAGACTTATACCTCTGGAGCCACAAGCGCTGGAGAGTATAACCCCACAGTTTTCAGTGTGAGAAAGGGGTTCTACTTATTTTAGACCTGAAGTTCGAACTGGGAGCAATTGAACAAATTAGTTATTTAACAGATTAAGACAGGATACCTGGGTAAAGGCTGGCAGTCTTGCTACTTTTATCTGGCTACTTGATACAACACAAATGGATTACCTCAAGGAACTTAATTCCGAACAACGACAAGCAGTAGAACATACAGAAGGCCCCGTGATGATCATTGCGGGTGCAGGTTCTGGCAAGACGCGAGTGCTGACCTACCGGATTGCCCACCTTATCTATGCCAAAGGTGTGGATGCTTTCAACATTCTTTCCCTCACCTTTACCAACAAGGCAGCGAGCGAAATGAAGCACCGCATCGAAAAATTGGCAGGACTTGAGGCTCGGAATACCTGGATGGGTACCTTTCACTCCGTATTTGCTAAAATCTTACGAGTAGAAGCCGACAAACTCGGTTACCCCTCCAACTTCACCATTTACGATACGGACGATTCCAAATCCCTGATCCGAACTTTGGTGAAGGAACTCCGCCTCGACGACAAGGTATACAAACCTAGTATAGTCCTATCCCGAATATCTGGTGCAAAAAATAGACTCATCTCCTGGCAAACCTACCAGAACGACCCCTTTGTGAAGGCAGATGACGAAGCTGCCCTTCGCCCTCGAATGGGGGAAATTTACCAGCGCTACCAGGAAAGATTGTTCAAAGCCGGAGCCATGGACTTTGACGACCTGCTCTTCAATACCAACGTACTCTTCCGAGACCACCTCGAAGTACTCAACAAGTACCAGCAGCGCTTCAAATACGTCATGGTGGACGAGTTTCAGGATACCAACATTTCCCAATACCTGATCACCAAAAAACTGGCAGCAGTGCACCAAAACATCTGCGTGGTGGGTGACGATGCCCAAAGTATCTATGCCTTCCGCGGTGCGGATATTCAAAACATCCTGAATTTCGAGAAAGACTATCCGGACTTGTTTGTAGTGAAACTAGAGCAAAACTACCGCTCCACCAAGACCATCGTGGAAGCAGCCAACTCCATTATAGACAAGAACAAGGCCCAACTCAAAAAGGTGGTGTGGACCTCCAACCCCGAGGGAGACCTGATCGAATTGATCAAAGCCTCCTCCGACAACGAGGAGGGAAGGCTCGTAGCGACCACGATTTTTGAGGAGAAAAATAACAAGAAACTCCAGAACAGTGACTTTGCCATCCTTTACCGGACCAACTCTCAGTCGCGTGCCATGGAGGAAGCTCTTCGCAAACTGAATCTGACCTATAAAATCGTAGGAGGACTCTCTTTCTACCAACGCAAAGAGATCAAGGACCTCATGGCCTACCTCCGCTTTGCCGTCAACCCAGCCGACGAAGAGGCCTTCAAGCGCATCATCAACTACCCCAAAAGAGGGATTGGAGATAGTTCGGTAGAAAAGATCCTTGTTTCTGCCTACGAACACGACATCCCTCTCTGGGATGTGGTACAAAATGCACACAGCTTTCTGGGTGGTCGTGCAGGGGTGTCTGTAGATGACTTTTCGACGATGATCAAGGCTTTCCAAATCGAAATCGAACGCAAGGATGCCTTTGAGGCTGCAAGTACAGTGGCCAAACAAAGTGGCTTACTGCGTGAACTCTACGAAGACAAGACCATCGAAGGGCTCAATCGCTACGAAAACGTGCAGGAATTGCTGAATGCGATCAAGGAGTACGTGGACAACCCCGAGAATGAAGACAAAAGTTTGGGTGCCTTTCTCCAGGAAATCGCTCTACTCACCGACAACGATCAGGACAAAAGCCAAACCGATGCCATCACCCTGATGACCATCCACGCCTCCAAAGGATTGGAGTTTAAACAGGTATTTGTGGTGGGCATGGAAGAAGATCTTTTTCCCTCCCAGATGATGATGCAAAGTCGGGAAGATTTGGAAGAGGAACGCAGGCTCTTTTATGTGGCCTCTACCCGTGCCATGGAAAAATTGTACCTCAGCTATGCACTGACCCGCTATCGTTTTGGCCGTCTACTCAATTGCGAGCCAAGTCGGTTTTTGGAGGAGGTCAACCCAGCTATGCTCAAAGTCACAAAGCGCCTCAACGCCACCCGGGACATGCCAGGAGCCTTTCGTAAGGACGGCCCTCCTGGGGCTGCAGGATTTATTGGCATCAAAAAACAACCCGAGACGCGGCTAACTACTGCCCTAACTGTGCACACCCCTAGCCCAGACTTCAAACCCAGCAATACAAATGGGCTCAAGGAAGGGCAATTGGTAGAGCATCCCAAATTTGGCTTTGGAAAAGTTCAAAAAATTGAAACCGAAGGACTTAACAAAAAGGCAAGCATTCAATTTGAACATTTTGGGGAGAAGACTTTATTGCTTAGCTTTGCCAAGCTCAGAATTATAGACTAATCACCTATTCTCCTATTCCTGGTGATTTTTTGTTACCTTTTACAAGGCAAAAACGAGGAGAAGCCATGGAGCCTAAGGATTTAGAAAAACAACAACTTATTTTGAAAGAATACGGAAAGAATATCCAACAGCTGGTGCAGCATGTGGTCGGGATTGAAGATCGCGAACGTCGTACGCAAAGCGCTTACACGATCGTAGAGATCATCAAACAACTCAATCCTTCACTCAAGCAAGAAAATGACCAGAAGCTTTGGGACGATTTGTACATCATGTCCAACTTTACCTTGGATATTGACGGGCCATTCCCCATGCCCGAAAAAGAACTCCTCGGCAAAAAACCACAGCCAGTAGGCTACCCCAAAGGGCAAATCAAGTTCAAACACTACGGAAGAAATATCGAAAAGCTGATCGAAAAAGCCATCGAAATCGAAAATGACGAAGAGCAGGAAAATGCGATCATCTACATCGGACAGCTGATGCGAAGCTTCCACTCTACCTGGAATCGTGACAATTTTGACGATGGTATCATCCTCGATGATATCAAAACGCTCTCTAAAGGCAAGCTCCATATTGATTTGGAAAAAGTACGGGAATATGCCCTCTTTGAATCCAACACCCGCCGAGATTTCAAAATACCTCACTTAGAGGAGGAGCATTCCAAAAAGAAAAACAACCACGGAAAGAAATTCCGCCCAAGCCACAAAAAACGAAGATAAGCACATGGCATCTTTTAGAGTAGAAGGTGGGCACCGCCTCAAAGGAGAAATCATTCCTCAGGGTGCAAAAAATGAAGCATTGCAAATTCTTTGTGCCGTGCTCTTGACTTCGGAGAAAGTCACCATCCACAAAATCCCAAATATTCGCGATGTCAACAAGCTCATCGAGCTACTCTCTGACATGGGCGTGAAGGTACAGAAGCTAGCACCGGAATCTTATACTTTTCAAGCGGATGAAGTCAACCTCGATTACTTAGAAACTCAAGATTTTCTCAACAAGGCCTCCGCGCTTCGTGGATCGGTAATGATCCTAGGTCCACTATTGACTCGTTTTGGTACGGGCAAACTATCCAAGCCAGGAGGAGATAAGATTGGCCGCCGACGCATGGATACCCACTTCTTTGGCTTTCAAAAGTTGGGTGCTGAGTTTCACTACGATGCCAAAAATGAGATCTTCCACATTGATGGCAAAAACCTCAAAGGCACCTACATGCTGTTGGATGAGGCATCCGTAACGGGCACTGCCAACATCGTCATGGCTGCCGTGATGGCTGAAGGCAAGACCACCATCTACAATGCAGCCTGCGAACCCTACTTGCAGCAGCTTTGTGACATGCTCAATCGGATGGGTGCCAAGATCACTGGCGTGGGATCCAATCTCCTCCACATCGAAGGTGTAAAAACCTTGGGTGGCACAACGCACACACTTCTTCCAGACATGATTGAGATCGGCTCCTTCATCGGAATGGCCGCCATGACCCAGTCTGAAATCACTATCAAAGATTGTCAAATCCACCGCTTGGGAATCATCCCGGACACCTTTCGAAGAATGGGTATCCAGTTGGAGTTTAGAGGAGATGACATTTTCGTTCCTACACAACAACACTACGAAATCGAAACCTTTATCGATGGTTCCATCCTCACAGTGGCGGATCAGATATGGCCTGGCTTTACCCCCGACCTTCTTTCCATTATTTTGGTGACGGCCACTCAGGCAAAGGGAACCGTGCTCGTGCACCAAAAAATGTTTGAATCCCGCCTGTTCTTCGTGGACAAGTTGATCGACATGGGTGCTCAGATTATCCTCTGTGATCCACACCGCGCTACAGTGATTGGATTGGATCGCAAGTATGCACTTCGTGGCATCAAGATGACCTCACCAGACATTCGTGCAGGGGTATCCCTTTTGATCGCCGCCATGTCTGCCAATGGGACTTCAGTCATCGACAACATCGAACAAATCGACCGAGGTTACCAAAACATTGACGAGCGACTCAATGCGCTGGGTGCCAAAATCACTCGAATCGATTAACTCCAATTGACACCAAAGTTTCAGATCCCCTTGGCAAGATTTCAAGGGGATTTTTTATTTCTGGAACCTATTTCTATCCTTTTGTAGGATTTTTTGGTAACTTCTTGGCCAATTCCTTTAACCCAAAATCGATATGTCCAAGAAAAAACTCCGCAGCCAGGAATGGTACGGTAGAACCGGCAAAGATGGATTCATCTACCGGTCCTGGATGAAAAACCAAGGGCTTCCCCATCACCTATTTACCGGCGAAAAGCCAGTCATTGGGATATGCAATACCTGGTCTGAATTGACTCCCTGCAATGCCCATTTCCGAGATTTGGCAGAGGCCCTCAAGCGGGGAATCTGGGAGGCAGGAGGATTTCCCCTGGAGTTTCCGGTCATGTCCCTGGGCGAATGCTCGATCAAACCTACGGCCATGCTTTTTCGCAACCTCGCCTCCATGGATGTGGAAGAAAGCATCCGCGCCAATCCCATGGATGGAGTCATCCTGATGTGCGGCTGCGACAAGACTACCCCTTCCTTGGTAATGGGTGCTGCCTCTGTCAACTTGCCTACACTCGTCCTCTCCGGAGGCCCCATGTTAGTGGGTCGATTTAAAGGAAAAAAAATTGGCACATCAGACATCTGGCGCTTTGCTGAGGATTTTAAATTGGGCAAACTTTCCCAGGAAGAATTTATCGAAGCCGAAGCAGCCATGTCCCGATCTGTAGGACATTGTGCCCCCATGGGAACCGCCTCCACCATGGCGGCTATGGTCGAAGCGCTAGGCCTTGCACTACCGGACAATGCCACCATTCCTGCAGCGGACTCCCGCCGCAAAGTAATGGCTCACCTCGCCGGCATGCGCATTGTGGAGATGGTCAAAGAGGACCTGACCATGGACAAGATCCTTACCCGAAAAGCCTTTGAAAATTCAATCATGGTCAACGCAGCCGTAGGAGGCTCCACCAATTTCATCCTACACCTGATTGCCATCGCCAAACGAATTGGCGTACCCTTGGACCTAGCAGACTTTGATGAATTTTCTTCTCGAATACCGCTCATCGCCAATGTACAGCCTTCTGGGGAGCATTGGGTGGAGGACCTATTTTATGCTGGTGGACTGCCTGCCGTCATGAAGGAGATCGAAAAACACCTCCATACGGACGCCATCACCGTCAATGGCAAGACCCTGGGTGAAAATATAGCAAAGGCGGAATGCTGGGACCGGAACCTGATTGGCACATTCGAACATCCCATCAAACCGGAGTCTGGCATCGCCGTACTGAAGGGTAATCTTTGCCCCAATGGAGCCGTGCTGAAACCATCGGCAGCTAGCCCTAGCCTGCTCACCCATACAGGTCGAGCAGTAGTCTTCGAAGATATCGACGACTACAAAGCACGAGTAGACGATCCCAATCTGGACATTGACGAGAGTTGCGTGATGGTCTTGAAAAAAGTAGGACCCAAAGGCTACCCCGGCATGCCCGAGGTGGGCAACATGGGCCTTCCCAAAAAGCTGCTAGAAAAAGGAGTCAAGGACATGGTTCGGATTTCAGATGGGCGCATGAGCGGCACAGGCTTTGGCACCGTGGTCCTCCATGTATCTCCAGAATCCGCCATTGGAGGCCCACTTGCCCTAGTGCAAAACGGAGATTTGATTGCCTTGGATGTCCCCAAGCGTAGCCTGAATTTGTTGATTTCTGAGGAGGAAATGGCAAGGCGACAAGCGGCATTCCAGCCTAGCCCCCTTCCCTACGATCGAGGTTATGTGAACTTGTTTTTGGACAAGGTCAACCAGGCACACGAAGGCGTGGACTTTGATTTTCTACAAGGAAGTTCAGGTCCTGAAGTAAAAAGAGATTCACACTAATTTTTTCGGTTCCAGAGGAAATTCCAACCGAGCCTACACACTTTTAACAAACAGGCGCCATGAATAAGGTAGCAATCATTACAGGAGCAGGACAAGGCATTGGCTTAGCCATTGGCCGGAAATTGGTGGAAAATGGAACTCAGGTGCTCCTCAATGATCGGGAAAAAAGCCTGACCGAAGAGGCTGTCGCCAGCCTCTCTCGTCTAAAAAAAGGGTCCGTCATCGGCTGTTCGGGAGATGCGGCCGACCCGGAAGTCATCGCTGAACTCGTGTCCCTCGCCCTCCAAAGTTTTGGACACATCGATCAACTGGTTTGCAATGCAGGAATTACCCTTTTTGGCAATTTCCTCGATTATTCCCGAGAAGATTTTATGGAGGTGACTCGCGTCAACCAAGCCGGCACCTTTTTCCTCACCCAGGCAGTGGCCCAAGTCATGAAAACCCAAGGTCAGGGAGGAGCGATGCTTTTCACCTCCTCGGTGACCGCACACCAGAGCCATGAGAATCTGGCCGCCTATGCCATGAGCAAGGCAGCGATTGAAATGCTAGCCAAAAACCTCGTCCTAGAACTCGCTCCTCTTGGTATCCGCATCAATACCATCGCCCCAGGAGCAACTCTCACCGAGCGGACCACTGCAGACCCCAACTATGTAGATACCTGGTCTAAACTTACCCCCATGGCACGGCCTGCATTTCCGGAAGACATCGCCGAGGCCGCTAGTTTTCTGCTTTCCGATGCCGCAAGACACGTCACCGGCCAAACCCTCATTATTGATGGGGGATGGACCGCAATCAGCCCTTCTCCCTATGCCTAAGTCTACCACGACCTTTACACCCGTTCCAGCACCTTGGACCCTGCGGGGTGAAGGAATCATCCTCCTGTTTCGATTTCACAAAGATTGGGTAGCACAAGCAGCGAACTTACCCGAACACCTTAGAGGGAAATTCAAAGGGGGATTTGGCTACGTGATGATCGTAGACTACCAAGAATCCCCGGTGGGCCCCTACAAAGAACTCTTGTTTATCCCTGGAAAATTTGGGAAAGAAAAATTGCAGTCCATCACCACCATCTTCGTGGACTCAGAGGCGAGCACGGCGAATGGACGGGCCAACTGGGCCATTCCAAAGCAAACGGCAGACTTTAATTGGCAAAAAGAAAAAGGATTAGATCGTGTTGAAGTTTCCCTAAACGGGAAAAAGGTATTCCAAACCAGCATTCGCTCTGGGGGTATCTCGTTTCCGATGAGCACAGGATTCCTTCCCATCCGACTCCGACAAGAATTAGAGGGGCAAGTGTTATTCACCCAGCCTGCAGGTAAGGGTTGGGGTAAACTGGCGCGCATTCAGGACGTGGAGGTTGATCCCCAACTTTTTCCTGAAATCCGAGGCATCAAGCCCTTACTCGCCCTAAAGGTGAGTCCCTTTACCCTCACTTTCCCCAAACCAAGCATCCCAGCATGAACCCTTACAAAGACGCACGTGTGGTCGTGACTGGAGCCGGATCAGGCATTGGATTGGAGTTGATCCGACAGCTTTATCCGCATACCCAATCAATTTTGGCGGTAGATGTACTCCCCGATCATCTTGATCGCCTTCGGAAAGAATTTCCCGATATCGAGGGACTAGTGCTGGCTGACTTGAGTCAAAAAGAAGGAAATACACCTATCCTCGAATGGATCCAAAGCCACTGGAAGGGCGTGGACTACTGCTTTGCCAATGCGGGCAAAGCCAGTTATGCCCCCGCTGCTGACCAAGACTGGGCAAACATGGAACAACTCTTCCAGTTGAATGTGCATTCCCCCATTCAATTGGGATTGGCACTGAAGCAATGCTTCCCAACCCATCCCCTCCGCCATGTGATTACTTGTTCGGCCATCGCCTATTGGGCCATTCCAGGCTACAGTTTGTATAGTAGCACCAAGGCAGCACTCCTCCAATGGGCCAATTGCCTCTGGGCCGAAGGGGATGGAGATTGGCTCACCTTGGTCTTCCCGATAGCCACCGCCACGGCATTTTTTGATGCGGCAGGACCCAATATTCCCCGTGCCTTTCCCATCCAAAGCCCAGGAGAGGTGGCACAAAGTATGCTGACCGGAGCCGCAAAAGGCAAAAAGAAGATTTTTCCATCATTCTTGTTTCAAAGTTTGCTCTTGCTCAACCGCCTGATATTTGTGCTGCAACCTTTGGCGACGGCACTTGAATTTCGAAAATTTAAAACCTGGGTTTCCAGCAAAAATTCCCATTAAATCAACTGCTATGAAAAAAATTCTATTCCTACCAGTCGTCCTACTATCCCTGGTTTTTGCTTGCCAGCAAAAGGAGCCTCTTCCGGACACCCTCCCCATGCAAGTGGCGAAGGCCTATGGCTTTGAAAATTTTGAAGACCTCAAATCCATCGGGTACACCTGGAATGTGCAGCGCGACTCAGTGACCATAGCCTCCCGAACCTGGAAATGGAACATTCAAGACAGCACGGTGTCATTCGCTGACGCAGACACCAGTTTTACTTACAGCCTCACAGCCGATTCCTTGCCGGAAAAAGACGGTGCCTTTATCAACGATAAGTACTGGGCCATGATGCCTTTCCAGTTGGCCTGGGATACTGGATACACCTACGAGGTACTTGAAAATGCGACCTCCCCGATTCAGGGCCTTCCCTCCACCAAACTCAGCATTCTTTACGGTGCCGAGGGCGGATATACTCCTGGGGATGCCTACGATCTATACCTGAACCAAGAACATCAAATCCTGGAATGGACCTTCCGAAAAGGGAATGCTCCCGAAGGACGCACCTGGACCTGGGAGAAAGCGGTAGCCTTTGGTCCGATCCAACTCAGTTTGGAGCACAAGGATGCCGCAGGCAAGCGCTTCATTTGGCTGACCGATGTGACTGTGGAGTAAATCCCAAATAATCCACTCAAAACTGACCTCCAATTTTTCTTTGACATGAAAAAATCAACCCCTCGTCGGCAATTTCTTCTACAATCGGGAGCCCTCCTCGGTGCGGGCCTCTTTGCGAATCCCTTTTCGGCCTGGGCTAGCCCCATCCAAAAATCCTGGACCGTAGGCGAGATCATGGACTTATTTATCACCCAAGTGCCCAAGGCTCCCTTTGCCCAGACGGTGGATACGATCAAGATTGGTTCCAGAGACACCGTAGTCACGGGGATCGTCACCACCATGTTTCCAAGCATCGCAATCATCAAAAAGGCGGTAGAGTTAAAGGCCAACCTCATCATCCCTCACGAACCGACCTTTTACTCGGGACAAGACGAAACCGACTACCTGCAGAATGACCCCGTCTTCCGTGGCAAATACGACTTATTGGCCAAGCATCAGATCACCATCTGGAGAAATCACGACTACGTACACCGAATGCAAGACGATGGAGTGCGGATCGGGGTAGTGGAGGAACTGGGATGGAAAGAATACTATACGCCCGGAAGCCCGATTTTGCAGATTCCTACTACCAATTTGAAGGTGGTCATCGACCACATCAAAACCCGAATGCAGGTGCCGGCCATGCGCTATGTAGGGGACTTGAATCAATCCGTATCCAAGGTACTCCTCCTTCCAGGAGCTGTGGGAGGGAAAACGCAAATCACCCGCATCCAGGAGCACCGCCCCGATGTGCTGATCTGTGGGGAATCTAACGAGTGGGAAACTCCCGAATACGTCAAAACCGCCAATGAACTCGGAATGAACCTTTCCATGGTCGAGATCGGCCATTCGGCCAGCGAAGAAGGAGGCTCCGAATTTGTAAAAAATTGGTTGCAAACCCATGTCCCAGGCATCCCTGTCTACCACATTCCTTCTGGCAATTCCCTGTCCGTTTACTAACTTTAACCTTTCACAAATTCCCCAAAGTCCCATCCCATGAAACGCTTTTTTTTCGCCCTGCTTCTGGTATCCGCTCCACTCTTTTCCTTCTCCCAGCAATTGAGCAAGGAGGAGAAAAAATTGATCGAGCGCATCGATAAAAACTACCAGGAGACCGTGCAACTCTTGGAAGAAGTGGTGAATATCAATTCAGGTTCGCTCAATTTGGCAGGCGTGCGAGAAGTGGGCCGCGTTTTTGAGCGTGAATTTCAAAAAATCGGATTTCAAACCGAATGGGTAGATGTACCCGCAGAAGTGAAGCGTGCAGGACATTTTGTGGCTACAAGAAAGGGAACAAAAGGCAAGAAATTATTTCTAATCGGTCACCTAGATACCGTGTTTGAAAAAGACATGCCCTTCACTCCCTTCACCTGGCTCAACGACAGCACGGCCACGGGCCAAGGAGCCAACGACATGAAAGGGGGCGATGTACTCGTGCTGGCCAGCCTCAAGGCCATGCATGAACTGGGCCTCTTGGAAGACCGAACCATCACCGTGTATTTCAATGGGGATGAGGAAAGCACAGGAAATGGAACCTTATCCAGACAGGATTTCATCGCCAGAGCCAAAACCCATGACCTTGCCTTGGCCTACGAGACTGCTCAGGGTTTTGGCGGAGCCACCGTGGCTCGCCGTGGCGCCTCTGGCTGGACCTTGAAGACCACCGGAAAGCAAGGTCACTCCAGTGGAGTCTTTGGCCAAAATGCTGGCTATGGAGCCATCTACGAAGCGGCACGCATCCTGAATGAGTTTCGCGAAGCCCTCGCCGGTGAGAAGTACTTAACCTTCAACCCAGGCCAAATCGTCGGCGGGTCAGATGTAGCCATCAACTCAAGTACGGGTGCCGGCAGTTCCCTTGGGAAAACCAATATTGTGGCACGTGAAACCATCGTCACAGGAGATTTACGCTTTTTGGGTGAAGCACAAAAAGAAGCGGCACGTGCCAAAATGCGGGAAATCGTCGCCAAAAACCTGCACCAAACCGACGCAGAAATCACCTTCTCCGATGGCCTTCCTTCCATGGAGCCTACCCCGGGCAACTATGCATTGGCAGAGGTGCTCAGTCAAGTCAGTCAAGATCTGGGCTACGGCCCCGTGAAGCCAGGGGATCCAGGTAGTCGTGGTGCGGGAGACATCTCCTTTGTGGCCTCCTTTATGGATAGTTTGGATGGGCTTGGCGCTTCTGGGACTGGTGCGCATGCCCCTGGAGAAACCATCAACATGAAGCAATTCCCTGCCTTGATCAAACGAAATACAATTTTACTGTACCGCCTGACTCGATAAGTTGATGAAAAAAATAGTCCTCCCTGCCCTCTTGGCCTTCACCCTATTTTCCAGCCAAACTCCCAAACCTGCAGATCCAATCGCCATGCCGCCCAAGAAAATTATCGTTTATCAGGTCTTTACTCGACTTTTCGGGAATACAAATACCAGCAACATTCCTTGGGGAACCAAAGAACAAAATGGAGTAGGAAAGTTTATCGACTTTACGGATACCGCCTTGGCGGAAATCAAAAAATTGGGCGTGTCCCACATTTGGTACACGGGAGTTCCCCACCATGGGGTGATTGGTGATTTCCCAGAAATCGGCCTTACCTCAGACGATCCCGATGTGATCAAGGGGCGGGCGGGCTCCCCCTATGCAGTACGAGATTACTACCAGGTCAACCCAGACTTGGCGGTAGATGTGACGCGCAGAATGGAAGAATTTGAAGCGCTGATTGCCCGTACCCATAAGCAGGGCATGAAGGTGATCATCGACATCGTGCCCAACCATGTGTCCCGTCATTACGAAGGAAAAAATAACCCAGCGGGCGTCCTAGACTTTGGTGCGAAGGACGATTCCAACCTGGCTTACGCAAAAAACAACAACTTCTACTACTTGCCAGGTAAAGCCTTCCAGGTACCTGCTTCCAAAAATGGTTACCAGCCCTTGGGCGGAGCAGCACATCCCTTAAGCGATGGAAAGTTTGAGGAGTTTCCTGCCAAGTGGACCGGCAATGGCTCCCGACTTGCCCAGCCTGACTTTTACGATTGGTACGAGACCGTCAAGGTCAACTATGGAGTCAGCCCCGAAGGAATCAAGGACTTTGTACCCCTTCCTGAAAACGCCTCCACACTGGATATCCAAGCGCATTATGCTTTTTGGCAAGGCAAAGAGGTGCCGGATTCCTGGATCAAGTTTAAGGACATTACCCAGTTTTGGCTGGCCAAGGGAGTGGATGGTTTCCGCTTTGACATGGCAGAGATGGTGCCCGTAGAATTCTGGTCCTACCTCAATTCCCACATCAAAAAGACAAATCCCGATGCTTTTTTACTGGCAGAGGTGTACAACCCAAGCCTCTACCGCGACTACATCCACAAGGGCAAGATGGACTACCTCTACGACAAGGTAGAGTTGTATGACACGCTCAAGCACATCATCCAAGGGCACGGGGCTACCGACAATTTGGTACCTATCCTGGAAGGCTTGTCAGACATCGAGCACCACATGCTACATTTCCTTGAAAACCACGACGAGCAGCGCATCGCCAGTCCAGAATTTGCGGGCAATCCATGGAAGGCACTGCCTGCCATGGTCGTATCGGCTACCAGCACGACTTCCCCAACCATGATTTACTTTGGACAGGAAGTGGGTGAGCCAGGGGCAGAGATGGCCGGCTTTGGACAGCCCAGCCGCACTTCAATGTTTGATTACATCGGCGTACCCCAGCACCAGAAATGGATGAATGGGGGGAAGTTTGACGGAGGGAAACTCTCCGATAACGAAAAGGCGCTGCGCAACTACTATTCGGAGATACTCAACTTCACGCGTGGCAGTTCCGCGCTGATGGGGGCCTATCTGGATTTGCATCGATACAACAGATCCAAAAACCCAGCCTACACGGACAAAACCTTTGCTTACGCCCGCTGGGATGAGGGGCAGAAGTTGCTCGTCGTGACGAATTTTGACGAAACTCAGTCTGTAAATACCGTCCTCCACCTTTCTCCCGAACTCTTGAAAGCCTGGAACCTGAAACCAGGAAATCGGGAAATTCAAGAAGTCCTGTTTGGAAAGAAAACCACCCAACTTCGCGTAGACGCCCAAGGTGCGCAGATCGACCTGGTCCTAGGCCCTTGGGAGTCGGCTGTGTTTGAGGTGAGGTAAAAAAGTAGGCATCAATAAGTGGTCAAAGCACAAAATAAACAGAACTTATTTTGTGCTTATTTATTCTAGATCCCTTGATTTTTTCACCTACAGGCAATCTATTTTATCGTGGTTGTAACTTTTTTAAAGTTCCTGCAACTTATATGGAAAATCAATTCAATTGGATTCATCGGGAGAAAAGGCATTTCTAGAGATCATAGGTAAGCATGAACGCATAATTCATAAAATATGCCATGCTTATGGATCTGACGCTTCGGCTAAACAAGACCTTTTCCAAGAAATTATTTTACAGTTATGGAAGTCGTTTTCAAGTTTTAGAAACGAGTCCAAAATAAGTACCTGGATCTATCGAATTGCGCTAAACACAGCATTTACTCACCACCGAAGGAGTAAATCAAAGGTCACCCTAAGTTTTTTTAGCGTTTTTGAGGATGATAAAGCGGAAGAAAGCGAAGGAGGAGATTATCAAGAAAATCTAACTCTTTTATACGCTGCCATTGCTAAACTTTCAGAATTAGAAAAGGCAATTGTCATGCTCTACCTAGACGATAAAAGTTACGAGGAAATGCAAGAAGTGCTTGGTATCAACCAGGGCGCTTTGCGGGTAAAAATGACCCGAATCAAAGAAAAAATGCGTGAAATCACTAAAGAGAGCCAACATGGAACTAGATAATTTAAAGGAATTATGGAACGGCTCCAAAAATTCTTCAACACATCTTAATGAGGAAGGCTTGCGTCAGATTCTCAGCCAAAGTTCTAAGAGCCCTATTGCACTAATGAAACGAAACCTAATACTTGAGGTTATCTTGATGATTTTGGGTTATGGCTTTTTCATTTGGCTAATCTCATCTGAAGTTGATTCGACTCTTTTGTACTTGGATATGGTAATGCTGGTCATTGCTGGTATTCTCTTTATTCTTAATGCCCGCATCAAATACAAGCACCTCAATGCTATGGAATGTGTGAGTTGTGAAGTCAAATCAAACCTCACCCTTCAAGTAAAATCTCTGGAAAAACTTGTCAAACTGTATTTTCTGGCTGGAAATATCAGTGTGATCCTTGTTTATCTCCTTGGTGGTACCATTGGATATCTTGAGGCTAAAGGAGATATGGTTTCTTTCCCTCAACCTTTAGAAATATTGATTTTTCTTTCCATTGGGGCAGTACTCGCACTTGGAAATTATTTTTTGGGCCGATGGTACCTCTTTACGCTTTATGGAAAACACATTAACAAACTAAAAACTATAATTTATGAAATGGATGAAAACTAAAATGATCAAAGTTCAAGTTCTTTTATCATTACTCGGAATCGTTTATTGCTCAACTGCATTCGCACAGCAACCATCAAGCAAATCGCTACTTTGGGAAATTAGCGGGAACGGTTTGCAGGAACCCTCCTACCTGTTTGGCACGATACACATGATTTGCAAAGAAGATTTTCTTCTTTCTGAAACGGCAAAACAGAAGTTTAACTCTATCAAACAAGTGTATTTGGAATTGGATATGGATGATCCTCAACTGCAGATGAAGATGATGCAAGAATTGCAACTTCCAAGTAATGAATCCTTGAAAAACAAGTTTGACGAAAGTGATTTCAAAGCGCTCGATGCTTTTTTAGTTAAAGAAATGAACATGAACCTCGCCGTGTTTGACCAATTCAAACCTATGATGGTCATGAGTCTCCTTGCGCAGCGCTTGTTGCCTTGTGCTGAAATGGAATCGTACGAAATGAACTTTGTCAAAATGGCAAGCGAACAAAAGAAAGAATTACTGGGCCTGGAAAAGGTGGAAGAGCAGATAGCAGTGTTTGATGCGATTCCCGATTCCTTAGAGATTCGCTCCATCATGAATATGGTCCATGATTTTGATGGCCAAAGAAAAGAATTTATGCGTTTGAGCACCCTATATAAAAGTCAAGACCTGGAGGCCCTGTACCAGGCAATGTCTGAATCTCCCGAAATGATGGGCAGCCAAGAATTGCTCCTAGATCGGCGTAATCGCAATTGGATACCTGTAATGGAACCTGTAATGAAGAAATCATCCACCTTTTTTGCTGTTGGGGCTGGCCACCTAGGCGGAAAGCAGGGGGTTTTGGAATTGCTACGAAAGCAGGGGTATACGGTGAAAGCCATCCAGTAAAAAATCTGCGCCCCAACTTTATTTTTCCAGGGTCCGTATGTAGTATTGATTGGTGTGGAGCAAGATGACGCACAGATGACGCCTTCTTGTCCATCAACTACTCATTTACTACAATCATATTTGCACATGGAATTTGGGGAACGA
>JACCDO010254120.1_pt1 | contig 20326 bp, 20 predicted proteins | sample 7446101 | NCBI WGS metagenome assembly JACCDO01 (sample SAMN15323440, study PRJNA562643) | freshwater metagenome | isolation source: river surface water | place: USA:Blue River Watershed | collected 2017-08-16
GCCACCTTCGAATAATTCACCGAGGCAAGGGGCACGAGGCTTCAAACAATGGGGCGTTAGCCGTTTAACGCCTTCTTCATGCCTTGATGGCCGCAACATTGAGCCTGGGTGCTGCCTGTAAAATCAAACGCTGGCCACCGTAGTTCAATGGATAGAACTCTCCCCTCCTAAGGGAGTGATACAGGTTCGATTCCTGTCGGGGGCACCAGCCATTACAAAAAAGTCTAATGATTTCAACGATCTAGCTGACTATAAAGCCAAATTACGGGTCATACTGCGGGACAAGACAAACTTCCCCAGCACTTCATGACAGCTACAGCCAAAGCTCCAACGTACTTTGAGAAAACAGTTAACGCCAAAGGCAAAAGCGTCTATCTGTTCACCAAGCGACTGAATCCCAGAGCTGGGACGTTCCCTCTATTCAAGGAGCGAGTCAAGCTGAAGATGGATGCCACAACTGATGCTGAGGCTGGCCGTGAAGCAAAGACGCTCGCAGCAGAGCTTGATCTGTTGCAGGAAGTCTCAAGGAAGGATGGCAAGCACGTAACCTCGACCAAGGATAAGAACAAGGCAGCGGAGACTTGGATTCGTTTGGTTGCAGGTATCGATTTATCAATTGCCCACAGCCTGAAAGGTAAAGCTACCAAGGCAGCGTTGGAGGCACGGGAGACTCTCGACTTCTTGATTGGTGAAGTCACTAGCTTTTATGGCTCAACGGAACTAGACCATGAAGGTGGCTATCGCCAGTGGCTCTCAGACTTTGGAGATCACCTTCTCAAGTTTCTCAAGGATGGTCAAGGGGTGGGTTCTATCTCAGAAGGCGTTAGTCTTTACCTTAAGCAAACCCAACGGGATCACCTAGACGACAAGACCGCAAGTGTTAGGACTGCCCATAGAGTGGTTGCTTACTTCGTGGAAGCGATCGGCGATAAGCAACTAGATCAAATCAATCGTAAGGATGTGGAGCGGTACATAAGCCAGCGCCTTGAAGTGGTGAAGACTACCAGCGTTCAGAGAGAGCTTAGAAGCCTCAGTGCTATTTGGAACAAGTGCGCGCAAGCTCTAGACCTCAGAATGCCCAACCCATTCGCTAATCAACCCATTAAAGGGCTGGGGAGTGACGCTGAAGAAAGACACACCCCTTCAGTCCTTGAGACACAGAAGCTGTTGGTCGCGTTGGAAGGTAAAGCCTCAGGCGCTCCTAAGTCTTATGTATGGCCCTTGGTAGCTATCGCTGCCCTAACCGGATGTAGGCTATCTGAGGTTTGGGGACTGCTTCCTGATGACTATGACCGGGAGAATCAGACGCTGTGGATACAACCGAACTCTAAGCGAAAGAGGTTGAAGACTAAATATAGCTCTAGGCCCATTCCTGTCATAGCACCTCTAGAGGCTTGGCTGGAGCGCTTTTTTCAAGCTACATCTGGAGATTCCTTAGGTGCGAAAACGGCAAACAGCGCCAGCGCATCCAGTGTCAAAGCCATTAAAGCCTTGGGGTTCGAGTTTGGTAATCACTCGCTTAGGCATGGAATGAAGCAACGCTTGGTCGAGGCTGATGCACCTTCGAACGTGCTTGAGGAGCTATTGGGGTGGTCAGGTCAATCGATGGCCTCGAACTACGGTAGGAACCAAGCCACCGCCGCCAAGAGAAATTATCTGGCTAGCGTCTACCTAGCCCTAGGCGTGGGCGTTGATCTTCAGAACAATGTGGTGGCATTCAAGATGGCTTAGAGGGTTAAATCCTCGGTGAATTGAGAGTTCATCATGCCATGATGTGTCTGTGCATTATGGTCAAGGGTATCCAGTCAAGCTCAAGCTTGAGTGGTTGATCAAGGCAAATGACTGGCTCGAAATTTAAGTGTGAGAGCCAATGAAGCACCCTCTTACGGCCCTGAATTTCCCGAATTACTTGGACATTAAAGAATCCAATCATCGTCATCTAGTAAAGGCTTAGACTCTCTTTCTGGCTTTGACTCATACACTTTTTCACGCACGAAATCGCTAATTGGTTGGCCCTTCCATAGCTCTGAATATGGCTGCCCATGAAGGCATAGAAATGCCTGTTCAATAACGAATTTCTCGAACTCTTCTTGATCCTCACGTGGTGCAAAAAAATGCCATCCAGAGGGATCAATGGGACAGTCTTCACGTTCGAGCCGATCGAGGAGCAACCCAAGTTCACGACCAACTCCTAATCTTTCAGTCTCTTCGTGGAGAAGCCAACGCACATCGTGAGGGTTAGTACTGATGTCAAAATAAGGAACCTCTCGCTCTTCAGCAAGTGCCTTTAGCTGGCGAAGCTTCAGTTCTTCAAGTCTTCTCTTAGGCTGCCCAGCTTTAACCAGATTTTTGATCAGTTGATCTCTCTGTGAATTTGAGATCAAGAATGAGGCGAGCCACTTATCAAATTCTTCGCCCATAAAAGAACGAGCCAACTTGAGGACTTTTAGCGAATCCATGCCTTCCCCTACTTTCCATTTGTCACTTAGAGCTGTATACGGAATGGCTTTACCAACTAGAGCGTGAACGGGGAACTTCTGGGCATGTTGTCGGTTAAAAGTTTTAGGCGCGATGACTAGGTTCTCAGCGCATAGAAGCCCAAGGGAATTGGACGACTTAACGGGCCAAATGTGACTCAACTCATAGGTACCCAAAGGCTCGCCCTCTTCATATCCACTTGCGACTGTGCATCGCCTCCTGAGTGAAACTAGAGCTTTCAAGCTTTCAGCGCTTTGTCCAGTAAGAATCTGGACTGTTTTGGCTCTTTTGATCTCCCTGATAAGGTAACGACCGAAGGTACTTACAACCAATTTCTGCAACTTTCCTGCAAGGCGTCGCTTTCTCTTTTGGTCTGAAATGACCTTGTTTTTAGCCTTGTTTCGTAGCTTTCTGCAAGTGTCTGAGCAATGGACATGCCCCTTGCGAACTGGCTTAAATAGGGCCTTGCAATGAGTGCACTTGACTGTATTGTTCATATTGGCGTCACCTCTTATGTAACTAGCTACCAATATTCATTATCAAGGTTATAAGTCGATTGGCGACTGTCAAAATGAGTGGCTCAATTCGGCCATAAAGAGTCGTCTGGCGCGTGGCCGCGAGTGCACGGTTTAGGCTGATCTGAGCCACTCGCGGTAAGCGGCCTTCATAGATGCGACGATCGCTACCGGTCATTCAAGAGGTAGTGCTTCCTACGACCGTTGTACTGCCGATACCGGGCACTCGACATGCCGCGAATGCGATTCGCGCATGAGCGAACATGAACGACAGGTCTAGCTTTGGCTGTACAGGCACTCCCGACCCATAGCGGTCAACCATTCTTATAATCAGGTGAAAACCGCAAAGGGAGAGCGGCCATTCAGTCAGGATAAATCTAGTCCTATGGTCAGTTAGAAATTTAGAGCTGGAAATAGTTCATCGTATTGACCTCGTCAATTTTTCAGCAAAGAAATAACTTTGGATATCACTGCTTCAGGGGTAATGTTGAAGAGCTTGTAAAGTGAATCTGCCGATCCACTTGCTCCAAAGCCGGTCATGCCTACAAAGTCGCCATCGAGTCCTAGGTAAGAGTCCCAGCCTTGGCGCACAGCGGCTTCAACGCCCACCCGTACACCACAGCCCAATACGCTTTTGCGATAAGAATCATCTTGCGCGTTAAATAGCTCCCAACAGGGAAGAGAGACCACGGCAGTAGCAATCCCATCAGCTTCAAGTTGTTCGCGCGCAGCCACAGCCAGTGCTACTTCAGAGCCTGTAGCCAGCAGCGTGACCTTCCGCGTGCCACAGGCGCTTTCATGCAGCACATATCCCCCGCGACTTGCTAGGTTGGCCGATGTGTGAATGGTGCGTACCAATGGTAGCGACTGCCGTGCAAATACTAGGCTGACTGGGCCCGTGTTGTGTGCCAGTGCCGCTTCCCAGCACTCCGCTGCTTCAACTGCGTCGGCAGGGCGCATGACCAGCATGTTGGGCATGGCGCGTAATGAAGACAGAATTTCAACTGGCTGGTGTGTGGGGCCATTTTTGCCAATTCCGATTGAGTCGTGACTGAACACGAATTTGACGGGAAGCCCCATGAGTGCCGCCATCCGCATGGCGGGTCGCTGGTAATCGGCAAACGCCAGATAGGTGACCGATAGCGGCATCACACCGCCGTGCGCTGCCATGCCGTTGGCCATTGAACCCATCACATGCTCACGCACGCCGCAATGCACATATGAGCCACTGCGATCTTCTGCGGTGAAAGCCGTCAGGCCTCGCTTGTGGCTGGTGGGTGCTTCCAAATCCGCGCAGCCAACCATGCGCTCCGGGAGAACGGGGGTCAGCAGGTCATTGATTTCGGCTGAGATGAAGATGCCACTGGGTGATGGCGGTGATTCCAGGGCATTTTTTTTGAAGTCCAGCAATACTTTCTGCCAATTACCAGGTAGTTCACCGCGCATGACGCGTTCAAATTCAGCGCGCTCGTCTTCAGGCAAGGCTGACACACGCGCTTGCCACGCGGCGTGTTCGTCGTTACTGCGTTGGCCAGCTGCAAGCCAAGCCTGCTGAACATCACTGGGCACTTCAAACGGACCGTGCGTCCAACCCAGCAAGTCGCGTGCGGCTTGGGCATCTTCTGCAAACAAGCGGCCGCTGTGTCCGCCCCGTTGTCCCTGAAGGCGGACAATACCCTTAGCGATCACAGTGCGGCACGCCAGCAAGGACGGTCTAGGGTCCACGCGTGCGGCTTCCAATGCTGCAGACACCTCCCCGATGTCGTGGCCATCTACCTCGACTACATGCCAACCAGCCACGCGAAAGCGCTCTGCTACGTTTTCGCTAATCGACAACTCGGTGCTACCGTCATCAGTGATCTGGTTATCGTCCCACAGCAGCACCAGCTTGCTCAATTTCAGATGGCCTGCCAACGAAATCATCTCTTGCCCAACGCCCTCTTGGAGGCAGCCGTCTCCCACGAAAGCATAGGTATAGTGGTTCACCAAATCACGCCCAAAGCGAGCGTTCAGATATGCCTCGGCAACTGCCATGCCAAAGGCGTTGGCAATGCCCTGCCCCAGTGGGCCAGTTGTGACCTCTATACCAATGGCCGTGTTGCGTTCCGGATGACCTTCGCAGTGCGATCCCAGCTCGCGAAAACGCTTGATTTCTTCAATCGGAAAGTTCTGATATCCCGTAAGGTGCAGCAACGAATACAACAGCATCGAGCCGTGTCCGTTGGAAAGTACCACGCGATCGCGGTCAAACCAGTTGGGCTCAGAGGGGTTGAATTTAAGGTGACGTGTGTAAAGCGCGGTAGCGATTTCTGCCATACCCAGCGGCACACCCTGGTGCCCTTCTTGTGCGCGTACGATCGCGTCAATTGAGAGAAAACGGATGGCGTGGGCCAGTGAATTTTGTAGGTGTGAGCTCATGGGCTTCGGCTGTCGCGCCAAATAACACGGCGCCAGTCTCCGATGGTTTGAATGTCGTGGACAAGATTTTTGCGGGTAGTCCACACTAGTACAAGCGAAGAAAACTCACACCATCATGAAGGGTCTTCAACCATAAAAGGGCATTATCCGTAGTCATGGACGTTTTTGCAGTTTGATTAGGTGTCTTGCCAAGCGGGTTGAACTTCGTCCCGAAGCCAAGCAATGAATAAGCGCACTTCAGGTTTTGAAGCATGGCGTGCTGGGTACACCACGAAATGTGCTTGCACTTCCATGCTCATTTGTTCCCCAAATACCGGCTGTAATCTGCCACTGGCGATCAGTGGGCTGCCGATGCTGGTACTTTCCAGTGCTACGCCTAGGCTTTGAACAGCTGCATCAAGACTCATCATGGCACGGTCAAAACGCAGGCCCATGCGTTCTGGTCGCTGTTCACCGGCAAAGCGTGCAAACCAATCGGACCATTGCACGACACTGACGCTGGACTGAATAAGTGGCACACGCAGCAGGTCAGCAGGCGTGTGCAAGCCATGTGTGCGGATAAATTCTGGGCTGGCTAGAGGCAAGATTTTTTCGGTAAAAATCGGTTCGACTTCAAGATTTGGCCAGTTCGGTAGCCCGTAGCGAATATCGACGTCCATTTGACCGAGTTGGAAGTCCGAGTGCACATGCGAGGCGGACAGCATGATCGAGATGTTTGGATGCCGTGCAGTGAAGCTGCTGATGCGGGGCATCAACCACAAACTGGCAAAACTAGGGCTGCTGTGCACGTAAAGAGTGTCCTGCACCCCATGACGCAGGTCTTCGGTCGCGGAACTGATTGCGCCCAACGCGCTCGCAACACGCTCTAGGTATTGCCGACCTCTAGGCGAGAGATCTACGCCCCTAGCTGACCTCTCGAAAAGTCTTACGCCCAAAATATTCTCGAGTTTGGCAACTTGGTGACTGACGGCCGAAGGTGTGAGGTGCAACTCCTCGGCGGCCAGGGAAAAGCTTTTGCGCCTGGCAATGGCTTCAAAAGCCTGGAGAGCAGAAAGAGGCGGAATCATAGCGGTTGAATCAAGCAGAGCTAAATGAAATTGGAGGCGGTCGGAGTCAATGGCTTTGATTACTCTGCGCACTAAGGTTATCAGAGACGCTCCTGCGTCTTACTCGAATGTTAGGATTTAAGGTATACCCTTACCATCCAATGATGCAGTTAACTCACGAACGAAGATGACCCTACCTCTGAGAGCAATCGCCGTTTTCGAAGTGGTAGCTCGCAGTTGCAGCCTTACCAAGGCCGCCGCTGAATTGTTTGTGACCACCTCGGCTGTGAGCCAGCAGATTCATGTGCTCGAACTTCACTTGGGCACGACTTTGCTCAAGAAAGCAGGTCGCGGCGTAGCGCTTACTGAGGCCGGTGAGCGTTACTTCGAAATGATAGCGCCGGACGTGCAGCGAATTGGAGAGGCGACCCAAAGGATTCGCGGATTCCGGTCGCGCACGGCATTGACCGTCCGCACCACTCCAACCTTGGGCAGTAAGTGGCTCTTACCGCGGCTAGGGAGATTTCTCAATGCCAATCCTGATGTGGACTTTCGCCTGAACGCCACAACGGAACCGACCGACTTCAGCCGTGAAGCTGTTGATATCGAGATTCGCCACGGTGAGGGGCAATGGCCGGGTGTCTTTGTCGAGGGTCTAGCCGAAGAAAACTTCATACCAGTTTGTGCGCCAAGCTATGCAGGCGCCGGCACTTTGGAGCCCACAGAACTCTTGCACCGTCGGCTGATTTTTTCGGTCAGGGCGCAATTGCAATGGTCACAGTGGTTTGCTTCGTTGGGTGTGGATACAAGTCTCAAAGGCGAGCGGTTACTTTTGGACCGAAGCCACATGGCGATAGACGCTGCAGTCGATGGCCTTGGCATCGCGCTCGAGAGCAATCTGATGATGTGGCGGGAACTGCGGGAGGGAATGCTGGTGTGCCCAATCAGCAAGCCACCGACGATTAGCCTCACGACACAATGGCTTGTATGCCCCTATGACCACCTGCGTAAGGCCAAAGTTCAGTTGTTTCTCGATTGGTTGCGCCAGGAGCGGACTGCTTGGCAAAGCGCAGAGTAAGACACATGTTGAAGTTTTGAGTCAGAGGCGAAAACTCTCGACTGTTCATGTTCATCTAGGACATTCGGTGGCGCGTCAGCGGGTACGACAAAGTTGTACAAATTTACACCGTTAAGTTTTTCTTAAAGAAGCAGGTTTTTAAGTCAATGGACGTTGGCTTTGCACAGACTTAGCATCACCACCACTAAATTGCAAACCGGTCTATTTCAAATCTTTCGAGATTTTCGATAAATCAATCCAGAGCAATTTATTCAAGGAATGCGCGACTGCAGACATTCGCGATTCAAAGGTTCAAAAAACGTTTTTTCAATATCGGAACAAGGAATAATATGAATTTGGCGACACTGCTCCAAAAACGCGTGGCAGAAAAAGGCCCTGTGCGGGTTGGCATCATTGGTGCCGGTAAGTTTGGCTCCATGATGCTCGCTCAAGCAAGACATATTCCTGGCTACCACGTGGTTGGCGTTGCCGATCTGAACGTCGCCAAAGCCCGTGAGTCTCTCAAGCGCGTGGGGTGGGACGAGTCGCAGTACAGCGCCAAGACTTTGGGCGAAGCCTACAAGTCGGGCCAAACCTGCATCGTTGATAACGGATCGGCCCTGGCCGAGTTTGAAGGCATCGAGTGCATCATCGAAGCCACTGGCCACCCAATTGCCGGTGTTCGCAATGCCCTGGCAGCGATCGAGGGCGGCAAGCACGTTGTGATGGTCAATGTTGAAGCCGATGTGATGTGCGGCCCCCTGCTGGCTGCGCGGGCCAAAGCCAAAGGGGTGGTGTATTCCATGGCATACGGCGACCAGCCGGCCTTCATTTGCGAACTGATCGACTGGGTGCGCTCTTGCGGCTTTGAGCTGACCGCTGCCGGTAAGGGCATGAACTTCGAGCCGCGCTACCGCTATTCGACACCCGACACAGTATGGGGTTTCTTTGGCTGGACGGAAGAAGAAGTCAAGGCAGGCGACTTCAACCCACAGATGTACAACTCCTTTACAGATGGCACCAAGGCGGCTATAGAGATGGCTGCCGTTGCAAACGGCACAGGGCTCGATTGTCCAGACAACGGCCTTGGCTTCCCGCCTGCCGGTTTGCATGACCTTGCCAATGTTTTCAAGCCGGTCTCGGAAGGTGGCCGCCTGGCACGTAGTGGCCTGATTGACATCGCAGCAAGCCAAGAGCCCGATGGGCGCGAGGTCTTAAACAACATTCGATTTGGCATGTTCGTAACTTTTAAGGCACCGGATGAGTACACCCGTGCATGCTTCAAGCAATACGGCCTGCTGACGGACAAGTCCGGCTGGTATGCCTCGATGTGGCGGCCCTTCCACCTGATCGGCCTCGAAACCAGTGTAAGCGTTTTGTCTGCGGTGCTCCGTGGCGAACCCACGGGCACCTCCAGGGAATTCCGCGCAGACGCAGTGGCCACTGCGAAGACCAACCTGAAAGCCGGCGACATGCTTGACGGCGAAGGTGGATTTGCCGTTTGGGCTAACGCCATCCCGGCCACCAAGAGCCTCGCGCTTGATGCCTTGCCCATTGGCCTCGCGCACAAGGTCAAGCTCATCAAGCCGGTGGCGAAAGACACGGCCGTGTGTTTTTCCGACGTAGAACTGGTCGACAACCTGGATGTCGTCGATTTCCGCCGGGAATACACACGCACGATGGGCATCTAAGCCTTTAGCAAAAAGACCGCATCATGACGCAGCAAGCATTCTTCCGAACGGCAACGCCGGCCTTCGTGGTCATCGCAGAGTTTGTGGTCAAGGAAGGGATGCTTGAGGTCTTCCTAGCCCATGCATTCGACGACGCGCAGAACTCGCTCGCCAAGGAACCGGGTTGCCTTCAGTTTGACGTGCTGCGCACGCCGGACCATCCCAACGGGGTTATGTTCTATGAGGTCTACCAGTCCCGGCAGGCCTTTGATGAGCACCTGGAAACCCCGCATGTGGACAAGTTCCGGGCCCACTTGGCGGAGTTCGTTCAAGCAGAGCAGCCGGTGAGAACGCTTGAGCGTTTGAGCCGGGTTCCTACCTGAGGATTGGCTGTGAACGAAGCGATCCGCACAGTCGGCTTTGTCGGAACAGGCATCATGGGCGCGCCCATGGCTCGGCATCTCGCTGCGGCAGGGTTCCGGGTCACTGCCTACAACCGAAGCATGGAAAAGGCCATGCCGCTGGCCGAGCATGGCGTCCGTCTCGCGTCAAGTGCTGCTGAAGCCTGCGCCGACCAGGATGGGGTAGTGGTCATGTTGAACTCCGGGCAAGTTTGCGAAGAGCTCTTGTTCGCGCCAGAGACAGGCGCCCTTTTTGCAATGAGGCCAGGCTGTCTCCTGATCGTTATGAGTTCCCTCAAGGTCGAAACCGCAAAGGATCACGCGCGCCGCTCACGGGCGGTCGGCGTTGGATATCTTGACGCGCCGGTTTCTGGGGGCGAAGTTGGCGCCAAGGCTGCCACGCTGTCCATCATGGTCGGCGGCGAAGCCGCTGATGTAGCGCGCGCACGGCCTTTGTTCGAAGCCATGGGGCGCCCTCTTCACATGGGTCCCACGGGTACGGGTCAATTAACCAAGCTCGCCAACCAGCTGACGGTGGCTAGCACCATCGTGGCCGTAGCCGAGGCCTTGCTCTTGGCCGAGCGCGGAGGTGCCGATCCGGCCAAGGTGCGCGAAGCACTCCTCGGCGGATTCGCCCGGTCCAAAATTCTGGAGCTGCATGGCCGCCGCATGATTGAAGGCGATTTTGTGCCCGGCGGAACCGCTGTCAACCAAATCAAGGACACCCAGGCAGCGATCGAATTGGCTCAGGCACTTTCACTTGAATTACCCATGCTCGAGTTGACCGATTCGCTCTTTCGCGACCTTGTCGATCACGGACATGGAGAGCTCGATCACAGTGCGTTAATTCTTGAACTCAGGCGCAGGAATATCCCTGTGGGAATGCAGTGATGTTACAGATTGAACGAGACATAAATGAGCAGCCTTCACCGGTTACACAGAACCAACAGGCTGAATTAAAGAGGACTTTACCCCGGCTGATCGTTGTGATCGGCGTGTGCGGTTGCGGCAAGAGCACCTTGGGCACTTCGCTCGCCAAGCACTTGGGGAAACCTTTCCTTGATGCAGACGATTTTCATCCGGCTTCAAACAAGAACAAGATGGCTCGGGGCATTCCCCTTGACGACGTGGACCGCTGGCCTTGGCTTGATGCTCTGGCCCGCGCCTTGGCGGTCAAGGCTAAGAAAGCGGGCACAGTCGTTGCGGCATGTTCTGCCCTCCGCAGGTCTTACCGGGAACGATTGGTCATGATGGCTGGTGAGCCCATCCTTTTTGTGATGCTCGAAGGCTCACGGGAATTGATCGCCAAGCGACTTGCATTGAGAACAGGTCACTTCATGCCGGCAGCAATGCTCGACAGTCAGTTGGCCACACTCGAGCCACCCTGTTGCGACGAGCAGGCCATCACGCTGGATATCGCCCGGCCTGTGGCTAACTTGGTTCAGGAAGTTCATGACCATATGTTTTCGTAACGTTAAGCACGGCACCAATTTGCTGCGGTGCCGCATGAATGAAATTAAAGAATGAATGAGCTTATGTCGTTTGCGTTCAGGGAGGGCGGGTTGCAGAATCGCGTTAACCGCCAGCTTTCAGCGGTTCATTACAGGAGACAAAAATGTTGTTAAAAGACAAGGTGGCAGTTATCACCGGCGGCGCCGGCCTCAATGGATTGGGATTTGCAACAGCGCGAATGATGGCCAAACAAGGTGCTCTAGTAGTGATCCTTGACCTTGAACAGGCCAACCCACAGGCTACTGCAGCGCGACTTGGAGATCAGCATCTAGGTCTAGTTGCCGACGTCACGGACAAGGCTTCCTGTGAATCGGCCGTGGCCAGTATCCAAAAGAAGTACGGCCGTATCGACATTCTGGTCAATAACGCAGGCATCACCCAGCCAGTGAAATTCCTAGGTATCACCGGTACTGATTACGACCGCATCCTAGACGTGAGTTTGCGCGGCACCCTTTACGCTTCGCAAGCTGTGCTGCCAGTAATGCTCGCGCAAAAAAGTGGCTCCATCGTCTGTATCTCGTCGGTGTCCGCGCAGCGTGGTGGCGGCATTTTGGGTGGCCCGCATTATTCGGCAGCCAAAGCGGGTGTGCTCGGCCTGGCCCGTGCGATGGCACGCGAGTTCGGCGGGAGCAACATCCGCGTCAACTGCGTCACACCCGGACTTATTGCCACCGACATCAACAAGGGCAAGATTCCTGATGACAAGCGTCAAGCCATTCTGGACGGAATTCCTCTGGGCCACATTGGCGAGCCGGACGATGTCGCAGGTTGCGTCGTGTTTCTTGCTAGCGACCTTTCCAAGTACTGCACAGGCATCACGCTCGACGTGAACGGCGGCATGCTGATTCACTGATTTAGATTTCACCCACCATCACGGCATAGCCGTGATTCATTTCAACCTAGGAGACATCATGAAAAAAGTAAATACATTCCGTCGCACTCTGTTGCTTGCGTCTTTGCTGGCTGCCACTTCAATGGCCCATGCTCAGGCGGTGAAACTGACACTGGGGCATGGCACTGCGATCGACAACCCGCGCCATTTGGCTTCATTGAAGTTCGCAGAGGTGTCCAAGGCAAAGAGCAATGGTCGCATAGAAGTGACTGTGGCTCCGGCCTCCCAGCTTGGTGACGACGCTGCAATGGTCACCGCATTGCGCACAGGTGCGCTTGACATGTCAGCCAACTCACAGGGTGCCTTGGCAAATGCCGTTCCCGAGTACGCTGCATTCGGTATGCCTTTCTTGTTTTCCAGCCAAGCCCAAGCCTGGAAGGTGATGGATGGCCCCACAGGTAAAGAGTTGGCACAAAAATCGGCTGAAAAAGGACTGATTGTTCTAGGTTATTGGGACAACGGTATCCGCCACATGAGCAACAACAAGCGCCCACTGCTTAAGCCTGAGGATTTGAAGGGTCTGAAAATGCGTACCCCACCTGACTCTGTGACTGTGGACATCATGCAAAGCGTTGGTGCTGAAGCCCAGCAAATCAAATGGTCAGAACTTTATGTTGCATTGCAACAAGGAGTGGTGGACGGGCAAGAAAATCCGCTGGTCAACGTGCAAGCAGGCAAGTTGTACGAAGTGCAAAAGTACATCTCACTGACCGGGCATAAATACGAAATGACCCCCTTCTTGATTGGCAAGCGTGCTTGGGACAAGCTGTCTGATAGCGATAAGAAGATTGTTCAGGAAGCTGCTAACGAAGCCACTGCGCTGCAACGAAAGTTGGCACAAGAGGCCGACGACAAGATGTTTGTCGAACTCAAAGCCAAAGGGGTTCAAATCGACAAAGTGGACCAAGTCCCATTTGAAAAGGCCACTGCACCTGTGGTAGCCAAGTGGGAAGCCAGCCCTATTGGCCCGTTTGTTAAGAAAGTTGTGGCCGCTGCGCGTGCCAAATAAGCAGAAAAAAAGTCTTTATCTAATATGCGTTGACTACAAATGCAGGATAAACGCCTGATTTCAACGCACCATTGCCATGTTCACGACTCGCCTCGGTGCTTGCCACCGGGGCAGGTCATTTTGGAGATTTATTAATGACCGCTGTCATTGTCGAGCGCAACATGCTTGAACGGGCGATCGTGGTTATCTGCAGTTTCGTGCTGTGGGTGACGATGGTTTCGATTTTTTTTATATTGGCGGCCAACACTTTGCTTCGGTATGCCTTTGGCACCAGTTTGCAATGGGCCAATGAGGTTCCTGAGTTGTTATTCCCGTGGCTGGTCATGTCAGGCGTCGTGTTGGCCGCCGAAAAAGGCTCGCACATCGCAACGGTTTTCCTAGTGGAGTCAGTCAGGCCAAGGGCAAAACGATTGATTGCTATCGTGGCCTGGAGTGCTGTAGCTGTGTTGTACGCGGTGCTAGCACGCGCGACTTGGGACATGCTTGAAATCGTACATGACGAAAAAACGCCAATTTTGCTTATACCGACATCGGTGACTTATGGTTGTTTGATGGTGGGCATGGGGATGCTGGCGCTGCTGGCACTCCAATCCGCTACAAGGGCATGGCGTGGTGTGCAGGTGGTGCGGGACAGTTCAGAACCAGGTGCGCAAGCCGCGCAAGGATAGCACCATGACCTTATTGATTTTGATTGTATTTTTGGGTGCAGCAACTTTGGCCATGCCCATTGCACACGCCATTTTGTTGGCAGCACTAGCGGCTGCGGTCAGCAGTGACCGGGTTCCTTTTGATCTGCTGGTTCAGCAAATGGTGGCGCAAGTGCAGAGCTTCCCGTTGATAGCCATTCCGTTTTTCATGCTCACGGGTTCCCTCATGATGGGAGGCAAACTGGGCCAGGCCATCGTGGGCACATTGACGGTTTTGGTCGGACGTTGGCATGGTGGGCCAGCCCAGGTCAGTGTGTTGTCATCCACTTTGTTTGGCGGCGTGTCAGGATCAGCAGTGGCCGATGCCTCGGCTATTGGTTCCTTGGTCATGCCTTGGCATCGCAGGCTGGGTTATCCCATGCCTTTTTCGGCAGCCTCGCTGGCGTCTGCGGCCACCATCGACATCATCATCCCACCTTCGATCCCCATGATTTTGTATGCCATGAGTGCGAACGAGTCGATTGGGGCCTTGTTTTACGCAGGTGTCTTGCCTGGCCTGATTTTATGCGGCGGCTTCATGGCGGCTTGCTGGTATGTAGGCAAGCGCGATAACTTACCGCGCGAGACTGGGCCGACTGATCGTGCAGAGTTTCGGCGCAACTTGGTGTATTCGATTCCAGCCATCGCATTGCCGATATTGATCATCGTATTTTTGCGTTTCGGCATCGCCACGCCAACCGAGGTGGCCGTGTTGTCCACTCTCTTTGCTGGCTTGGTGTCGTTAGTGATTTATCGGGACATGACGATTCGGCGTCTGCACCACGCCATCCTCGAGGCCGGTTTGGCGACGGGTGTGGTGCTGATGGTCATCATGGCATCAGCGGCAATTGGCTGGTTACTGACCTTTGACCAGATGCCGCAACACATCGTGCAATGGGTGCAGCAAAACGTGAACGAAAAGTGGGTCGTTATCGCGCTGATGAACGCCATGATGCTGTTCTTGGGTATGTTCATTGACCTGCCCGCTGCCGTGCTGCTGCTGACCCCCGTGTTCCTGCCCTTGGCACAAGCGATTGGTATGGATACAGTGCAACTGGGCATCATGATGGTGGTCAACTTAGCCATCGGACTTTACACCCCACCTGTGGGCACGACCTTGTTCATTGCCAGTTCGCTGGCCAGAGTCAAAGTGGGCGAAACCGTGCGCGCCATGGTACCGTTTTATATAGTGGCCTTCGGCGTCTTGCTGCTTGTTTCATATGTTCCCGCAGTCATTTTGAAATGACAGCATTGACCTATCCGGAGACCTCATGTCAGTGACGAATGACCGATTGTCTGAAGTGGCCAAGTGTGCCTACCGCATTCGCCGCTATGCCCTGCGCATGGGCGAAGTTCAGGGCCAGGGCTACATTGGGCAAGCATTGGGCTATGCCGATGTACTGGCAGTAGCCTATGCCCATGCCCTGAACTTCCGTGCCGATGACGCCACTTGGGAAGGCCGTGATCGTTTTTTACTCTCGCACGGCCACTATGCCATTGCTCATTACGCGGCCCTGATAGAAGCCGGCATCATCGCCGAGTCGGAGTTGGAGACCTATGGCAGCGACGATAGCCGGCTGCCAATGTCCGGCATGGCCTGTTACACCCCAGGCATGGAAATGTCAGGTGGCTCACTCGGCCAGGGCCTGACGATTGCCGTCGGCATGGCCCTTGGCCTGCGCCACCAAGGCAATCCGGCTTATGTCTATAACTCGATGTCCGACGGCGAGCTTGACGAAGGCTCGACTTGGGAGGCGGCCATGGGCGCAGCCCATCATGCCCTAGGCAATCTGATCTGCTTGGTCGATATCAATAACCAGCAGGCTGATGGGCCTTCTACCAAAATCATGGGCTTCGAGCCGCTGGCTGACAAGTGGGCCTCGTTCGGCTGGCATGTCCAGCGCGTTGATGGCAACCATCTGCCCGCCGTACTGAGTGCTTTCGATACGGCCAGGCAACTGGCCGACCCCAAGCCCCGTGTGATCTTGTGCGACACACTGATGGGTAAGGGCGTGCCCTTCCTGGAGTCACGCGAAAAAAATCACTTTATTCGTGTGGATCCGCCCGAATGGAAATTGGCGCTGGACATCTTAGATGTAAATCAACCCTGAGGCCCTTGAGATGAATACTGTGACCGATAAAAAGCCCAGACTGACCACCTCGGCCATGATCGCTTCGATCGCGAGTGATGGTCAGCGGGTGCAGGCCGCCCCCTTTGGTAAGGCATTGGTAGCCTATGCAGTTGATCATCCTGAAGTGGTCGGGATGACGGCAGACTTGGCCAAATACACCGACCTGCACTTGTTTGCGCAGGCCTACCCTGAACGCTTTTTTCAAATGGGCATGGCCGAGCAGCTACTCATGGGCGCTGCGGGTGGCATGGCCAAGACGGGATTAGTGCCATTTGCCACGACTTATGCGGTGTTTGGCACGCGCCGCGCTTATGACTTTATTCACCAAGTGATTGCTGAAGAAAACCTGAATGTGAAGATTTGCTGCGCCTTGCCCGGACTGACCACCGGCTATGGCCCCAGCCATCAAGCCACGGAGGATCTTGCCATGATGCGTGCCATTCCTGGCATGACCATTGTGGACCCTTGCGATGCGCTGGACATTGAACAGGCTGTGCCGCAAATTGCCGAGCACCAAGGACCGGTCTACATGCGTCTGTTGCGTGGCAATGTGCCGATGGTTCTGGACGAATACAACTACAAGTTTGAATTAGGCAAAGCCAAGATGCTACGCGAGGGCTCGGATGTCTTGGTGATCTCCAGCGGCTTCATGACGATGCGCACACTCGAAGTAGCCAAGCAACTTGAGGCGGAAAAGGTGAATGTGGCAGTCATGCATTGCCCGACTATCAAGCCCTTGGATGAAGCCGCCATCATTGGCGAAGTGCGCAAGCCAGGTCGTCTTGTGGTAGTAGCCGAGAACCATTCCATCGTGGGAGGCTTGGGCGAGGCGGTGGCCAGTTTGCTGATGCGTGAAAATGTGATTCCAGGCAAATTTCGTATGCTGGCTCTTCCCGACGCTTTCTTGGATGCAGGCGCTTTGCCAACCTTGCATGACCGGTACGGTATTTCGGCTGAAAAAATGAACAGTAGAATTAAGGCGTGGTTAACTTGATCGTCTCATCATCATGATCAAAACATTTCCTGTTGATTGTGAAGATTCAATTTTGGTCCCATCGATGATCAGGTAGTAAGTCTGGCACTTCTTACGGGATATTTTCAGAACCTAGATGTTTTCTCAATGCGGCTCTTTATGCACTCAATTACCTTTTAGTCGACAGGTGCTATCCGACACATACCGCACATAAGGCAAGCAGGCTATTGCGTCTGCTTCTGGCCGCAAGCACCGATCCTGACGGTCATCACATAGCTGCCAGTCAAGGCGGCCACTTCGCTGCCGGAATCAAGGCCGCCTCCGGTGACCCTCAGATTTCAGTTTGCTCGGAGATTTCGAGAGCGTCGTCGACCTCGATGCCCAAGTACCTAACTGTAGACTCCAACTTGGCGTGACCAAGCAAAAGTTGCACCGCTCGAAGGTTCTTGGTACGTCGGTAGATCAGTGTCGCCTTGGTCCTGCGAATGGAATGGGTTCCATACTCGGAACGATCCAGGCCAAGCTCGTCCACCCAGTGCCCAAGAATTCGGGCGTACTGCCGAGTGCCCAAATGGGGTGAATTGTGTAGCCTACTCGGGAAAAGGACGTCGTCGGATTTCAATGCGGCCTGCTTTATCCAAGCCTGCAAGGCCTCCCTGGTGACTGCTGTGATTTCGAATTGCACCGGACGCTTGGTCTTGTGCTGCATGACAATGGCACGGGTGGCTACTTGCTCACAATGAGACACGTCACGGACCTTGAGTGAAACGAGGTCACACCCGCGAAGTTTGCTGTCGATGCCAAGGTTGAAGAGTGCGAGCTCGCGAACCCGGCCTTCCATCTGTAGACGCACGCGCAAGGCCCAGATGTCTTTCACCTTGAAGGGGGCTTTTTGTCCAACGATCTTGCCCTTGTTCCACGGTTCTTGATGAACCGCATTGCTTGAGGTTTCCATGATGGTCTCCCCTGAAGTTTAGGGGCTCAAAGCATGCGCTTTGGGGGCTCTGTTGCATTGCGCTGCGTCAAATCTGCAGAGCGCATCCCACTTGAACGTGCGACTGCTAACAAGTGGGATTGTCAATTGGCGCCATCGGCCAGAAGTAGCCATTCACGGAGGGTCGTCGAATTACCGATCCATGACTGAAAGCGAACCTTCAAGACGTACGAACGATTATCATTGATCAATGGTTACCTTAACTCAACTGCTAGCATTTATGATTGCTGCTGTCTTGATCACAGCGACGCCCGGACCCGACAACCTGATGGTGCTGGGTATGGGTATGTCCAAAGGGCGGCGGCAGGGTGTCGCCTTCGGGTTGGGTTGCGCCGTCGGCTGTCTGAGTCACACCCTGCTGGCGGTTTTGGGTGTAAGCGCCCTCGTAGCTGCATCCCCTTTTGCCTTCACGGCATTGAAGTGGATCGGTGGTGTTTACCTGGTCTGGCTCGGCTTGAATGCACTACGGCATGCAGGCCAGGGTGCGAAGGTTTCAAGCATTGACGCAAGGCAGAACTCAGCACGGACACTGTTTATCAAAGGGGTTTTCGCGAACGCGATCAACCCGAAGGTTGTGTTATTTTTTCTTTCGTTCCTTCCCCAGTTCGTTGTACCAGATCAAGGTGACGTCGATCTACAACTCGCCATCCTCGGACTGATCTTCGCTGTCCAAGCCGGTGTGCTTTTCGCAGCACTGGCGTACTTTGCCGGTTCCATCGGAGCCTGGCTGACGCGTCGGCCGCGGGCAAGTGTCTGGTTGGATCGAATCGCCGGTGCAGTGTTTATAGGCTTGGGCTTGCGCATGGTGGGCAGCCGATAGCCTGTTCGAACCTATAGCGCAGCTTTTCGCAATTTAGTTGTCAAGTCACACACTGACCCAAGGGCTACCGAACCGATTGCGTGCTGCGATTTGTTCAACGTCTACTACCACGTGCGTAGAGTTCTCCTCTGGGGCTTGCGATGTCGGCATGCCCTACGGCAAGGATCGCTTGCGATGCAATCCTGTCCCCCATGCAGATGAGCCGAACTTCGGCTATGCGTCGAAAGAGTGAATTCAGTGGTTCGAGCAGCTGACTTTCAGCCGCCAGTTATTGGTTCGGTCGGCTGCCAGCCACGAAGGACGGCTGCAGTTCTCTGGAAACCGGTCGTTGATGTCACCGCATTGCGGGGTTAATCAGTGACGGCTGTTACTAGGCATCATGAGCCAATCTCCTGAGTTCGTCAGGCTGCTATCGCTGCAGAGCCGCCGTCGAGCTGCCAGTTGCAAGCGACCGAGTTGGGTCGGATTGAGACAGTCAAGCCAAAGCTGGTCTTGACCCCGTAACCCTTTTTCTCTCAGTCGTTACTTAAAAGAACGATGACCAGCTAATTTTGGTTAGCTGGCGATAGAGCCACCTCGAAACTGGGTTCAGTTTTATTGGCAGAAAACACGCCCTAAGCCATCCCTGTAGCAATTTTGCTGCGTCTGAGGTGGGTTTGAAAATCCATTCTGCATAGGAACAAGCTGCTGTTGAGGCGTATTTGACCATTGCCCAGCGGCAGGTGCAGGCTGTTGCCGCTGAATTTGCTGCAGCGAGTTGTTTATTCCCTGCAACTGGTTCAACTGATTTCGCTGGTACTCCTGTTGCATCTGCTGTGGTGTGCAATTTGTCCAAGCGCAGTTCTGTGCAAAAGACGCTGAAGACATGAAAACTGCACTCAAAAACACCAATAGTTCTGTTTTTTTCGTCTTAACAAGCTTGTTCATTACTAGCTCCTGTTGGAATGTACCTAAATATATCCTAATTTGGGATATCCGATAACAGGATTGAACATGGTTGAATGCAATTGGTTCGTGATCGGGAAAAAAAGCTTCGTGAGCTACTCAGAGAGGCTCGGCTTGATCGCGAGCTGCGCCAAGTTGATGTTGCCGAAAGCCTCGGCAGACCTCAGTCTTATGTCGCCAAGGTTGAAAGCGGCGAACGCACCCTCGATTTCATTGAAGTCCTTGACTACTGCGAGGCAGTTGAGCTTGACCCAACTATCCTAGTCAAAACACTCAGTTGAACCTTTTTGTGTGCGGAGCGGGCTGCTGCAAAGGGAACTCTGACAGCTCTACCCCTCCCCCCATATGTCTCAAACCTCGTTCATTCACGGGACCGGTTACGGGACAAGGCAGCCTCGGCCGGGTCAAGGCAACCCACTCCTAAAGCAACGGCACAGGCAAGCGATGCCAGTATCCATGCGGGTTCCAAGAGGATTCTGGATTTTGAGGAAATCTTGGCTGGTAATTGCTTATATGCCAGTTGTCGCCTGTCGGGGGCACCAATCCCCGGCCCCCGCAAAGAACAGGCTTCGCTGTTCTGCAAATCCAACTTAGAAGGCCACTTTTTCCGCTTCTAGGTAGGCCAGGCTGATGTACTTGCCAATGTTGCCCTCGAAGCCCTGCATGGTTTTTGCCCGGGCGATGACACGCGGGTCCTTCAACACAGCGGCTTTGGCTTCGGCCTCTGACTTGCCATCTTCCACCGCCTTCAGGCAAGGCTCCCATATCCCTGCCATGA
>JACCDO010428674.1_pt1 | contig 20321 bp, 10 predicted proteins | sample 7446101 | NCBI WGS metagenome assembly JACCDO01 (sample SAMN15323440, study PRJNA562643) | freshwater metagenome | isolation source: river surface water | place: USA:Blue River Watershed | collected 2017-08-16
GTCTCTTCAGCAAGTACCAGTGAGAGCGTTCGTGCCGAAAGAGCTGCTGCTGCAGCACTAGCAGAAGCAGAGCGTCAGGAACAAGAAGAGTTGGAAAGAGAGAGAGCAGCAAGAGCAAAAAGATTGGAAGATTTAGAATTTGCAAAGTTAGCAATTAAGAATATCGAGTTCAACCTCAAAGACGACCTGCACAAGATAGGATGCGACTACTTCTACGACACGCTGCGCATTCACGGGTATGCAGACGAGGGTGCATTCAGTAACTTGACCGATGAAGTACTGCGGAATAAACCTTTGTATATACCCAAGCGTGCGAGGTATGTCATAGCAGCACTTGCTGACGCAATCAAACGTCGCATTGACCTGGATAACGCCCCCAAGACCTCGAAAATGTCAACCGTTGAGAATGATCTGCTAGTGGCGGGGAAGATCCACAAGCGTCAGGTGGAAGGGTTGAGTGGTGAAGCCACGACGAAGAAGGACATCCAACGCGCTTGGGAGGCGAAGGTGAAGAAAGAAAAGGCTGATGCAAAAGCTGCAGAAGAAGCGAAATTGAAGCCTCAAAGACCGGAAGATCGACCAAAACGAGTACATACGAAGGAAGTGCAAGATTTGATGGACCGAATCAGGCGGTTTCACAGCAAGGACGAGTTCGGGCTGCCTGCCACGTACAACCTGATCCCTGAGTCCAAGTTCTGTTGTGAGAAGCATAAGAGAGAGAGTATTATGCTCCGAGAGAAGTTTGTGCAGAGAAGAAAGGACTCCAACAGCACCGACATGAAGCAGAATGCCATCAAACAGGACACTTGTAAGTACGGTTTCTTGTCACGAGAAGCACTTCGCTTTATTGCAATTAATCAGTTTAAAAAGTTTGGTTATAACCCACCGTTATTCCGCATTGATAAGGCACTTGACCACAGCATCCGCGACGCAGCAGAGCTCCTCAAGGAGTGCGAGTGGCTGCGACCCAAGGAAAGAGACAACATTCTGTTCCCGTTCCCTGTCGTCCGTTATGACACTCACAAGTTCATCCAATTTATCGTTGATATTATCGAGGAGTTGGACAGGGAAAAGTACCTGTGGATCGGCACCATCAAAAGGACCAGCTGCGTCTCGCAGCGATAGCCTTGTATTCTTGTTCCCATTTGTAACTATGTTAATTATGTGACTAAGTGAGTGAGTAAGAGTGAGTGAGTGAGTGAGTACATGAGTGAGTGAGTGAGTGAGTGAGAAAGAGAACCGCAAAGTGGCCGGTTAGGGGTTCCCTTGTAATTCCGGACCTTCGACACGCATTTTCGCTCGCTAGGTTCAAAGAGGGGAAGAGCCGGGAAACCTTGTGCTTTTTGCAATTGTTTCATTGATTATATTGCAAAAAACAGAATGTTAAGTCGTTGGATAGCCCCACGTCATGCACCACAGCATTTACTTCGTGGCATAACTGTTGCATACGGTTCACAGAGTAATAATAAGAGTAACTCATACTTAAGTGCAGGCGTAGCTGCTCTCCTTGCCTTGTCAATAAGTATTGGAACTGCCAAGACTGCCAAGTGCGATGACTCACCACCAGCAGCGCCTGCAATGGTTACGGTAGACAATAAAGTCTTTGTTAACACTGGAAATGGCTCAGGAGCGTGGGTATTGGACAAGAATGCACCTGTAGGAATTAAGATATTTACAGGAAATTCTAACAAGCCATTAGCTCAGGATATTGCCAATCATTTAGGAATAGGATTAGGTAAGATCACTGTAAATAGTTTCGCTGATGGGGAAGTGAATGTAGTTGTGAATGAAAATATTAGAGGTAAAGATGTATATCTTATTCAACCCACTTGCCCACCAGTTAATGAGACCTTAATGGAGTTGTTATTAATGATAAGTACTATGCGTAGAGCCTCAGCACGTAAAATTACTGCTGTTATACCATATTATGGGTACGCTAGACAAGATAGAAAAATGCAAGCTCGTGTACCAATCTCAGCAGCTGATGTTGCAAGATTGCTTGAAGCGATGGGTGTTGACAGAGTTGTTGCTGTAGATTTACACTGCGGTCAAATCCAAGGTTTCTTTGGACCTAGAGTACCAGTCGACAATTTAGATGGTGGAACCGTCGGTGTGACATATTTTGGTAATCTAGATTTAGTCAACCCAGTCATAGTCTCGCCTGATGCAGGTGGTGTGTATAGAGCGAAGCAGTTTAGAGAAGCATTATCAAAGAAGCACGATGTTGACTGTGGCTTGGCTATGATTATCAAGCAACGCGCTAAAGCCAATGAAATTGAACGAATGGACTTGGTTGGTTCAGTGAAAGGATGCGATGCAATCATTGTTGATGACATGGTTGATACTGCTGGCACATTATGCAAAGCAGCCGAAGTATTGAAAGAATTCGGAGCGCGTCGTGTATTTGCATTTGCTTCGCATGGTGTGTTCTCTGGTCCTGCACCTACAAGAATAGCAAACTCTGTGCTTACTGAACTAGTTGTACTTGACACTGTACCGCTATCAGAAGCCTCTTTAGCCACTGGCAAAATCACCCAACTAAGTGTTGGTCCATTGCTTGCACAAGCTATTTACAACATTCACAACAAGAAATCCCTATCAGCTTTATTCAAGTAAAAATTAAAGAGTGTAAAACAAAAATAATATGGATTTGCAGTCCTCGACGACTGCCCGAGCTTATTCCGTGTGTGTTTATAGTAAAACTAAATCTCAAACTCTCTCTTGTCTTCACTTCTCTTCTTACGCCCTACCTGTGGTACCACCGAAGGAATTTTAAAAAAATCCAAAAAATAGAAGAGAAAGAATGGCATGTACAACGCTCCCTTGCTAGTAATACTCACGTGTATCATGCTCACACGCGCCTTTAGATACGACTCGTTGCGTCTGCTGCGAAAAAGCCGCACCAACTTGATCAATGCAGCGCGTATATCACGAGGAACGAAGCTTGGCGACGACAGCTATGAGTTGCGAGAGGGACTGGAAGTAAAGATAAGAACGACAACAGGAGCTGTCAAACATGGTCATTTGATGGAAAAAAGTAGAGGTGGTTGGTGGAAAGTAATGATAAGAGGTGAAAATGATGAGGTATTGAGTGTGAGAACATCGACTATCGAGCCTGTAGTCAACACGACAAGTATTGCCAATAACACTCAAAATGTAGCACCTACACCATCATCAAATGCAAAATTAGTAAGTGAATATGTAGACGATTTAGGCTTGATTGGTTTGGTAGAAGATAATTCCATCCAGTCGAAGGTAAAATCATCGGCACAAGTCGAGAAGGAGATCCCACCTTATAGTCTGCAGCGAGTAGAGCCTCCATCAATACATAAAAACACTAAGAAATGGATAATATTCTCTGATTTACACGTGAAAAGCACCTCGATCGAGACATGCGAAGAAGTGCTCGCTTTAGTGCACGAGGAAGCATTGAAGAAACAAGCTGGTATCATGTTTCTTGGTGATTTTTGGCATGTGCGAGGTAATTTAGATGTTGAACTGCTCAACAGAGTGCTGCGTTCGCTGGGGAAGTGGACTCAGCCAGTCATCATGATCCCAGGGAACCACGACCAAGTCACACTGGGAGGCGCGGTACATTCGCTTGAACCATTGCTATACGCATTTAAATCTGAACAAATATTTATGATATCGGAGCCTGTCGTGTGCATGGGCGCGCTGTGGGTCCCTTATCGCCGTGACCCGCTTCTAATGAAGTCAATATTGAAAGCAGGCGGTGAATGCAGGGATGTTACTACTGTTTACTGTCACGCTGACGTGAAGGGCGCCTACATGAATGACGGGATGAGGTCGAAGGAGGGACTGGAGATATCCTCGTTCCCAGCGAACTTACCGATTTACTCTGGCCATTTCCACAAGCCACACACCATGACGAAGGGTAGGTCTTCCATTAGATACGTGGGTTCGCCGTACCAGACTTCGTTGTCGGAAGCAAGTCAAGATAAATTCTTGTATTGCATGGAGTGCGAGTTCGACGCGAGTAGGAACACTTATCAGTGGCGCGAGGCGGAGCGGTGGACTATTGACGTGGGCAAGAAGTACTTCAAGGCGTTGTCACTCAAGGATCCGATCATTCACAAGGCCAGAAAAGGTGATCGTGTTGTATTACCAGTGAAAATCGGCGAAGAAGTTGATGCGCAGAATATACTAGGTGTGCTGCGCAATAGCGGGATCGAGGTGGAAATACGCCGGGAACACAGTGGTAAGTTGTCTACATCAGGCGCTACCTCGGAGCAAGGACTGGTAGACGAGAAGGTCATCGATACCGCCGCAGCAGCAGCAGGAGCAGCAGGAGGAAGTGAGATTTCACTGACGAATATTATCTCCACCATCGACCCCATCACCCAGTTCGTTAGCTTCATGGATATCGTCAAGCAGAACTCCTTGTCTTTGACCCCCGCGAACACCACCACCACAGCCACGGCTGCCACGGTGGAAGGCGATAACAGTGCTGCAATCCAACTGTTGCATGAGAACGTAGTGACGGAAGGCCGCGCGACTATCGAGCGACTGCTCAACGCGTCTACAGACAACAACATGGTGAGTAAAATCGCCGAGTTGAGGTTCGACAGCGTGACAATATCCAACTTCGGTCCCTACGGCAGCAACAAGATCAAGTATCCGTTGAGCAAGCGAGGGTTGACCTTGATTCGAGGCAAGAGCTCGGATGGAACCGGTGCAGATAGCAATGGAAGTGGCAAGACCACGCTGGCAATGAGTGTGATGTGGGGCTTGACCGGCTCAATGGATGCGCGATTAGTTGCGGATGGCCGGGCTGTGGACGTGGCATATGACGGAGCTGGTGTTGGCAAGTGCACCGCTGAAGTCATCATCAACGGCTACATCAACAACAGTCCCTTCTCAGTAACAAGAAGACGAGGTGCACGCAAGAATGACTTATTATTTCAAGTTAACGGCAAAGATTTAACAACCCAGTCAGTGAAGGACACCCAGGTACTCACCCACTTACTCACCCACCCACCTACTCACTCACCTACTCACTCACTCACTCACTCAGGTTGTGATGGACGCCACCCTCGGCATCGGCGACGGGTTGTTGCAGCGCTGCTGCTTCTTTGGCCAGCACTCGCACACGTTGCAGTCCCTCTTAGGCCTGTCCGACGTCAAGCTCAAGAGTGAGATGTCTTACCTCGTTGACACCAAGATATGGGTGGCAGCGCAACAAGATGTGCGAGCTCGCGAGAAGGCCGACAAGGCAAGAGTTGTCGAGTTAGATGTTGAGCTGCGTATTCGCGCAGAGGAAATCCAGCGGGTGAAGAGCTCATTAGATGACTCAACACAACTCATTCGACGGTTAGAAGCGGAGCTAGTGAGTGCGCGGCAGAAGGTGAGTGAAGAGCAAGGCAAGTCCCGCAGCGCAATGACTAGCAAGTTCGGAGACATGTCCGTTGGGCAACTCAATGAGAAATTATTACAATTACAACGTGAAGCAACGGTACTTCAACGTGATGTCATAGAGCCGTTACGCCGGTCCAGTATCGAGACAGTGCGAGCTAACAGTCAGAAATTATTGTCAATTGATCAAGGGATTTCAGCGGTAAGAGAGAAGTTAGCAATCACGAAAGCGGCCTTTAACGCGAGTTCCACAGCCAAAGCATCATTGAGTACCCGTTTACAGCAGCAGGAGCAGCAGCGCCAGGTCAACACAACCACCTTCAAATCCCTGTTGCTCAGCACCAACCTCACCGCGTTGAGCGACGACGTGCTCAGTACTAACATAGACATCAACGCGTTAAGGAGGGAGCACGAGGCCTCCTTAGCATCCCTTGCGCAGGTCAATAGCCAGGTGAGTGTGTTGCAGACCGCTTTGATGAGGTTGAATGAGGTGAGGACCGGCAAGGCCAGCTGTGCTGCGCACGACGCTGACAATTGCCCGACTTGCGGCCAAGTTTTCCCAGAAAACACCGCAAAACAAAGAGAATCACAGCTAATTATTGATCTTCATCACTTAAAACAGGAGCAAGGGGTGTGGAACCGCACATGTGAGGGCCTGCGGGGCCGGGTGGATATGGGGATGAAGGCCAAGTCGATGGTAGAGCAACTGCGGCTCCTGCAGGACCGCGTTAGGGATTTGCAGGGTGAAATCGCGGCCCAGGAAGCCGTTGGAAGTGTGAAATTACAAGAATTAAATGAGTTAGAGAAAGAGTTAGTGGAGCGAATGAGTGCGCGTAAGAGTGCAGAAGCAAGTCATTCGGTTGCGGAGCTGGACATGGCGAACCAGTTGAAGTTGCAAGACCAGCTGCTGCAGGACCTGTTGGCGCAGGAGAAGACGTTGAAAGCCACAATTGACGAGCTAAACCGCATTGAAAACGAGTTGAATAACAAGGAAACAAGGGCGAATGCAACGATTTCCCTCATTGAGGACCGGCTCAAGAGTGCGTATGAAAGCGTGCAAACCAAGTCAATCCCGTTGTTTGAGCTGGAAGATATCGTGTCCCGCGGCAACCGCGAGAAGAAGGACATCGCAGCGAGGGCTGCCATCTATAACCGACTTGGGGATTGCCTGGGACCGCGTGGGATTCAACATTTTATTTTCTTGGGATTATTGCGGCAGTTGGAAGAAATTGCTAATTCTTACCTCGATATACTTGCAGATGGCGGGATCCGCCTTGCACTGCAAGGGGATGACGACGGGGATCGGATTATCAAGACAGTTTCTATCCGGGGTGTGGATGGCGGTTACACCGAGCGAGGGTTGTCACAGCTATCCGGTGGTCAGTGGCGCCGCGTGAGTATGTCGTTAGACTTCGCTTTTGCCGAGGTAATCAGGCGAAAAGGGACTTTAAGATCGAATTTAATGGTAATGGATGAGGTCCTGACGCACCTGGATGCAACCGGCCGTGAGGCCGTTGGGACGGTACTCCGGGCGATGGTGGGACCAACGGTCACAAAGACCAAGAAATCCGTTGCAAAAGGAGTTGTCACCGAGTCCGTCGCACCGAAAGAAGATGAGTTTGGAATTGAAGTAACGGATGGATTCGGTACCGTTGTCACGAGTGAGAAGAGACCTGAAATAGGTGTGGAACTCAGCCTGTTGAGTGCCGGATCCTACGAGACGGTACTCGTGATCCTGCAGGACCTCGTCGCGCAAGAGTTCGAGGAGTCCTTCGACCACATTGACACCGTCGTCAAGGCCGGAGACAGCTCAACCGTCGAAATTGACGGCGTTGAAGGACAGTGAGTAGATGAGTGAGTGAGTAGCTGAGTGAGTGAGTGAGTAAGCCGGTGAGTGCGTGAATGAGTAAGCCGGTGCGTGAGTGAGTAAGCCGGTGCGTGCGTGAGTGAGTGAGTAAGCCGGTGCGTGCGTGAGTGAGTGAGTAAGCCGGTGCGTGAGTGAGTACAATTGTAAGCTTGTTTATAACCACATGTAGTACAAATTTTCATTATTTTTTGTTCCGCGACTCACTCAATGAGCAGGTCGACGGCGACGCTCACGTGGTCCGACGGGAAGCGCATCGACGGCAGCGCCACGTGCTCGGTGAGGTCCTCAACGGACGGAAACGGCGCTACGGCCACGGTCACGGCCTCCGCAGGGATTAGCACGTAGTCCAACAAATCTTGGAAATCAACGGTAAAGTTGGTGTATCGCGGGAATCCCGCCGCCGACTGCAGGCCCAGTGAGTGGGTCAACGCGGGAGTCGGTATAGTCTCTTGGGACGCGTCCACACCCACATCCTCTGCTTCCTCTTCGCTACTAATCCCTTCATCCCCCATCCCCCAGCGGAACTGATTGATTGTCTTCCACACCTCGTGGTCGGTACTCACCACACCTTGAAGTAGGTACTCAATAACCGTTGAGTTTTCGGTGGAGTTCAAATCCCCGGCAACTAGCACACTTACTCGGTTTGTTACCGGTGTAAGCAGGACCTCCTGGTGGTTCACGGCCTCATTCACCCCTTCGAACACGTCACTGGGCCGCAGGCCGAGTGTGCACCACGTCCTTGTAACCGTTGACATCAGCCCATTCGCCTCGATCTCGGCCTTGAGGGCCGTCACCACCCGGAGCAACGCATCGATCTGCAAGAGCCGCACAAATCCCGCTTTGGGATGAAAGAACAAATGGGTGTTGATTACGAGGTAGACGTGACCGGTGTGGGTGGACCGGCACACCGAGATCTGACCGATTCCACCGAGTTTCTCCCCTAACACATCCCGCAAATCAGGCCGTTGGCTGTAAATCCCTTGCAAGTACGGCGCGGTGCCCAGGATCTTCTTGATTGGCACATCGATGACGCGCAGGAGTTCGAGCCGTTGGACGAAGGTAGCACAGCCTTCCGTTACACTCGAGGCCTTGTTGGTGTAGGCGCCTTGGTAGGTGAGTGAGTAGGTGAGTGAGGTTAGTAGTGAGTGAGTTAGTGAGTGAGTGAGTGAGTGGCAGGTTAGGTGAGTGAGTGAGTGAGTAGGTGAGTGAGGTTAGGTGAGTGAGTGAGTGAGTGGCAGGTTAGGTGAGTGAGTGAGTACCTTGGTAGCCGCGCAGAGCCAGCAGCGGCCGGTAGTAAGAGTGGAAGAGCTTGGCGTCACACTCTTGCAAGCAAACCACGTCCGCGTCATAAGCGAGAATTTCTTCTAAAGCCAACTGACACCTGTAGTCCACACCCAGGTACTCAGCGGGGCAGTACTTGAAAAGGGTGTTGATTGCGTGTGCTGTGGAAGAGTACTGATCCGCGAGGACGTTGAAGGTGACAACTCGCAGGTGGCCGGGACCGCGGTGTGGATTCGTGATGAAATCTTTGCGGATTTCTAAGATTTTGGCAGTTGGTGTTGCGTCGGGTGTGGATTGCCGCACCTTGCCACTGAGGTAGTGCACGGAGCTGCGCCCAATAGTGAACTTGTCAGTTGATTTTTCGAGATATTTTGGGGTGCAGAACACCTTGATTTGCTTGCCCAAATCCCCTGCGGAAGGAGTGTAACTCCTGCTGCTCCCGCGCAGAACCCACTCATTGTGAGTAGCTTCAACGTACCACAAGTACTCTATATCGCAGTCATCTAGTTGCGCGTAAGCAGTGGCGATGACGGGATATCCCACGAGAGTCAGTAGCTTCGGGAACACGGTGATCTCGGTGACTCGCGGAGGCTCAACGACTATGTCAAACTTCTTTCCTTGGTTCAACGTCACACTCATTCCCGTCTTCAAGTCAACTGTCAGCAAGAGCGACGCATCGATAGTCTCGTTGTTGTATTCCAGTAGAAGTGCGCTGGATCCATCAGCTGCATCTGATGCAAGCACTGGTGTCTTTGTCTTCACCTTGCTCTTCTTGGAGCCTTTCTTACTCAGATTCTTCTCGAGGCGAAGAAATGTCTTGTCAACTGTCTCATCACGTTGTCGACGCATCTCACTCAGCGCATCATCTACTAAGTAAGTTATTAGCACGCCGTCTTCGCTAATAAACACGTGGATTTCGGACGGGCGGTAGTCGAACGACACACTCATGGCTTCGCTGCTGCTACTCAACTACTCCTTCCTTCCCTCTTACCCCTATTCTAGGGACCTTTCTTCTTTCTTTCTTCTTTTCTCGAGCGAGACTACCGGTACTCATGTATCCACACCCATGGTGAGAAGAGGAAGCCGCAAAGAAGGTATATATAGTAATTACAAAAGCTACAACCCTACTCACTAGGTGGTGGCGCGGCGACTAAAGATTGTTGATGTTCTTGATCTTCTCTTGCTCTGTGAGTGAGTGAGTGAGTGAGTGAGTAAGTAAGTGTGAGTAAGTACGAGTGAGTGAGTAAGCGAGTGGGCTTTACCTTCCATGACTTCCTGCATGATCATGCGCTCCGCCTCCTCGCGCTGCCGCATAATCCGCTGCTTCCCTTGTATTGGTGTCTCCTCCACAACCGCGCCATAAATCGCCACCATTTCCTTAACTTTCTTGGCAATATCCCTATTCGCTCTGTGCGCTGCAACCCACTGCTTACCGGGCGTCGTTATATCCGTTGGGTAGAACCCCGGCCAGTACCGCCCTGCGTCAGTGGACGCGTTGTTGAGGATATAACCGTCAATCCAATCCAATAATTTTGCCGTTTTTTTACTACTAAATTTTCTTCCAAACAGCATTCCGCGCATGGAAAAGCCTCGGATATAGTCCCATTCGGCGACCGACAGGAAGTGGGTGTGGGTCTGGAAGCCCGCCGACTTGTCCCACCAACCAAGTTCCCATGTGTTCCACACACTTTGTGCGCTAAGTGTTTGTACGAAGGACCGGGTCCGCTCCCAGTTATAGAGAAGACTGACGTAGTAGTGCTCTTCGCTGCCTAGTAACATGTGTTTGAAGAAGTGGAAGTACTTCTTGCCTTCTTCGCTATTAACAATATATTCAACTGACTCGCGATCATACACACCGGTAGTGGCCGGGTCACTCTTCTTCCACACCCGGAACACCCCATCATAGGGTAGAATGTTACCGTTAGGATCCTCTGTTGCGACAGCACGTCCCTTGTTCTTGAAGCGGTCGACGGCAAAGAGCCACATGGTGTTGTCGATGCCTGGCTCGCTCTGCGTCTTGTTGCGGCGGTTATCTAAATGGTAAAAACTTTGCCGATTTTCACAGAATAAAGGAGGGCCGAAGTTGCTGGCGCGGTACTCCATCGGTACTTGCCCTAAGATGGCACCTCTTTCGTCCGTTACCGCGCTGATTGACTGCAAAAGTAACGGATTATATTCAAAAATTGGGTGTGTTTTTTTTAGACGAAAGATATGGGTTGAGGTACCGGCGGTCCAGGCCATGACCATGGGCATGGGAGGGGAGAGAGACGACAACATGGTCTCGATCATGGGTAGAGGGACAAGGGGGTAGTCGCTGCCGGTGATTGGGACAAAGAAATCCCATCCTGAAGTGTAACGGACAAACCAGGCCATAGCCTTGGAGAGCAAGATGGTTGCGGTCGATGCGCCGTACACAATCGGGACGTCGTCAGAGAGGAAGGCGTTGTCGTACCTCGCTACTAACGCCTTCATTTGCCGTTTAAACTCGGGTTTGGCACCGATTGGGTCCACGTGCAGAAGGTAGTAGTGGTCGGGACTGTACAGGTGCTTCAAGATCCTCTCGACAAGCGGGGCGTCGGTGTACAGCGTGAAGAGGAAGGCCAGTCGCACCTTCTTGGTCCCATTGACAGTTCCTAACGGCGGTTTGTTGAAGGCCTTTTTAGCGCCTTCATCTACTCGTAAGAGGTGTGGGATATCCGCCGACTGGGAGTTGAAATCACACCATCCTTTGCTGGCAGCGTAGTCCTCGGCTAACTTATTCATTAGTTCCTGCGGGCAAGGCACGAAGGAGTCGTAGGTCTTGTCTCGGACGCATGGAACCCAGAGCCGCGTCGGGTGGCAGCGCACATTCATCTCTTTACGTATCCATGTCTGCATCACCTTGTCATCGTCTATTGATGGCACCTTGCAGTAGTCTGGCGCAATAGCTCGTAACGGCTCGGGTAACAACGGCTTCCAATCCTTGAATTGAGCCGCATTAGCAGCCACCATGGCGGCGTCATCAATGCGCACAAGGGTTTGGTAGTAGTAACCTATACTGGGGTCAATCTTGGCTTGCTCTAAGACATGCTTGAATTGCAGCGGTTGAGTAGCAGCGGGACCTTCCTCGCGCCGTATTGCAATAGCACCGTAGTTGCGCAAGAACTGCTGTGTTGCGTACATGTTCCAAGCCATTTCACCTTCGCGACCTACGTTGTCTTGTAGTGTGTTGGTGTTGATAGATACAACTACACTTATTTGTTCAATGACACTTGATAATGATGGCAAATGGATCAGAAAGTCTGACAGCACAGTGAACTGAAGACCGTCGAATATGTCCGAATCGACTTTGCCGCTCCTCTGCTGGATCTTCAACATGTTCACGCTCTTAATATTAACTAATTTTGGTTTAATAAAATTGTATAAGCAATGATAACACTTTCCACCCCAAATATCTATTATATCCAGCGACAATCGAGGGTATTGCTTGAAAGGGTTGCCCGATTTGAGAGAACAAGTGTTGCCTTTAAAGAAAGCGGTGAAATGGAATATGTGCACATTGCATCCTTTTTCACTCCAATATTTCTCAAACTCTAGAGTTCCATAATCATCACAATAATGCGATGTAATCACCGACCAGATATTGCATTCCCCACTTTTCTGCACTGGCAAGTTATCTTCACAGACCGTGACACCAGCAACCACATTAGGACTTCTACATACAGTGGAAGGCGGATGTGTTAGGAAATGCATGGCTCGCAGCACATCTTCGTTGTTGATTGACACGCAACCTGTATCTTGCTGCTTCAATCCTGGCCCGCACTGCGCCAAACAAGACGCGAGAAATGCGAGCAGAACTAACGCCGCAATGACACCCATCTTCCCAAGCTTCCCTTTGATTTTTTGATTTTTTGGTTTCCAAAAAATATTGGAGCTGGGTCAGACACGGCAGGGTCGAGAGAAGAGAGGATGGTTTGGGCTATAGTACGTAGCTGCCGCCTCCCGCTTAGTAGACAGGAAAGGCCTCACATGCAGCCGCAACGGGAATCGTTATTTTAGATGAAGAAACAATGGTTACTAGTAACATCCACACCCCAAATGGTAATGGAGGTCCAAAAAATTTCGGAGAAAAGGAGGTGGGTGAGAGTGAATTTGCGTGCAAATATGGGATGTGGTAGTTCCCACAATGCTCCAGCAGCAAAAGAGGAGGCAAGTGCTATTGAAGTTACTAGACAGCAAGTAGAATCGAATAAGGTGAATGATATAGATGAAATTGCACTGGAAGGAGTTGATAGAGTAAAATACAGCTTTACAACGCATCATAATTGGGATTGGGTTGTTAGCGAAGTGGTTAGTCGCCTTGCAAAGTCTGATAATGACGGAGAGGTAGTTAAAGTAAAGAGATGTCAAGAATTGCCATCTCAGAGTAATATAGAGAAGAAGAAACCAGCGTATGCTTTATTTCGAGTAGAAAGAACCTCTTCATTAAAATCAGAGGCATGCTGGGCTGGTGATGGCTTCGCTTTCTTGGATTTCAAGGATCAACTATACCATCACTTATCACTCGTTGATGGTTCATCCTTGATGCCGAATACTAGGTTACTTCCTTATGATGCCTCTATTGAACTGCTACTTCAACAAGCACAATTGTCTGAAAAGTGCACTTACATACTAAAGGCTGCATGCGGAAGCGCTGGATTTGGGATTTATTTCATCAAGTCGATCCAAGACATATACACCATCATCCAGCGGCATAAGGCGCGCGCAGAGACTTACGAGAACTTCCTAAGCAACTTGAAGCAATCGAACCACGGAGTCGTTCCTTCGTGGTCTCTGCAAGAGTACAAGCGGTCGCTTCGCGTGAACAACAGAAGGACTCAGCTGCGAGTATACGCGGCGTTACTAAGTAGTAAGAAGGGCAATGACGTCCAGTGCTTCCAGTACTCGACTGTTGAGTGTCGAATACCCAGCTGGGATACCGATTTGGATCAAGAGATATACAGCAATAACAGCGCAACTGGTGCGACGACGGAAGAGATCGATGTGTCCATGATGATTGCAGCTGCGACCGTTGAGGACGTAGAAGGCGCCTGTTGCCATGGCACTACCGCTCGCCCTTATAACAAGGACCGCAACAAGGCAGAGACCAGCAGGTACTTGCTGTCGGAGCTGTCGGAGCTAGCAGGGCATGCCTCCGCGGTGCGCAGCACATGCCGCCAGTGTTTGCAGAAGCTACAACCATATTTAACAAATCACATGCTTCAATCCGCTGACAACAAAGGAATTCAGAATAACGGCTCTATTGTGAGCGTGGTCGGGATAGACCTCATCATTGACGCGGACTCGAGCAACTGCTTCATCTTAGAGTTCAACTACAACCCCGCGATGCCGTCTCCTTCCAAGGTCATGAGTGAGCTCTACCGCGACCACTTACATCGCTTCGTCGAGGACACAATATCACTTGGCTTGTCTTGCGGCGCGCGCTCAGAGCCGTTTGAGAAAATCTTTTAGCATGTAGTTTTTATTTACACTGTTATATATCTTGGTATAAGTTTATGATGCCATCTGCTCCTGCACTGAATATCCACGGCTGTTTGGGATGGAAGGCGATACCGGTGACTCCGTTCCCACCAACCACACCGTGGCCTTTCAACACTTTCAACGGAACTATCATGGGATTTCTACTGAGGTCGCTGTAGACCGTGGCGTGGAACACGTGCACTGATCCGTCGTCGGAGGCAGACGCCATAAGCGGGTACCGCTTGTGATATTGCACTGCTCTAACTGCTTTTTCATGGAATTTTAGTACTTTGTAGGGGGTGGAAGCCAGGTCCAAGTCGAACCAGATGACTCGGCGGTCGTAACTGCCCAGGATAATGTGGTCGCCCGAAGGGTGGATATCGATGGACGACAGCCACTTGCTGCCACTCAACAGTCTCTTCATAAGCTTCTGCTCTATCAAGTGGTAGATCTTGACATGTTGCTGTGTTACCACGAAGAGAAAAGGACGCGAAGGATGGAATGCAACCGCTTGCAACACGCCCGGTGTCTTGCTGAACGGACACTGGGTCTTGCCCTTGGACAGCTGGTGAATGGACACCGCTTGCGCCCCTTGCTTCGGTGCCATGGTGACCAAGTAGTCGCCTTTATGGTGCCATGCGATGTGCGTCACTTGACTGCGGAAATGCATCACTAGCCGCGGTCCTACAGTCGCACCGAATTTGGTTACTAACGGCTCTGCCTTCGAGATATTGAAAGACTTTTTGCTGTAAATTGACCACTTAACTGGCTTCTTTTGAGATGCTTTCGCTGGCTCACTATCGGATCCGTCCTCGTCTACCTCTTCCTCTTCTTCCTCTTCATCTGGGACACCTGAGCTCTCCTTCGCAACGGCTAAAAAACTTGATAACAATGACTCAGTGATATCGGTGCTATCTGCATCGCCTGTGCCTGGTGTGATAAGTACAACGGCTTTATCCACAACCACCGCCAAGATGTGGTGGCTAGGATTTGGGTTCCATTGAACACTAACAATAGGCTTCCCGAAGGTCCAGGTGTAGCGACACAAGCAAGTGTCGACTTCCCACATCCGCACGGTGCCGTCATCAGACCCGGAGCACAGGTACTGCCCATCTAGTGACACCCCAATGGTAGTAACCTTCCCCTTGTGACCCAGGTATTGCAGGCACAAACTGTTTGGATATGGGCGCAGCTCTCTTGGCTTAGGTAGCTGTGGAATGAGCGACTGTGGGTCTATATTGAGACGCTTCTTGAGCTTGCGAGGGCACAGATACAGGTCTAAACAGCGATCAAAGCGCTCCTTCATGAAGTTTTTATACCCCGCAACTTGACGCAGATTATCGTGCTTCTTGGGGATGAAGTTGTAAGGTCTGTCCGAGGGATCCATGGCCTCCATCGCCTTGGCTTCCTCCTCAGTTAGGATGTACTCTGGAGGGGGATTATACGACTCCGCATGACCAGGAAGTGGCATTTTGGGTGCTGGTAAATGATATTGATATCGTTTACTCTCGGCTAACACATCGTCTTCGGCATCATTCCATATCATGTATGTAGGTGGCAGATCCTTCTCCTTGCGCTCCTTCTCTCTCTCGTCTAGTGTCTTGTACCTGCCCTCCTTCATCGCCTGCACGATCTTCATCACCTTCATTGTCTCCCATTTACTAGGAATAAAATTTCGCTTGGGCTCTGGGGCAGCACTCAACGGCATCAACTCTTTCTGCGACGAAAAGTAGTCGATATAATCGGGCGTGTCGTCGTGCTCTGGGTGTGCGAATGCACCAGCTTGCAGCCGCCTAATTATCTCTAAATCTCTATCTGATAACACAATTTCGCGATCATTGTACATGTCATACACCGTGCGATTGGCATTTGGACCATCGTGATGTGCTAGCGCTAGATCAATTCTGTCTTTGCCTTTTCTCTTGACTATTTTATCTCCTGTAACAGTGTAACCAATGTGATCATACGCATCGTACCAATGAAGTGGCACACGACCGATTGTATTCGCATTAACATCTTCCTCGTCATCAGAAGACAAATCATCAGTATGTAACAAAGAGGTTACTTTCATATCACCATTTAATTTTGATTCTTCTATTAATCTACTACGTTCAACACCAACAGCACGTTTTCTAGCTGCTGCTTCACTTTCTTGTAACATTTCTTCCACTTCTTTATCATCATCCTCTTCATCACTATAACTATTCTCACTATCAGAAGAACTTTGCTGCTCAAAGCCATCATCAGAACTGCCATCTTCACTGCCATTGTCAACAGAGCTATTATCATCTTCATCTTCTTCATCATCGTCATCATCATCATCATCATCATCATCATCATCATCATCATCCTCATCATCGTTGTCATCGTTGTCATCGCTTTCATCGCTGTCATTGCCAGCCGAATCTTCTTCCGTCATTTCCTCATCCTCTTCTTCCTCCTTTCTCTTCTGTGCCTGCTTACCTACAGCTAATCCTTTCCGCGCCGGCATTCTGCAGCTATCCACAACACAATGTTTGTTGTGGCCTTTCGCCAACCAAAATCGCCAATCGATGGGGCCGACCTCAAGGCCTTGAGGCCAGAAGGTTTCAAACTAAGTTGGGAGTCGCGCTTGAAGGCAAGATGCGCGGAACTGCGAGGTTGGAAGAAGAAGAGACTCACTTGAAGCCAGCTAACTTATTTATGCGCTAAAATACTTTACCAGATCAACACCGGTACCTACACCGGAACCGCGGCTAGAGATCTAGATCAGATCCTACCAGAGTAGTGTGGGATCATCTAGGGACGGGATACCGTAACCACAATGATCTCGACAGGTCGATCGAATAATTGCTGGGGTCTTGACTGCTCATGCTATCCCAATAGTTTGAAACGCATCGAATGCACAGTCTTTTGTCATTGCTGTGCTAGGAATGACAATGATGACAATCTAGTGCTTGATCGAAAGTTAGCCAAACAGAAAATGCGTAAAATGATTGCTAGAAATGAATTCTATAGTTTTTTTCACAGTGTTCTGCCGATAGTCATATCCGCAACATTTGTGAATAGTATCATTGGAGGCGTTGGTGACGAGCAAAGTAACTCAATAATTCATTTGATATGTGGTACGAATGAAACCGCTCAGATGACGCTGCAAGTTTTATTTATGGTGCTAGTATATGTCGTCGGACTGTACTTATATGCAAATATAGAGGATACGCTAATGCGCAACTATTTCCTGAAAGACGCCAATATCTCTTCATCCAACAGTTTAATAATGAAAATAATAAATCTTGCGAAGTTTGGTACTGCAAAGAGCGATGAACATATTGTCCACTTGCTCCTATTCATACAGCGTTTGGTTGCATCTATCTCCGGGTTTACCGTTAAATCAGTAATGGTTGTTTTGCTATTTCGAGTGTATTACTATCGTCAAAACCTCAGCGCTACCTTCGGCATGTACTGTGTATTCCTGGTAGTCATCAATATCATCATTCTATTCTGCTACTACGTCATCGGCCAGAATCTCATCAAAAATACCATCGAATACAACAGCGAAGCATTTTCCCTGGCTATTGGATTCTCTCTCATGCTTTTTTTTAGTTTGGCAACAGAATTCCCTTGCGGTGAGTATCTGTATTACTGGAAGCACGACCAAGAGTCCTATACAAATATTCAGTGCGGAGGCTACACTTGGCAGGCGAATATCTTGTTTGCTTGTCTATTATCACTGTTTTTTTCTGGTCTGAAGCTGGGTTTCCATTACTCTTTCAGTCGACACAGCGGGAAAATAGAGAGTAGTAGTGCAGCAGGCAGTGGAAGTATCTCGTCGTCGTCGCCATCAATAACAGAATCAGTTATTAACAACGAGGATGAGCTAGTAAATAGAGTGACCTCTGCGTCACATCTGCACCACCACCAAGAAGGTTCTATCGTCACGTGCTATAGTGAGCTTATCGAAACAACTCTGTGCTATATTCTGAGTATCGCCTACGTCGGCTCTATTTTTACAATTCTCTCCGTCAAAGACTCGACGAAGTTGGTCTTCTTGGCCATCATCATCACTTACTTACTGATAAAGATTCCGCGGTCGATTGCTGCTTGCAACGTGCGAATGCTGCAGTACCGAGACAATATCAGTGACAGCACTTGCAAGTGCTGTGTCTCAACACAGGCTTTCCTGACCAACCTCTGTTGTCCGGTGATAATTCAGGAGTTATACGACGAGCTTATCAAGGAAAGAAGTCAGCTTATGGTGATCGTTTTCCGCTTGTTCGTCGGCTTGCTCTTTGAAGACTTTATTATAACGTTTATCATCATTATATTCGGGGAGGAGAATATGCGCAACCAGGCGGGCGGCTGCTCCTTCGAGCTGGTGATCGCGGTGATATTGTTTGTGTTTGGCCTTTATTACACGCCAATAATCTGTGATAAACAAACGGTTTTGCAGCAAGAAATCATCAAAGATCCCTTGTTCAACAACCTTAGCACGACCAAATTGCTGGCTTTGCATAAGACGAACAAAGACACTAGCGAAGGCGGCAATAGCAACAACTTGTAATTTCTTGTGTACTTTTACTTAAAACTGTAAATAAATTAGTTCTTCTGATCAAACTTCTTCACGAGGAGATCATTCGGGATATCAATAGCTTGATAACTGTTGCACTGAAGAACAGTAAAACTATCATCCTAGTAGTGCACCCAGCGAACGTGGACTTTCGTAACTCGCAAATATTCGATTTTAATGCTGATGCACGAACTAATGACCCTGATACGACTCGTACAGCACCGATAATAACCAAATCTATTTAGACCTGGTACTCCTGTCGGTACTACTGGAAATTATCAAGAGTACGAGTTCTAAATACTAGTGCTGTTATATATATTCAATACTCATGTCTTCTAGTATAAATAATGTATTATTGACACCGGTACGCGACTGGAAAGGGAAGTACCGGTAGTTTGGCGATGCAACAAAGAAACGGAATATAAGGAGATGAGTGCATTTATCAATGATGAAGAGAAAGATGTTTGGATTTCAGCAGTAAGCCAATATAGTGGTGCACTAAAAGATGCTCCTGAATCAATCAAAAATGACAAAGATGTGGTGTTCACCGCTATAAGTCTAAATGGTTCTGCACTGGAACATGCTTCTTTCGCGCTTCGTAATAATAAAGAATTTATGCTTGCAGTTTGTGCGCAAAATGGCGACGCATTTGAATATGCATCTGAATCAATCAGAAGTGATAAAGATGTTGCATTGCAAGCAGTATGTTCACGTATTCCTTCACTCCAATATGCATCACCAGAGTTACGGAAAGATAAAGACATTGTACGTGCGATAGTGAGTTTAAATGGTCTCGTACTTGGTTACGCTTCTGACGAAATTAGAAAGGATAGAGATTTTATTCTTGAAGTTGTGAGTTTAAACGGCGATGTACTGCAATATGCCGATGATGAACTCAAGAATAATAAAGAAATCGTATTGCAAGCAGTGCAGAAAGATGGCGAAGTACTTCAATATGCTTCTGAATCGCTCAGAAAAGATAGAGATGTTGTAATTGCAGCATTAAATCAAAATGGTGGTTCAATTGTTTATGCATCGCAGGATTTTCGTAGTGATAAAGAGATCATTTGCACTGCCGTGAAACAAAATGGTCTTGTACTTGATTCTGCCTCTGAAGAACTCCGGTACGCACTCACTCACCTACTCACTCACCTACTCACTCAACTACTCACTCACCTTCTCACTCACCTACTCACTCAACTACTCACTCACTTACTCACTCACTTACTCACTCACCTACTCACTCACTCACTCACTCACCTACTCACTCACTTCAGAAAGGATAAAGAAGTTGTGTTACATGCGGTAAGTCAACATGGTCTTGCATTTCAATACGCTTCTGACGCACTTCGCGCGGATCGAGATTTTGTGCTTGAAGTTGTGAGTCGAAATGGCGAAGCACTTTATTTTGTCTCTGCGGAGCTTCAGAAGGAGAAAGACGTGGTGATTGCAGCAGTTAGTCAAAATGGTTCTACACTGGGTTACGCATCTGAAGATTTCAGACGTGATAAAGATGTCGTGCTTGCAGCAATGAGTCAAAATGGCGAAGCAATTATGTACGCCTCAGTAGAGATCTTAAATGACAAAGACTTTGTACTTGCAGCAGCAACCATGTATAGTGGTGCAATAGGTTATGCAACTGACGAACTTCGCATGGATAGAGATTTCGTGCTTGAAATAGTAAGTCGAAATGGTGCAGCAATTGCTTATATCTCGGAAAATTTTCGCAACGATAAAAGTATTATTCTTGCAGCA
>JACCDO010485501.1_pt1 | contig 20321 bp, 16 predicted proteins | sample 7446101 | NCBI WGS metagenome assembly JACCDO01 (sample SAMN15323440, study PRJNA562643) | freshwater metagenome | isolation source: river surface water | place: USA:Blue River Watershed | collected 2017-08-16
GTACATTAATCGGATTTTAACCCTTTTAATCCACTAATTTTTTCCCATTCCTTCCGAACAGGGTTGCAAAGGTAATCAAACTCTACTTCACCACAACTAATTCAAGAAAATAAATTTTAAAAATCTACCCCCCTGAATTCCCACAAAGACCGCTTACCCGCCTTTTCGGAGTGCAAAGATCGCAAAAAGAATCCATTTGACAAGAATAAATCAAGAATCTACCCGAGAATTGCACAAGTGCTTGAGCCTGAAGAAGAAAATTTTACAGAAAAAATACCCTGTAAATCCGAATTTACAGGGCATCAACTTATTTAAAATTTGGTAAACTATAATTTTTTCAAAACTATATTTCTCCAATAGACTTTTATTCCTCCCCCATCGTGGATTTGAAGTAAAACACCACCTTTTCCTGCTCCAATCTTTTCATCTGTATAATCCACCATCTCAACACCATTGACATAAGAGGTAACCCGGTCACCTTTTACCACAATCTTCATTTTGTTCCATTCTCCAAACTTCAAGGCCTTGTCTTTCTCTGGGTCAGGCTTGATCAACCAGCCCCGACCATAGGATTCGTAAATCCCTCCGGTATCGTTGCCCGGAGGAGCAACTTCCACTTGCCAGCCTGAAACCTTGGTGCCGTCTACCGTGGAACGGATAAAGACCCCAGAATTTCCATTGGCCTCTTGCTTAAACTCCAACTCCACCTCAAAATCACCATACTCAGCCGTTGTACCCAAATAGCCATAGCCTTTGTCAGGCCCACTTTCCGATACCAACAAGCCATTGCCGTCTACATACCACTTTTCGGTGCCATACACGGTCCATCCCGTCAGGTCTTTTCCATTGAACAATTTTTCCTTTTTCTGGGCATGCACCGTCTGCATCCCAACCAGTAGCAAGGCTACCAAAATCACTTTTTTCATAAGGGTCGAATTTTAATGTTTTTATACCAGACAGGATCCCCATGATCCTGCAATGCAATCAGCCCCTTACGGGCAATTTTGTAATCGGGAAAATCATTCCACTTCCCTGAATTACGTCTCGTAATCCAGTCTTCAGAATAAGGCACAAAAGCAACCGTCTGCTTTCCATTGAGCCAGTAACTGGCACCTGCTTCAGAAAAAACAATCTTGGATTCATTCCACTCTCCTGCTGGCTTCACCACTCCTTCGTAGTCCGGCTCATACATCGCATAATCTCCTGCAAGAGACTGCCACTTTTCCAAAGGCTGTCCAAAACCCAACTGATCAATCACCTGGTATTCTGGACCTGTATAATAAGGAGCCTTGTACGCAGGTCCTTCCACCACATGGTAGAAAACGCCTGAGTTACCCCCTGCGGAGATTTTCCAAGAAAACTTCAACTCAAACTCCTCGAACTCCTGTGCGCCATAGACCACATCTCCTCCAAAATCTTCTCCACCTGTAGCGCCCAAACCTTTCATCGCGCCCTCTTCAATAATCCAGTTGGCGGGTGTCGTATCCCCATTGAAGGCTCGCCAGCCCTGCATGCTATTCCCATCAAACAACAAGATCCAACCTTCTGCTTGCTCCTCAGGAGTCAAAGCATTTTCGGCCTGAGCCCCAGTCCCCAGGGAATCCAACCCCGTGGTAGCTTCTTGAGTCTTGGGGCTGCAGCCAAATCCAAGCCCTGCCATAAACGCTAGTACAACAGCAATTTTTTTCATTTTTTAGTTAGTTTTTTGCACTAATTCAAACTCGTGTTTTTCACTTTTTAATTCTTCCTGCAAACCTGATTTTTACAGATTCAGGATCGTAGCAACAAGTTAAAAAAAAGTCCCAACCCCATTTCTATAATTTATACAAATGGAGACGACCCCTCCTTAACTGATGTACCGAAAATCAAAACTAGGATCAAAGTCCATCAAAAACGCATACATCAGTTCGATGACCTGCTCAATATCACTTTTACTGGCTGTTTCTACCGTGGTATGCATGTACTTCAAGGGAAGTGAGATCAAGGCAGAAGGCACCCCTCCATTGGAATAAGCAAAGGCATCGGTATCCGTGCCAGTCGTCCGTGATGCCGCTGCGCGCTGAAATGGAATCTCCTGCTTTCGCGCAGCGGCAATGATGAGGTCCAGTAATTTTTTATGCACTGATGCCCCATAGGTAAGCACGGGACCTTTGCCTGCGGCCTGATCACCGCTGCTGATTTTGCTGTACAATGGCGCTGTAGTATCGTGACATACATCAGTAATGATTGCCACATCAGGCTTGATTCGTTGCGCAATCATTTCAGCCCCTCGAAGTCCAATTTCCTCCTGCACTGCATTGACGATGTACAGTCCAAATGGTAGTTTCTTCCCTGACTCTTTGATTTTACGAGCCACCTGCGCAATCATGTATCCTCCGATTCGATTGTCCAAGGCTCTGCCTGACCAATACTTTCCATTCAATTCGGTGAGCTCATCCTGAAAAGTAATGACACATCCCACATGGATTCCCAGTTGCTCCACCTCCGCTTTGGACTGTGCGCCCACATCGATAAAAATATTGTCTAAGGTTGGCGCATCTTCTTTTCCTTCTTTTCGGACGTGGATAGCAGGCCAGCCAAAAACTCCAGGTACGATCCCTTTGTCGGTATGGATATTGACCCGCATGGAGGGTGCAATCATGTGATCGGATCCTCCATTCCGGCGAACGTAGATGTACCCATCGTCTTTGATGTAGTTGACAAACCAACTGATCTCATCGGCATGTGCTTCAATCACCACGCGAAAAGGCGCATCAGGTTCGATCACTGCCACTGCAGTACCATAGGAGTCGGTAAAGTAACTGTCGACATAGGGCTTGATGTAATCCAGCCAGATCTGTTGTCCAGAAGCTTCATGCCCAGTTGGGGAAGCATTGTTTAAATAGGTTTTTAAAAATTGAGTCTCATTCATCGCTTTGTAAATAATTCGGTGTGCTTGAAAAAAACAGTGGTTTTGGGTGCTAGAAAAATTTTAAAAAAGGTGAAAACTTACACCTGAATACTGCCTAGAGTGGGATATTTCCGTGCTTCTTTCGAGGCAATTTAGCCACCTTGTTTTCGAGCATTTTAAATGCCTTGATCAATTTGGTTCGCGTGTCAGAAGGGAGAATCACCTCGTCAATGTACCCTCGGTGAGCAGCACGGTACGGGTTGGCAAATTTGGCCGTATACTCCTCCACCTTTTCCTGAAGTTTGGCCTCTGAATCTTCCGCTTCAGCAATCTCTTTCTTAAAGATAATTTCTGCTGCTCCCTTTGCTCCCATCACGGCGATTTCAGCCATGGGCCAAGCATAATTCAAATCTGCTCCAATATGCTTAGAGTTCATTACATCGTAGGCTCCCCCATAGGCTTTTCGGGTGATGACGGTGATCCGAGGGACCGTCGCTTCGGAGAAGGCATAGAGCAACTTCGCTCCATTGGTAATGATTCCATTCCATTCCTGATCGGTGCCTGGCAAAAACCCTGGGACATCCACCAATACCAATAGCGGGACATTAAAACTATCACAGAAGCGGACAAATCGTGCTGCCTTGATCGATGCATGATTGTCCAAAACCCCTGCCATGGATTGGGGCTGATTGCCTACAATGCCGATACTCCTGCCGGCAATCCGTGCAAAACCAACTACAATATTATCTGCATAGCTTTCATGTACTTCTAAAAACGAGCCTTCATCCACAATGCCGCCAATCACTTCCCGCATGTCGTAGGGATGGTTTGGGTTTTCAGGAATCAAGTTGTCCAATACGGGCCTCGACTCGTCTTTCTTAGGTTCGTAGGAATATTGAGGCGCTCGATCCTCACAATTTTGTGGAAGGTAACTGAGTAGGGATTTGATTCGCTTCAGTGCCTCCACCTCATTGGCACAGGCAAAATGGGTAACTCCTGACTTGGTGCTGTGGGTGGAAGCCCCTCCCAATTCCTCAGCAGTGACGGTCTCCTGAGTAACGGTCTTCACCACATTCGGCCCTGTTACAAACATGTAGGAGGTATTTTCGACCATCAAGATAAAGTCCGTAATCGCAGGAGAGTACACTGCTCCACCTGCACATGGACCCATAATGGCTGAAATTTGAGGCACTACCCCTGAAGCAAGGGTATTCCTGTAAAAGATATCCGCATAGCCCCCGAGGGAATTGACGCCCTCTTGAATTCGAGCCCCGCCCGAATCATTCATTCCAATAATTGGCGCACCATTCTTGAGCGCCAAATCCATCACCTTGCAGATCTTTTCAGCATGGGTCTCTGAAAGGGAACCTCCAAAAACAGTAAAATCTTGAGAATACACATAAACCAAACGCCCATTTACCTCCCCATATCCAGTCACTACACCATCTCCAAGGTAATGTTCCTTGTCCAAACCGAAGTCTTTGGCGCGGTGCATCACAAACTTATCTAACTCTTCAAAGGTGCCTTCGTCCAAGAGCAAAGCAATTCGCTCTCGAGCGGTAAGTTTCCCTTTTTTGTGCTGGGCATCAATTCGCGCTGCCCCACCCCCTTGTTCTGCTTCTGCATTTTTTTGTGCCAAAAGGGTGGTTTTCTCTAGATGGCCTGTTGGGCTGTAATTTGGGTTCTTTGGATCTGTCATCACTGGGGATTATTTCTTCTACCAAATATAAACGCTCGAGTGGATAGAAAAAGCCTTCGCACAGCAAATCAAATTCCAAGACTCTTTCAACCCACTACTAACCTGCGTCTTATCTGATGTATAAAAACATAAAATAGAACTTTTAAAAAACTTTCTATATTCGCCCATCCAAAAAAAATAGCCATGGCAAATCCCAAAAAAGCAGCGGTCATCGATATGGGAACCAACACCTTTCACCTGTTGTTGGTGGAGCTGCATGGGAAAGAATTTAAGACCATTTACAAGGAAAAAATTGCTGTGAAATTGGGTCAAGGAGGCATCACCCAAAATCAGATTACTCCCGAAGCCGAAAAAAGAGCGCTCCACACCCTGGAACATTTCAAAAATTTGATTGATGGGGAAAAAATCGACCAAATTTTTGCCTTTGCCACCTCGGCTGTACGGAACGCGACCAATGGTCCCGATTTTGTCCACAAGGTAAAGGAGCAACTTGGCATTCAAATCCATGTAATTTCTGGAGAAGAAGAGGCCCAACTGATTTATGAGGGCATCCATTTTTCGGGAGCGCTGGACCAGCGCACCTCTCTCATGATGGATATCGGCGGGGGCTCTGTGGAGTTTATCATCGGCAATGCACAAGAGGTATTCTGGAAAAGAAGTTTTGAAATAGGCGGACAGCGTCTTTTGGATGCATTCCATTACCATGACCCCATTTTGCCCGAAGAAGTGGAAAAGTTGGAGCAGTATTGTGGAGAAAAATTACAGCCCCTACTTGAGGCCATTGCTACCTACCAGCCCAATGGATTTGTGGGTGCCTCAGGCACCTTTGATACGCTGATCGACATGCATTACGCGACCATGCTGCAGTGCAAACTCACCGGAGAACATGTATTCGAATTGCCCGTTACCGATTTTTACCAACTTTTTCAGTTGCTGGTGACCAAAAATAGAGCGGAACGATTACTTATCCCAGGCATGATTGCCATGCGGGTGGACATGATTGTGGTCGCTAGTTGCCTCATCGACTTTATTTTGCAACATGTCCAAGTGGAAAGCATTCGCTGCTCTCATTATTCCTTAAAAGAGGGTGCGGTATCCCGAATGCTCTCGGGGGAAATAAACCTCTGAGGTCGTCCTCATTTCCACTTGAGTAAAACCAGCCCATCGCTTATTTTTTAAAAGAGGAAGGGAGTACACCCTGCCTCTTGATTTCTATCTTTGCAGCATACTTTATCGCGATTTACCACAGCAGCCATGCAACAATTCTCCTACGACCACTTGTACCGCTTCACCTACGACCTGCTCCTAAAGATTGGATGTCCCGAATCGGATGCTCAATTGGCGGCAAAGGTGTTGCTTACGGCAGACCTTCGAGGAGTAGACAGCCATGGAGTAGCCCGACTCAGTGGCTATGTACGCCTCTGGGAAAAAGGAAGAATCAATGCAGCGCCTAAGTTGCGGGTGAGCTACGAAACTCCCTCCACTGCCGTTGTAGATGGGGACGGGGGCTTGGGCTTGGTGGTGGCACCTTTTGCCATGAAAGTGGCCATGGAAAAAGCAAAGCAAGTAGGTACAGGCTGGGTATCCGTCAAAAATTCCAACCACTACGGCATCGCTGGGTACCACGCCATGATGGCCTTGGAGGAGGACATGATTGGTATTTCCTTGACCAACGCCAGTCCACTGGTAGCCCCGACTTTCTCCAAAGAGCGACTGCTCGGCACGAATCCCATTGCAGTAGCCATTCCAGCACGAGAGGAACCTCCCTTTGTAGCAGACATGGCGACAACAACGGCTGCCAATGGAAAATTAGAAATCCTCCAGCGCAAAGGTTTGGATACCCCCAGCGGCTGGGTGCAGGACAAGTCTGGAAACCCCACCACTTCTGCCAATGGGGTAAAAGATGGGGGTGCATTGCTCCCATTAGGCGGTGATCGGGAGCATGGCTCGCACAAAGGGTATGCCTTGGGTGCGGTGGTAGACATTCTTTCTGCCGTACTTTCCGGCGCCAATTACGGACCTTGGGTCCCTCCATTTGTGGCATTTTTGGACCCATTGCCCAATCTCGTTGGCGAAGGGATTGGACACTTTTTTGGGGCCATGCGGGTGGATGCCTTCCGGCCTGCTGAAGAATTCAAAGGGCATATGGATCAGTGGATTCGTAGATTTCGATCGGCAGAACCTACTCCGGGTCATGAGAAGGTATTGATCCCTGGAGACCCAGAGCGGGAACTCGAACTCCTTCGAACAAAAGAAGGGATTCCGTTACTCGATCCCGTGATCCAAGATTTGACTGAGCTAGGGAAAAAGTTTGGGGTCAACTTTTAAGGTTCTTCCAAAAAGAGGGCAAGTTCTCCGAGGAAAATTACTTTGTGGAAACAGTTTTTAGGTTTCTCACCTTACTGAGGTGCATTCCTCCCATTTTCTGCCTAACTTAGTACTTAGGTCCTTTTTATCCCTTTTCCATGAACCGATTAAAGCTTATCCTTGGATGGCTTTTGACCTGCATTAGCTTCACTGCGTGCAGCCAAAAGGCTACTTTACGCATTTTTGACAAGCCCATCACCTGGAATGCCGAACGGGAGCAGCTCTCGCTGAACTACCTCAAGGAACGTCACGGACTTACCCAAACCACCGCGACCATCAAGCCCCAAATGGTGGTAGTCCATTGGACAGCCATCTCCAACATCGAAGTTACCTTCGACGTCTTCAACCCAATCACCTTGGGCGGTAGAGCCGACCTTACCGGAGCCAGCAACTTGAATGTTTCCAGTCAGTTTTTGATCGACCGCGACGGCACCATTTTTCGCCTCCTTCCAGAAACTACCTTTGCTCGACACGTGATCGGTCTCAATTACCTCGCCATCGGGATTGAAAATATTGGCAGCGACGACATGCCCCTGACCAAGGCCCAACTGCATGCTAACGAGAAACTGATTCGTTACCTGAAACGAAAATACCCAATCGACTACGTCATTGGCCACCACGAATACCAACGTTTTCAGAAAACAGAGTTGTGGAAAGAGACGGATCCCAACTACCGTACCGTAAAGTCAGATCCAGGAGATTCATTTATGATTCGCTTGCGGAAAAATTTGACTGACCTGAACTTAAAACCGCTTCCTCCGCTTTGATTGAAGTATGAATCTGGCCCTCAAGTTTACCGCACCTTTTCTTCTTTTACTTTTTGTATGGACAGGCAGTCCTGCCCAACAACTAGATCCACTTTCTCCGAAAACAGGCGCAACAGCACCCGAAAGTAGTTTGGTAGCCCCTAACGAGGCTTCCTTTGTGACCATTCCCCATTCGCTCCCCGAGATTCCACGAGAGTTCCGAGGCGTGTGGATCGCCACCGTAGCCAATATTGACTGGCCCCTATCCTCCACTGACCCCTGGGAAAAACAAAAAAAGGACTACCTCGCGCTTTTGGATTACTACAAAGGGTTGCATTTCAATGCCGTAATCGTCCAGATTCGTACGGCAGGGGATGCTTTTTACCCCACAGACCTAGCCCCATGGTCCAAGTACCTCACTGGCCAACAAGGGACAGCACCTAAAACCCAAGAAGACCCTTTGACTTGGATGATTGATGCCGCTCACCAACGCGGTCTGGAATTTCATGCCTGGCTCAACCCCTACCGTGCCACCATGGACCTCAATACCGCTGCATTAAGTCCAGAACATGACTTCAACAAGCACCGAAAGTGGATGCTCAAATACAGCACCAAGTGGTACTACGATCCAGGACTTCCAGAGGTGAAAGCCCATTTGCTTCAAATCATCGATGAAGTAGTCGAAAACTACGACATTGACGCCATCCATTTCGATGACTATTTTTATCCCTACCGAGAGCCCAACTTGGAGTTTCCCGACCAGGCTTCGTATGCAGCGTACAAAAAGCCAGGGCAATCCAAAGACGATTGGAGAAGGCAAAATGTGGATGAACTAATTCTTGCCCTCAGCCAAACCATCAAAAGCAAAAAGCCTTGGGTTCAGTTTGGTATCTCTCCATTTGGAGTGTGGCGCAACAAGAGTAAAGACCCGAAAGGCTCCCCCACCCAAGCAGGGCAAACCAACTACGACGACCTTTTTGCAGATGTGCTGCTTTGGATGAAAAACGGGTGGATAGATTACCTGATTCCTCAACTCTACTGGAGCATGGAGCACCGCCTAGCTTCACACCGCATTCTTGCAGACTGGTGGTCCAATACCAGTTATGGTGTCCCCATTTACCTAGGCAACGGACCCTACAAGATTCGGGACGATTCGGATGCCGCTTGGAAAGAGCCCAAGGAACTCATCACGCAAGTGCATTACGGAAGAACCCTGCCTCAAATTCAAGGAAATGCCTTTTTTTCGGCCAAATCCATGTATCAAAAGAATCAGGACATCGCCCAACTCCTGAAAACCGAGGTGTACGATCGTCCGGTATTGCCTCCTGCTTTTGAACCCAAATCTTCAGTGCGCATCAGCGCTCCACAGGTCTTGGATCTTAGCATTTCCACTTCAAAAATCCAACTCCAACTCCAAAAGCAGTTGGACCCTGCCATCCGCTATGCCCTTGTTCAAGGCGGCAATGACCTGAACAGCATCCATCAGGCACCCCTGCACAAGGTTTGGGTAGGAGCCAACCAAAAATCCAGTCTAGACATCCCTCAACTGAATAGCAACTACCTGGCCATCCGCTGGGTGGATAGTTATGGCAGAGTGATTCAAAGTCAAGTGCTCCAACTCACCAAATCTTCACGGCCATGAAAGACATGCTCGTTCGACTCCTAGAACTTCCTTCATGCGCAGCACTGGAGCAGCGACTGTTAGAGAAGGAAAAAATAGTGGTGCGCAGAGCGATAGCACCAGAAAAGCACTTGGTGTGCGACTGGGTCATGCAGGCCTTTGGCGCTTATTGGCATTCGGAGGTGGAAGTCGCTTTTTCGCGGCAACCCGTAACCTGTTGGATTGCGCAGCGGGGCAATGCTATTTTGGGTTTTGCCTGCTACGAAAGTACGGCTCGGAATTTTTTTGGTCCTACGGGCACCCTAGAGTCTGAGCGAGGCAAAGGCATTGGCAAACTATTGCTGATCAAATCCTTGGAATCCTTGCGAGAAATGGGCTATGCTTACGCCATTATCGGTGGCGTAGGTCCAGCAGAATTCTATGAAAAGGCCGTTGGCGCAAAAGTCATCGAAGGCTCAGAAATCAGCATCTACCAACACCTACTTCGCAAACCATGACCGAAAACTCCTCCAAAAACCCTTGGCTGTGGGTTCCCACGCTCTACCTCACCGAATCGGTCCCCTATGTACTGATCATTACGGTGTCCGTGGTGATGTACAAAAACCTGGGCATCTCCAATGCGGATATTGGACTGTATACTTCCTTTCTCTACTTGCCTTGGGTGATCAAACCCATCTGGAGCCCAATTCTGGAACTCTTTGGTCACAAAAAGCAATGGTTCTTGAGCATGCAGTTTATCCTGTCTCTGGTGTTTTTGGGAGTGGGATTGACTACGGGGACTTCCCATTTTTTCACGCTCACGCTCGCCTTTTTTTGGATGGGTGCATTTGCCTCAGCCACCAACGACATCGCTTCGGATGGGCTCTATTTGATTGCGCTTAAACCCGAGCAGCAAAGTTTCTTTGTAGGCATGCGCAGCACCTTTTACCGGGTGGGGATGATTACAGGTCAAGGCTTGATCGTGATTGTTGCAGGCTTTTTAGAAGAGAAATTTGCAGACCCTACCCAAGCCTGGTCTTGGACCATGCTGGGTGTGGGAGGCTTGATGCTCGTGCTGACAGGAATCAATTACCTTGCTACGCCCAAGGTGCTAGAAGAACGTATTGCCAAAGAAGATCAACCCAGTTTCGGGAAGGTTTTTTCCACCTTTTTCACGAAGAAAAACATTGGGCTTTCCCTTGGCTTTGTACTCCTGTATCGTTTAGGAGAATCCCAATTGGTAAAGATGGCCTCGCCCTTCTTTTTGGATAAGCGAGCCGCCGGAGGGCTGGAATTAAGTACCACTGAGGTAGGATTTATTTACGGCACACTAGGAGTGATTGCCTTGTTGGTTGGCGGGATTTTGGGAGGCATTTTCATCTCACGAGATGGACTGGGCAAGTGGATGATACCCATGGCATTTGCGATCAATGCGCCGAATATTGGCTACGTGTTTTTGGCTTGGCTTCAACCGGACAACGTCTACTTTGCGGCCTTGGTGGTCGTGATTGAGCAGCTGGGCTATGGTTTTGGCTTTGCTGCCTTCATGGTGTTTTTGCTGTTCCTGGCAGAAGGAATTTTCAAAACTGCCCATTATGCCCTCGCCACCGGATTTATGGCCATGGGCATGATGCTTCCCGGCATGCTCAGCGGATACGTGCAGCAGTGGCTTGGTTATCCCGGATTTTTCGTTTGGGTGGTGATCGCTACGATTCCAGGGTTTGTGATGGCGTACACGGTGAAGTACCCGAGGGAGTTTGGAAAAAAAATTGAAGGCTAAAACTTCGACATTCATTATTCAGCATTCGACATTCTTTATTAACACAATGACGAATGTCGAAAGAAGAATGAAGAATTTCGAAGAACCTACAACGACACCAACATGAATAAGAATCAAAAAATAGCCCAGTTGTTTTCTCCTGCGGCGTTTATTCACGATACGGAAGAAAATTACCGGGCCATCGAAACCCTGATTCGCGAACAGGAAATCGGGGGACTAACTTTTTTCCATAGCCGGCATTCCGCTGCCGCCAACTTTGAAAAGCGAGCGGAAGTACTGGATGTGAGCGGAACCTTTGAGAAATTGATTGGTCTCATCAACCGCTACCAGAAAGTTTCCACCATCCCACTATTGATCAGCATCGATGGGGAATATGGCTTGGCCATGCGCATTGAAAATACACCCCAATACCCCTTTGCCATTACACTTGGTGCTTTGAAAGGGAATGCTGAATCCCAAGTGAAAGCAGTCGGTTACCGGATGGGCTTGGACATGAAGTGCTCCGGTATCCACCTCAACCTCGCCCCTTGCGCAGACGTGAATACGAATCCAGATAACCCGGTGATTGGCTATCGCTCTTTTGGAAAGGACACCCAAAAAGTAGCTAAACTTGCATTTGCTGCCTATTCAGGAATGAAAAAAGCAGGAATCGGTGCCTGCCTAAAGCACTTTCCTGGACATGGAGACACGGCTACCGACTCTCATTTGGGATTGCCGATTTTGCATAAAACCAGAGCAGAACTTCAAGCCGAAGAATTGCTTCCATTTCAATACGGAGTCGACCGAGGGGTGGAACTCATCATGGTAGGCCACTTGGCCGTACCCGCTCTCACTGGTGGAAAAAATATCCCTGCTAGTGTAAGTAGGGAACTGATCACCGACTTGCTGAAGGGAGAAATGGGCTTCAAAGGCCTTGTGATCTCCGATGCCTTGAATATGAAGGCCGTCGCCAACCTATTTCCTGAGCCAGGCGAACTCGAATGGCAGGCGTTTCATGCAGGAAACGACATCCTATGCTTCTCGGACCATGTGAAAGAGGGCATTGAGAAAATCGCCAAAAATGCCTCAGATTCAGAAATTGATGTTGTTTTTGAAAAAGTGATGGGGTTAAAAACCCGTCTAGGCGTGCTCGAATCCAAGCCCATTGAAGTTCCTGCCTTCAACTGGAAAAGCCATGCAGAACTTCAGCAAAACTTGGCAGAAAACTATGTATCTGTTATCTCAGGTGAAATTGATTCGGCAGAACTACAAGAATTGGCAAAAGCAGGAAAACTAGGTTATCAAGAATTTTTTAATGCAAGCCCTAGCCGCTTTTACGAAACGTTGAATTTTGCTTTCTCCCCCATTAAAGAGGCAGAAAAGGTGATTTTGGCAGTCTTTGTACCCAGCCACAAGCCCTTGAACCAATTTGGAATGGACCCAGAAATCCTCGCCCAAATTCATCAATTCGCCAAAACCAACCCCTGTATTTTGGTGCATTTTGGAAATCCTCTGGCACTCAAACACCTGGGTGAGTTGGCCGATTTTGAAGCAGTGGTTTGTGCCTATCAAGGATTTGTAGAAACCCAGGTAGTTACTGCCTCATTAATGGTCGGAAAATAAGGTTACAAGTTTAGGCTTAATCTTGGATGCCCCTTATTTCAGCACATGGTGAGCCAAGACGCGTTGTACTTCGTAGACGTTGACAGACTTGTTGAACTGTTTTTTGATGCTGGGATGCACCTCGCTAGAAATCCAAATCTTTAGCTCTGCATCCAAATCAAAGGTGCCCGCCGTCTCCACACTGAACCTGGAGATACTCTTGTAAGAAATGGAGGTGTACTCGGTTTTACTCCCCGTTATTCCTTGAATATCGACCAAAATAAGTCGCTTGTTGGTAAAAATAAAGGTGTCTCGAACTAGCTTGAAGCCGAGTTCAATCTCCTCTCCTGTGGTGAGTAACTCTCCATATTTCTTTTGAAGTTCCTCTTGATTGACCGCCCCTGCATTCCCCAATAGTGCTGAAAATAATCCCATGTTGATTTTTTAAAATGAATGACTAATTAAATCTCTGTCCATGAAGACGAAAGATATCCCCCAAAGGTTTTTTGTATCCCTCGAAAATGTGTGCCTAATTAATCTTCTACGGAAAAACGGTAGTCGATGGTATGCGTGTAGGTTTCCCCAGGACGAAGTACGGGACTTGGAAAGTTGGAGTGATTGATCGCATCAGGCCAATTTTGAGATTCTAAACAAAAGCCCCAATGGGTATCGTAGGTCTGACCCCCTGCACCGGGAAACTTGCTTAGAAAATTGCCGGTGTAAAATTGAACACCCACATTATCTGAGTACATCTCGAGGACGCGGCCGCTCTCGGGGTGACGCACCCGGGCCACTTGCTTCATTTCGCTTGATTTCTCCCTTTTGATCACGAAGTTGTGATCAAATCCCCCTCCATTGGCTGCTATTTGGTCTCCCAAGATTTTTGGCGAACGAAAATCAAATGGAGTTCCCGCTACCTCCTTCACCTCTCCAGTAGGAATCAGCTCCTCATCGATGGGGGTGTAGGCGTCTGCCCAAAATTGAATCTCGTGATCCAGGGCATCGCGCTTCATGCCTCCCAAATTGAAGTAGGTATGGTTGGTCAAGTTGACCAAGGTGGCTTGATCCGCGGTCGATTCAAATTGAATTCGGAGCGTATTATCGGCATGTAATTCCATCCAGAGCGTGGTCTGCAAATTGCCTGGATAGCCCTCTTCCCCATCCGGGCTGAGGTAGGTCATCTTGACCCCTACAGCATCGTCCGTGGAGTAGGTTTCGGGCGTCCACACCTTCTTGTCAAACCCTATCTTTCCTCCATGCAGGTGATTGTCCCCATTGGTCTTCGCCAGGTCATAGGTCTTGCCATCTAATTTGAATTGGGCATTCGCGATTCGGTTGGCCACTCTCCCTGCAGTTACACCAAAAAAAGGATGTTCCGTGGTCAAGAAATCCTCCACCTCCTCCAAGGTCAAGGCCACATTGGCTTGCTTCCCATCTCGGTCAGGTGCTAGGATTTTGTAAACCATCCCTCCATAATTGGAGAGTTCTATTTGGACGGTGCCGTTGTCTAACACATAGCGGTACACGGGCTGTCCCTGTACCTCAGTCAGGTATTCGGAATGAATCATAAAGGTGGTGGTTACTGATTTGGGATTTTGTTTCGGAGGAGCAGCACAACTACTAATCCCCAAAACGATGAATAGTAGGAGCTGTGCTCCTCTAACTTTTGACTCGCGAAACATTTGCGTTACCATAAGCAGTTCAATTTCTTAGGTGATTTTCTTCGATCCGATCCAATTGACTTTGCAGTTCTTCTCTCCCGATCCACTTTCCTCGGACCACTACACCCACTGGCTTTTGTAGGGTTTTGAGATCGAGGAGCGGGTTTTGTTCCACGAGCACAAAATCTGCTTCAAAGCCTTCCTTGATTTGTCCCCAACTGTTTGTTGCCCCCATGTACTGGGCAGGCACGAGCGCTCCTGTTTTTAAGATTTCCAGGTTGGACATTCCTGCTTCAGACATCAAGGCAATCTCGTGGTGGATGGAAAAACCTGGGACATTGAATACCTGCGGGGAATCGGAGGCCATGATCATCGGCACGCCAGCGCGGTGCATTTCAAGAAACAATTTTCTGCGAAAGGCAAGGTAGGGAGCCACTTTTTCCTTGTCCAGCATGCCAGCTCGTTCCAATTGCTTTTTGGTATTTACCCATTGTTGAATCTGCATACCCGGAAGGTATTTCATTTCTGGAGCCAAACGAAAAGTGTCCGCAGGAATGTATCCAAAATACCGGTCAAAAAGCGTGAGTGTTGGCGCCAGGTAGGTTCCTTGATCCAAGGTCTTTTGGATAAGTTCGGGGAGTTTGCTCCAGTCCACTTGGGAAGATAAATTCAGGTTAAATGGGCCTGAGGAAGTGGGATCAATGGTAATCGTACTAGGAAGCAAACCCTCCATGTACCCATCCATGTGTTCGATGGATTTAAAGCCGTCTTCTAGGGCCTGATGAATCCCTACATCCAAGGGCACGTGTCCTCCAAAGGGAATATTTTCTGCCTTGGCTGCAGTTGCAATTGCTTTCATTTCATCCGAAAGTACCCCAGGGTGGATCTTTAAGTGATCGTATCCTTCTTGCTTCTGGGATTTGACCATCGCCGCGCCCTGCACTGCATCCGTTACCGAATTGGCATTGAAGGAAGGACCCGAAATGTAGGTTCTCGGACCCATCAACTGCCCCGCATTCAATTTGTCACGAAGGGCAATGTGGCTGGGGTGTCCCAGCATGCTTCGAATCCGCACCACGCCATTGGCTAGGTAGAGCCACATGGATTCCTCTTGGAGTTGGGTATTCCCATCTGCAGCTACTGGCAAGTGCGCATGAAATTCGGCAAGCCCCGGAAAAACATAACTGCCTTTACCTTCGATTGAGGTCACTTGCTGCCAGGCTGTGGGCAACTTTCCCACGGGAACAATGGATTCAATTTTACCATTTTTGATCAAGAGGGTCTGATCTTTCTGGATTTTTCCCGTTTCCAAAGACACCACATGAATAGGTGTAATGACCAAGTCCTGCCCTAAGGCAAGGAGAGTAAAAAGTCCAAAAAGTAGGGTCAGGGCAAGCGATTTAAATGTCATAAGCGTATACTTCAGTTGATGTTTGAAGTTCGCTCCTTGTTTAACCAAATCCAATCCCGCTGATGGAAAAAAGAGGGTCATTTTGGTCTACAGTTCACAGTCAACAGTTCACGGCAAATGGTAGTGAACCTCAACTCCTAGTTGCGTTTGTTACTTTTTATCAAGCAGATATTCAAAAAAAGCTGGACTAGTGTCCAGCTTTAGTGTAGTATACCATTTAGGAATTCGTCCATTGCGTGTGGTAAAACTTTCCACTCGGATCGTCCTTGCGCTGGTAGGTATGTGCCCCAAAATAATCGCGCTGGGCCTGAATCACCGAAGCCGAAGACTCGGCAGTAATTCGACCGAGGAGGTAGTTGATCCCCGCACTCATCACGGGCAAGGCAAACCCATTCGTCAAGCCAATTCCTACGAATTCTGCCAAGGCCTTTCTTCCAGAAATCACCTGTTCTTTCACTCCAACCATTTCGAAGAAGGCTACTTTATCCGTATAATTGGCTGAAATCGTCTCCATCAAACCAGATCGGATGATGCAGCCATTGGTCCAAATGCGCGCAATTTCATTGAAATTAAGGTTCCATCCTTTGGCATCTGAAACCGTTTTCATCAATCGAAAACCTACTTCATGATTGATGATTCGAGCCAAGGCATAGGCCTCTTTGATTTTGGGAAGCCAAGTTTCCAAGGAGCCTTCAATGGGTTGAAACTGATGTTGGAAGGTTTTGGAAAAAGCCACTCGCATCGCTTTTTCTCCAGACACCCCTCGCGCATTCACCGCCTCGGCCAATGGACTATACGGAATTCCATACTCCAATGCGGTTGTCAAGGACCAAGCACCCGTACCTTTTTGGCCAGCCTGATCGAGGATTTTATCCAAAAGCAATTCTCCCCCTTCTTTGAATAGCAATAGATCAGCAGTGATTTCGAGTAGGAAGGATTTCAACTCTCCTTTCCCCCAGTCCGAAAAAATGGCAGATACCTGGGCTGCCGAGCACCCGAATCCAAAACGCAAAAGGTGAACCAACTCCGCCAAAACCTGCATCTCTCCGTACTCAACCGAGTTGTGTACCATTTTGATAAAGTGACCTGAGCCTCCCGGACCAACGTGGGTCACGCAAGGCTTCCCGTCCTTGTCCTTGGCAGATATTCTACCCAAAAAATCTTCCACTAACGCATAGCCTTCCGCATTTCCGCCTGGCATAATGGATGGTCCTTTGCGTGCGCCTTCTTCTCCGCCGGATACACCCATGGGGAGGAAATGCATGCCCACTTCTTTGAGGCGATTGACTCTCCGATCCGAATCCAGGTAGAAGGAATTGCCTCCATCGATCACCAAATCGCCTTTTTCCAAAATCGGAATCAAGGCATCCAACTGGGCATCGATGGCCGCTCCCGCAGGAATCATCATCAAAATGCGACGCGGAGTAGCCAAGGAACCCACAAACTCTTGCAAGTCCTCAAAAGCAGCCATTTGGGTGAATTCTGGATTTTCAAAGAGCACCTTTTGAGCGATACCCTCCTCCTTTCCTGCCACAAAGCGGTTGTAAAGGGAAACGGAAACCCCATTTTCTGCTAGGTTGAGCGCCAGGCTTTTGCCCATCACACCCATACCGATCACCCCCATGTTCATTTTCATGTCCTGCATTTTTAAATTGTGTAAGGAAACCTCAAGCACGTGGGCTGGGGTTCCAGAAATAGCAACCAAATGGCCGACTCGTGGCTGCTCCCAAATGGCAAGTTGGGAGTCCAAAAGTCCTGCCTTCATGTAGTGGTTTTGGCGCGCAAGCATCCGTTGCCAGATCAAGTCTCGGTCTCCAACCAGGTGGATCCAACGCAAACTTTCGCTCACCTGAAGTTGCTCCCGATAGGCATTTTTAAGTGCCGAACAAGCGAGTACTGCGCCCCCCTTTTCTTCCATCTCCAGCAACTTGGCCGCTAAACTGGCTAACCAGGGTTGTCGATCGGCATCCGTAAGCGGCTCTCCGCTGCTCATTTTTTCAATATTGGCAGGAGGATGGAAGTCATCGGCATCCAAAAAGGGGATCCCCAGTGCCTGAGACAAGCCCAACCCTAGGGTAGTTTTCCCTGTACCTGACACTCCGGTGACCACTACAAGCATGGGACAAAGGTAACTTTTTGATTTCAACTCTGCACAATTTGGCAGCCCAAGGATTTGCATTTTTAGTGGGCACCCCATTCGATTGAATCGATCCAACAGTTGAAACCCAAAGAATCCATTTGTCCTGCTTCACGCACTAATTTTGGGGCAGGTGATTTTTCCAAGAACTGATTTCCTACCTTTGCTGCTCAATTTCAAGTGCTCATGATTTCAGTAGACAATGTATCCGTCATTCACGGCGGCAGCCCTCTCTTCAGCAACATCACCTTCAACATCAACGAAAGTGATAAAATCGCCCTCATGGGCAAAAATGGAGCAGGGAAATCCACCCTCCTTAAAATTATTGCTGGGGTAAACAAGCCGAGTTCAGGTTCGGTATCTGCCCCAAAAGGATATGTAGTTGCCTATCTCCCACAGCACCTGCTGACTGCAGACGACTGTACGGTCATGGAAGAAGCCTCCAAGGCCTTCGCTTCCTACTTGAGCATGAAATCGGAAATTGATCAGATCAACGAGGAACTCACCGTCCGTACCGATTACGAATCCGAGGAGTACTACAAACTCATCGAGCGGGTATCCGAACTCAGTGAGAAATTTTATGCCATCGAGGAGATCAACTACGAGGCAGCCGTTGAAAAGGTATTGCTTGGGCTAGGATTCCTTCGAGAAGATTTCACACGTTCCACTTCTGAATTTTCTGGAGGTTGGAGAATGCGCATTGAACTTGCAAAGATTCTATTGCAAAACCCAGACCTTATCCTTTTGGATGAGCCCACCAACCACCTGGATATTGAATCCATCCAATGGCTGGAAGATTTTTTGTTGACCAAAGCCAAAGCCGTGGTGGTCATCTCTCACGACCGCGCCTTTGTAGACAACATCACCTCTAGAACCATTGAGGTAACCATGGGCCGCATTTACGATTACAAGGCCAAGTACAGCCACTACTTGGAGCTTCGAAAGGAGCGAAGGGAGCAACAACAGAAGCATTACGAGGAGCAGCAACGATTTATAGCCGATACCACACAATTTATTGAACGGTTTAAAGGTACCTACTCCAAGACCTTGCAGGTGCAGTCAAGGGTAAAAATGCTTGAAAAGTTGGAGATTGTAGAAGTCGACGAAGTGGATACTTCTGCCTTGAAACTTCGATTCCCTCCTTCTCCTCGCTCGGGTAAATACCCGGTGATTGTAGAAGACATGAGCAAGAGCTATGGGGACCATGTCGTGTTTAACCAAGCCTCCATGACCATCGAACTAGGGCAGAAGGTAGCCTTTGTTGGAAAAAATGGAGAGGGAAAATCCACCATGATCAAGGCCATCATGGGGCAGATTGATTTCAAAGGAAAGTGCGAGTTGGGGCACAATGCCATGATTGGCTACTTTGCTCAAAACCAAGCTTCTCTCCTCGACGAAAGCTTGAGCATCTTCGAAACAATCGATCAACTAGCGGTAGGAGAGATTCGTACGAAGATCAAAGATATTTTAGGCGCCTTCATGTTTAAGGGGGACGACATCAACAAAAAAGTGAAAGTACTTTCTGGAGGAGAAAAAACCCGTTTGGCCATGATCAAACTCCTCCTACAGCCGGTCAACCTCCTGATTCTGGATGAACCGACTAACCACTTAGATATGAAAACCAAGGACATCATCAAAGATGCGCTCAAGGCCTTTGACGGCACGCTTATCTTGGTGTCTCACGATCGAGACTTCTTGGATGGCTTGGCCACCAAGGTCTTTGAATTTGGCAACAAGCGGGTACGTGAACATTTTGAAGACATCAATGGGTTCTTGCGGAACAAGAAACTTGAAAATTTACGCGAGGTAGAGCGCAAGTAACTGGGAAAGCGTACAAAGTACCAGGTACGAAGTATTACCTACGGCAGACGGGTTTAAGCTAATGTCGAATTTCGAACGCTGAATATCGAACGTTGAACTAAGTAAACATGGAACTCGGCCAGCAGAATCCGTCTTGACTCTTGCAGCGTCTTAGTATTTGGTACATTATACCAAATTTTTTTAATGTCGAATCTCGAAAGCTGAATGTCTGAGTTTGACCTGAAAAATAGGCTAAAACCACATAGGACCCTAGAAAAACAAGATTTCTAGGGTCCTATGTGGTTCTTTTTTTGTCTGGCTACTTACAACTTATGCTATTTCTCGGCTCTTGCTTCTTGCAGTCTCGTGGTACATTGTACTTGGTGCTTAGTACATACTTCGCAAATGTTTATCTGGCGTAGTTGACCGCACGCATTTCCCGAATTACAGTCACCTTGATTTGGCCTGGATACTGCATTTCTTTTTCGATTTTTTGGGAGATGTCGAAGGAAAGTTGTCCTGCCTTCTGGTCGTCAACATTGTCTGCATCAACCAGGATTCGCAACTCTCTACCTGCCTGCATGGCAAAGCATTTGTTGACCCCGTCAAAGTTCAAGGCAAGTTCCTCCAATTCTTTCAGGCGCTTCAC
>JACCDO010333878.1_pt1 | contig 20318 bp, 5 predicted proteins | sample 7446101 | NCBI WGS metagenome assembly JACCDO01 (sample SAMN15323440, study PRJNA562643) | freshwater metagenome | isolation source: river surface water | place: USA:Blue River Watershed | collected 2017-08-16
AGCTTTTGGGGGGAGAGCATGCCGAAGATCAAAAACTAGATGAAGAAGGGTTTAGGGCTTTGGTCAGAGCTGGGGAAAGAGATAATATTATCAGTAAAAATGAAAAAGATCTGATTTGTAATGTTTTGGATTTTGGTGATAAAAAAGTTCTTCAAATGATGACACCTTGGGATAAAGTCGCTTATATCGATTATCACAGCACAGTAGAAGAAGTCTTAAATTGTGTGAAAAGCAATCATCATAGCCGTTTCCCAGTATTAGATGGACAACAAGTCAAGGGAATGATTTATGCCAAAGATATATTGGCGCATCGTTGGGGTTTGGCAGATTTAAGCGATTGGAAAGAGAATCATATTAGACCTTTACATTCTCTATCATCCATTTCATCTCAAATGTTGGCATCAAAACTATTAGAGAAATTTAAGGCAGACAAAGTGCATTTGGCTGTCATTCGGGATGAACAACAAAAACCTATTGGGATTTGCACATTAGATGATCTCTTGATCAATGTATTTGGTCCCATTAAAAACGACAATCACAGCGAGGTTAAATAAATGGAACTGATTTTAGATTTTCTGCCTTGGATTGTTGTTGGGATTTGTATTTGTGGAGAAGCTTTTTTTGCTGCGTCTGAACTTTCGATTTTGTCAGCAGATAAGATCAGCCTTGAAGCTTTGGCTGAACAAGGTAATTCTTCTGCCAAAAAAGTGCTTTGGTTTAAAGCTGAACCCAGTCAATTATTTGGCACAACATTGCTTGGTACCAATATCAGCATGGTCACTGCCTCTACCATTGCATCTTTAACTCTCATTCAATCAGACCCAGAACATGGTGAATTTTGGGCGATGTTGATTATGTCGCCATTGGCTTTGATGGGGGGAGAGATTGTGCCTAAGAGTATGGCTCAAGCCAAAGCTTTGACTTTTGCATTACTCTTAGCCAAACCACTGTCTTTATTTAATAAGGTATTAACACCAGCCATTTGGCTTGTGCGCAAATACACTGATTTGATTTCCAAAGTATTGAAATATGATAAGTCTCAAAATAAGGGTGTAAGCAGAGATGAATTTATCTATTTGGTAAAGGAAGAAGGAGAAATCGAAGAAGATGAAAGAGAATTGATTTCTAGGATTATGGAGTTTAATCAAAGTACAGCAGAAGAAATTATGATTCCTTTGGCAGAAATGGTAGCAATTCCCAAGAATAGCGATATTAAAACAGCTGTGGCTTTGATTAAAGATGAAGGTTTTTCAAGAATCCCAGTCTATGAAAATAGAATTGATCAAGTGGTGGGGGTGATCTATCATTTGGATTTAATGCATGCCGAATCAGCCGATGAAAGCATAGAATCTTATATCAAACCTGTACTCTTTGTGACAGAAAACCAAGTGTTGAGTGATATGCTGCAATTCCTACAAAAATCGAGTTCATCTTTGGCCATTGTGGTAGACGAATTTGGGGGGGCAGTAGGACTCATTACTCTAGAAGATGTGATTGAAGAGATTGTTGGCGAAATCGAAGATGAGTATGATCAAGAAGTAGAATATTTTGAGAAAATCGGTGAAGGCGAGTATATCGTAGAAGCAAAGATGAGCATAGAACTCCTCAATGCAAGATTTCATCTCGATATTCCAGAATCAGAGAATTATGAGAGCTTGGCAGGTTATATTTTGGAAGAATTTAAGAGATTACCTCAAGTCAATGAATATCGTGTTTCCGAGAGAAATGACCAATTTATTGCCTATGAAGTCAGTGAAAGAGCAATAGAAAAAGTAAAAATTATCATTCACCCAGATCATAGAATAAGCTAATTTCCCATAGGAAAGAAGAATTGCTATTGATGATTTTTGTGGCTTATTTATTTGACAATTTGTTTTAAAATCAATGATTTCATCGTATTTATTAGGAATAATTAGATCATTAAATCATTAAATTTATTATATTTTATATTTTAATTGGCTGATGATTTCTGTGCAAAAGCATAATAAGAAAATTTAATATACAAAAGGAAGTCAAGATTGAACACAAGTTTTAAAATATCGATTCAAAAACTAAGGCATCATCTATTGCACTTTGGTTTTATTCTATTTTTAGGTTTATTGAGTATTTCATGTGAAGACGATCCTAAACCACCAAGCGCTGTGATCTCTCAAGTAGATGAATTGATTAAGGTCAGAGAATGGTTGCCTTTAAAAGGGGATGAAAGCAAGAATCCCAAAGGGGTAGCTGTGGATTTGGAATATCTTTGGCAAATCAAACTCAAACCCAATGGCAGTGAAGCATATTTCAATGATGCACATTTGATGAATCCAGCGATTTATTTGGATTTAATTGGGGATTATGAACTCTCTCTGATTGTGAAAAGTGGAAAACTTTCAAGTGCAGAAGTAAGTGTACAAATCAAAGCTGGACCTTGTGGGGGACAAGCCCCTGTTTTAGGTGATTTGATGCAATTTCCATCTCAAGCTGGGGTAGGTCGTTTGGTTGAATTATTTGTGCCTAGCAATGACCCTGATCTATCTACAGATTGTGGGAATACTGAAGAAGAACAGTTTATTGAAAGTGGGAGTGCCCCTTTTTCGATTTCACATAGAAATTATGATCTTGAGTACCAATGGCGTTTGATTTCCAGACCTGTGGGCAGTGAAGTTGTATTAGAAGAAGATCAAAGCATTACCCCCCATTTGATCCCTGATGTTTCGGGGACTTATTTATTTGAATTGAGCGTACAAGATCGAAATGCTGATCAAGCAGAGCCTAAGATTTATGCGTTAGAAGTCAGTGCTTGTGGAGAGGGCAAACCCAGTGTAGAAGGCATAGAGATTGTGTCTGATACTCAATTGATCAATCGTCCGATTTCTCTTGTACCAAGGGTCATAGATGCAGATGAAGCAGAAGGTTGTGCTCAACCCCAAAGTTATACTTATGATTGGCGTTTTGTGGCTGTACCAGCTGGTAGTTTGGCTAGTCTCAATGATGTCTCTTTATCTTCTCCTAGTTTCAGTGCAGATATCCCTGGAACTTATCGTTTGTCTCTCAAAGTCAGCGACCAGAGTCAGCGTGTTTCTGAACCAGCGTATGTAGATGTTGTGATTTCTGATTGTGGGACCAAAGCGCCAGTGATTTCTCAAATTTCAGTGACTGATTCGATTCGAGTAGGAGATACAGTGAGTTTGAGTGCTGATGTTATTGATGAAGATGCTAATATGGATACTTGCCAAATCGATCAACGCCTTTTTTATCAATGGACTTTAATCGCATTACCAGCAGGAAGTCATGCAAGTTTGAATCGAAATGATGCGATGAATCCATCAATGATGATCGATAAAGTGGGAGAATATCAAGTGAGATTGCTAGTCACTGATGCCCAAAATCATCAAAGTATTCCTTATGATTTTAGTTTTACTGTAGGTGAATGTGGTGCTTTTGCCCCAACAGGTAATATTGCATTTGTGCCTTCAATTCCTGTGGTGGGTAAAGCTGTAGCATTAAAGGTAGATATCAGGGATGAAGATATCAATTGTGGTTTAATGCCTACACATGATGTTTTATGGTCTTTAAATGCTGTTCCAGCTGGAAGCAACACAAGTTTAAGCGATATCCGATCTTTAACACCTAGCTTTATGGCTGATTTACCAGGGAATTATGAGGTATCTGTGCGCATTACAGATAATCGCCAATTAACTCAACTTGTGTCTATGACCATTACTGTTTCAGAATGTGGCAGTAGAACACCTACCATCGATGTCATTGATCATTTACCGATGACACCAGGGGTAGGCAATCAAGTAGTGATCAATGCAAATGCTGTAGATCTAGATCATCTCGATGATTGTATCGCCTTACAAATCAATGCAGATCGTGAATTATATGATCTACATGATGAAGGTGGGGCTTTTGGCGGTGATATCGGCGGTGATATTGGCGGTATTGCTGGGGCTATGGCTGGACAAACAGGAGGGGATGCTGTATTGGATTTACCAAGCGCACCAGCATTAATATATCATTGGCGTTTGGTATCTGCACCGCCAGCAGCATCATTTGAGATCAATGATTCTTTATCACAATTGACCTTTACACCAAGTAGATCAGGTGTTTATCGATTTGAATTGGTTGTTATGGATGAAACTGGCAGAAGGACTATGCCATTGATTCATGAAGTGGATGTAAGCACTTGCGGTGAAGCTCAACCTGAAATCATCGATTTAAGGCTATCCACCAATCAACCTAGACCCAGAGTTCCATTTCAAATCAATGCACAAATCGTAGATACAGACGAGCAATGTGGAGATGAAGCAAATTATAGATATGAATGGGTATTGCTAGAAGTTCCTTTAGCAAGTACAGCTACAATCTCCCAAGCGCAATTAATGAGTCCTAGCTTAACAGCCGATTTACCTGGGCGTTATGTGGTGAGATGCTATGTTACTGATCCTAGGGGTTTACAAAGCTTTAAGGATATCACCATTGAAGTAGGTCAATGTGGTTCTTTCCGTCCAAGCATCACAGCAATCAATTACAATCTATTCCCCCAATCCAATCTCCCTTATGTGGGATCAACCATAGAACTCAATGCAAATGTCAGTGATCAAGATTTATCCATAGAAGGTTGTGATGTGGATCCTAGATTGACTTATGATTGGCGTTTTATCACTAAACCCATTGGTAGTATGACTGAAATGAGTGCAAACAATGAAGTTTCACCTAGTTTTAGTGCTGATGTTGCGGGAGAGTATGTGATTAGACTTGTGGTGAGAGATGCAGATGGGTTTGAGAGTCAATCATTTGATCAAAGCATTACTGTTGATATTTGTGGAAGTAGAGCGCCCACGGCAACTGCAAGTTATCTACCAGCGCAACCCAATGCTGGCGATCTGATTGCAATCTCATTAGATGCAAGAGATTTAGATATCGATTGTATCACTCCAGTCTTGACTTATGCTTGGCGCTTTATCGAAATGCCAGCAGGAAGCAGAGTTGTTTTGCAACAACCATCTTCATTGACACCTAGCTTTACTGCTGATCTTCCAGGGACTTATCGTTTGATTTCTATTGTTACAGATGAAACAAATCGTAAATCAGAACCAGTGGAAATGACGATTACTGTGAATGAATGTGGTAGTAATGCTCCTATCATCAATAGTGCTTTCATCACACATCAACCAAGCACAGTTAATGCTGGTCAAAAAGTAGAACTCAATGCACTCTTAGCGATTAGTGATGCTGATTCTGCTTGTGGCATCAATGAATCATTCCAATACAGTTGGCATCTCAGCCAAGCCCCAGCTGGGAGTTTGGCTGTGATTTCTTTGGCTGACACAGTCAATCCTAGTTTAACTGTAGACTTACCAGGTGATTATGAATTAGAGCTCGTGGTGACGGATCATCGTGGCTTTGAAAGTGCAAAGGGCAAATATCGCTTTACTGTGGGTTCTTGTGGACTTGCTGCCCCTGTGGTTGTGGCAAGTGCGAATCGTACCCAAACGTATACTGGTGCTTTGGTTTATCTCTCTGCTTTAGTGAGCGATGCTGATCGTGTTTTGCCTTGCCAAGAAAGCGAAAGCTATACTTATGAATGGACTTTTGATCAAATTCCAGCTGGGAGTAGTGCTAGATTCAATGTGAGTCAAGCGCAAACACCAAGTTTTATCACAGATGAACCCGGGACGTATATCGTTAAAGTCATCGTTCAAGATAGTAGATCCAATCGTTCTCAAGCATCTACCATTGAAATCACAGCCAACAATTGTGGAAGCAATGCACCTACCATCGATAGTCTTTCTAGTTTAACAATCAATCCCAAAGTTGCGTTTCCTGTGGCACTTCAAGGGGTTGCCAGTGATGCGGATAATTTGATCGATTGTGCTTTAAATCAAAGTTTGAGTTATCAATGGCGTATCATCAATGCCCCAGCTGGCAGTGAAGCTGTTTTACTCAACGCAAATACAGATCGCCCATCCCTCATCCCTAATGTTGCTGGCAATATCACAGTAGAAGCGATGGTCACAGATAGCACTGGTTTAACAACCAGCCAAACACTCTCTATTAATATTTCCGCTTGTGGCGCACAACATCCTAGTATTTCTGCCACCTCTTCTACAAATGCAAGTAATGCAAATGTGCTCATAGATCTCAATGCCACAATCACAGATGATGATAATTTGGTGCCTTGTTCTTTAAACCAAAGCTTTCATTATACTTGGCAATTATTATCTCGCCCCTTAGGTTCTTCTGCTCAAATCCAAGGCAATGGTTTTAGCAATGCTCAATTCACCCCAGATATCGCTGGGAATTATGTGGTTTCTGTGATTGGTAGCGATAGTAATGGTTTATTAAGCAATGAGTTTATGCTCAACCCTATTACAGTGAATGCTTGCGGCAGTGCCAAGCCAGTGATTAACTCTATCACAAGTAGTCCAGCATCTTTGGTTCTTGGGAAAGCTGTACAACTCATGCCCACCATTTCCGATACAGATACCCAAGCACCTTGTTCTATTGCCCAAAGTTTTAGTTATCATTGGCGCTTAAAGCAAGTACCTGCTGGCAGTTTGGCGATGTTAAACCAAAATGAGATTGAAGCACCTTCATTTACACCCGATATTGCTGGTAATTATCTCTTTGATTTACAAGTCAGCGATCAAAATGGGCATTTGAGCGATTTGTTTGAAAAAACAGTGACTTTGGGGACTTGTGGTTTACAAGCACCTGTTGCTCAAATACAAATGACTGCTCCAGCGAATTTACCTTCAGGTTCTAATGTGAATCGGGGTGCAATCGTACAATTCAATGGTAGTAATAGCAGTGACCCAGATAGTCTTTGTGGTGTCAGTGCTAATCTTTCTTATCAATGGATTTTATTGAGAACACCAGCAGGGTCAAATGCAACCCTACAATTAAGCAACGGTTTAACACCTTGGTTTTCAGTGGATTCTGTTGGAAGCTATGTTGTGAGACTTGTGGTAAGCGATGGATTATTTAATAGCACTGCTACTGATTTTACCATTAATGGCATTTAATCAAATTTTAATGATTGATACAGCGGAGCTAATCATGTTTGACGCTCAACAACAAAAAGAGCCAGATTTTCATCAGCATAAACCAGCAAATATCATTGTGCTACTTCTCTTGTCTTTGCTTTCCATGCTTTATTCTTGTGAAGATACAGTAAAACCATTGACGCTAGAACTGTCTGTTGAACAAGAGGTCATTGCTTTAGGACAATTGATTCAAATCAAGAGCATTACTTCAGAAAAAGCCAGTATTCAATGGTCAATCATTGAAAGACCCAATGGGAGTATAAATCAAATTCAAGGTTTATCGATCAGTGAGGGGGAAATCGCTAGTTTGATTCCTGATGTTTTAGGGCGATATACGATTTCTGCGATGGCAACAAGTGCTTCTCAAAAAACAGCCAAAGCAACCATGTCTATAGATGTGCTTTGTCAACCGCCTACTTGGCAAATTGCATTGGCATCCAATAGTAACTTTGAAGGTCTTATCGGTAAAAGTACAGAAATTCGAGCTGAGCTTAGTGCTATCAAACAAGAAGATTGTGGTGAAATTGAACCTTTGGATGCGATTGTGAATTGGCGTTTACTCGATAAACCTGTTGCCTCCCAAAGTAATCTCATACCCATAGCCCAAACAGTTCAAAGGCTAGATATCGATCAATTAGGCACTTACTTGGTACAAGCCACAGTGAGTGATGCGCTTGGCAGAAGTCAAAGTGTAGAAGCAAGTATTAAAGCTGAATGTGGTCATCATGCACCTACCATTACATTAAATGCAATCCCTCAAGCAAATATAGGACAAGCGATTTCTCTCTCTGCTGAAGTATCAGATGAAGATGAATTATGTGGCTTAGATCAAGAGATCTCTCTTCAATGGCGTTGGAAAGAAAAACCAGCATCAAGTATGGCTGAATTCCAACAAACTCAATCGCTTACTCCTTGGTTTATAGCAGATCTTCAAGGGAATTATGTCGTTGAGCTTGAAGCGATGGATCCTGAAGGCAACAAGAGTACAGCCCAAGCAATGATCGCAGTAAACCCTTGTGGTAGCCATGCACCAGTGATCAATAGTATCGATTATCAACCCAATTCATTATTGATTGGAACCCCTATTCAATTATTTGCCAATTATATGGATTTGGATCAAGAAGAACCTTGTGTTTTAGAAGGAAGCCATCGTTTGCGTTGGTATACCAAGAAAGCACCATCATCTAGTATTGCAATGCCTACACCAGAAATCGGTACTCAACCCTTTTTTACCCCAGATGCCGTGGGTTTATATGAAATTGGTTTAGAAATCATCGATGAAAATGGACATATCGCACTTGGACATATTGATTTTCAAGTAGGGGCATGTGGAAATGCTGCACCCACAGTAGAACTCTTGTTGAGTCCCAATGAAATTGCTGTCACTGATGTTGTGCGTATTGAAGCAATTGCCAATGATATCGATGAAGAATGTGGGTTAATTGAAGAGATTTTCTTGAAATGGCGTGTGCTTTCTCAACCTACTGCTTCTCAAGTGTTAGACCTTTCTAATGAACTTACCAGCATGACTTCATTTTCCTTTACTGCAGATGTCGTTGGTGTATACCAAATCGAAGTCACCCCTGTCGATCAAAGCGGTAGAATCGGTCAACCCAAAATCGCACAAATCAATGTATCAAATTGTGGGCGTCTCTTGCCTAAGATCAATGCATTTCAAGTTCAACAGCATCATATCGCAGTTCAAAGCCAAAGCGATGGTCGGGGTTTTGAACTTTTATCTGGGATAAGAATCGATACACCTTTGGTGATCTACCCAGAAATCGAAGACCCTAATCTTGCTTGCGGGAGAATGAGCCCCCCATTAAGATATGAATGGACGCTGAGTGCTAAACCTTTAGAGAGTGAAGTTCAAATCGATGATCATCAAGTCACTTTCTTAGATTTAAGCCTAGATCGCTTGGGTGAATATCAAGGGACATTGAAATTGATCAATGATGTGGGTGGGTATACAGAAAAGACTTTTGTGATCAATACCAGTGCATGTGGTACAGCAAGTCCACTGATCGAATGGACAACTGCAGATCAACCCTTTTTCTATACCCAATCCCCTATTCCTTTATCGATCAATATCACAGATATGGATCGTTTTGGCGATTGCCAAATGAATCAGGATTTTGATCTTCATTGGTCTTTGATCGCTTTACCTGTTGGCAGTCAAAGTCAATTGCCTTCAACCCAAGCACTCAATCATTGGTTTATTCCAGATTTGCCTGGGCAATATACAGTAAGAGTAAGTGCAACTGATCCTCAAGGCAATACCAGTATGATTGAAAAAACCCTCAATGTATTGTCTTGCCATCAACAATTCCCCGAAAATCTAAGCATTAGCATCAATCAAGATCAAAACCCCAATCTTGTCAGCAATAGACCTATTTCTTTGAGCGCACATTGGGATACCCCTATTGCTCAACCCAATTGTATCACAACCCCACCCCCACAGTTCAATCTCTCTTGGCAAATCATCGATAGACCCATAGGAAGCAGGATCGCACTCAATGATTCAATAGGGAATGCGCCTTGGTTGATCCCAGATGTGCCAGGGGTGTATGTAGTAGAAGTTGCTTTAAGCGATGCCACTGGCTTAATCACAATCAAAGAAAGCCAAAATATTGAGATTGTCAGTTGTGGTGCATTTAAACCTGTTGTACATCTTGAATCATCTCGTCAACAAATCAATAGCAATCAATTGATCAATATAGAAGCAGTGGCATCCACTGAAATCCCAAATTGTGTTCTTGATCAAGCGAGTGATCTACACTATGAATGGCAAGTCATTTCATCTCCAGCCAATGCAATATTCACAGATGTATCGCAAATTAAAACATCGATGTTAGCTTGGCAAGCCAATACAGCTGGACATTATCTGATTTCTGTCACTGTGACTGATGCTCAAAACAGAGTGAGTTTACCAGCAGTCATCGATATGGAAGTATTGGATTGTGGGGGTTTTGCACCTCAAATCGATGCATTACAAGTCAATGGCACTTTGCTACCTCAAAACCCATTACAATTCTCTGCAATTGCCAGTGATCCCAATGCATTATGTAATCTCTCTCAACCCTTTTCTTATCGTTGGCGTTTTTTAAAGACCCCAAGCCAATCCAATATCGCTTTCCCCCAAAATCTAGAAACACTAGTATCACCACAAATGATTTTGGATGAACCTGGTGATTATGAAGTTGAATTGCAATTGACCAATGATTTGGGCTTAGTCTCTCAAAAAACATTGGGATTTACCATTGGTTCTTGTGGAAGCCAATTGCCAGTTGCCAAAATCAAAATAGACCCTCAAACACCCACTTTGGTTGGACAAATCATTACCCTAGATGGCAGTGAAAGTTTTGATCCAGATGCATTATCCCCTTGTCTACAAGATGGCAATCTTTCATTTCATTGGCAACTCGATCAAGTACCAGCTGCTTATCAAGCACAACCATCTTTGATCGGTAAAAAACCTTGGTTATATCTACCTATTGCTGGTACTTATCGTGTTTCTCTGAGAGTGACTGATCAAAGTCAACAACAGAGTTTGATGACAACTTTGACTTTTGATGCTCAAGGTTGTGGTGATCAATCCCCAGTGATTGATGAAATTAAGCTAGATCATCAATCTCCTCAAGTAGGTGAGAATCTATTTTTAAGCGCTATTGTCTCAGATGCAGATATTCAATGCGGTGGTGTCACCCAAGCTACAGTATCTTGGAAGTTGATAAATGCACCAAACGGGATCAATATCGATATCCCTCAAGGATTATCAACATCATTCATCCCAACAGTCACAGGTTTGTATACCATTGAAGCCACTGCCATTTCTGTGGATGGTAAACAAAGCCAAAACCCTAAACAAATCACATTTGAGGTCAATGCTTGTGGTTCATTTACCCCTATGCTTTCACTCAATCTCAAGCTTCAAGAAAACCAATATTTCCCTACCACTCAACAACGCATTGCGATCCAAGCCCAAACTTCAGATGCAGATGAATTAGGGGCTTGTGCTTTAACCCAAACAAGAGCTGTTGCTTGGCGTTTGCTCTCTCAACCCATCAATAGTAATCTTCAATTCAATATCGATCCTACCCAAGCATTGCCTAATGAAAAAGCAACTCAATCCGCGATTAGTTTTGAAGCGACCATGATTGGGACTTATCGTTTTGAAGCCACAGTCACAGATCAAAGCAATCTTTCCCAAAGCAAAATCATCGATGTGAATATCGAAAATTGCGGAGATATCCCACCAGAAATTCAATCGATTCATCTCAGTCAAGGTCCTTATCAAATTGGACAAACCATAGATATCAGCGCAGAAATCGCAAGTTTAGGTTCTTCCTGTCTGAATCAAAACATCTTGCCTTCTAGCACTTGGCAATGGTATTTGATCAGACCCAATCAAAGTGTAAGCACCTTAGTAGGTGGTGATCAAAGCACTCAACAACTCATCCCAGATCGAGCTGGTACTTATACCATTTCAGCCGTATTGATCTCTAGTAATGGACAAATCAGCGCCAAGAAGTCCATAGAGATCACAGTGGTTCAATGTGGTGATCAAATCCCAATCATTGATAGCCTTTCAAGTATACCCCAAAATCTAAGCCAACTCGCCATCGGTCAAACCCTAAGTTTTAGCATCAATGGCAGAGATCCAGATCAAGATTGTGGTCAAGGGAGTAGATTGATTCCTCAATGGAAATTGCGTGCTGTTCCTATTGGTTCTCAAGCGATCTTAAATGATACAACGAGTTTTACAGCTCAAATCACCCCAGATGTTGAAGGGGAATATGTGATTGAAGCGAGATTAGCGGAAGATCAAAATCCTCAACAACTCAGTTTAAGCAAAGAACTGAGATTTGTGGTGGGTAATTGTGGGCACTTAGCCCCCAAAGCATTGATTCTCTCTCAGTCACCTAAGAGCATTCCAGCATCTAATCAAGTCAGTGCGAATCTATATGGTTGTGAAGGAGCTTCTTTTATTCAACTCGATGCCAGTGCAAGTGAAGATCCTAATATCAGTTGTGGATATCGTGGGACTTTAAAATACACTTGGCAAGTGGTAGAACTATCACCAGGTTTATCTGTATCTCTCCTAGGCAGTCAATCCCAAACACTTAATCTTTCTGCATCACCAATGACAGCGAGTCAAACCTCAACAATCAAGGTGAAATTAACAGTAGAAAATCAATTGGGATTAAGATCAGAAGCAATCGCAAATATCAATGTTCTTGCTTTAAATCTCCCTCATACCAATACCATTAACCCAAGCTTTTTTTGTGGTCAAGCACAAGCCATCACATTAACAGGGAACAATTACTATCGTTATCAAGGTCAATTGCCATCTGTTCAAATCGGCAATTTTGAGATACCAGCCACATCTGTCAGCAATTGTACCACAGTGATTGCTGGAGAACTCGATCAATGCACCCAATTGTCTGTCACCATTCCAGCGGGTTTAAGCGCTGAATTATATGAAACCAAAGTCAAAAATCCCTATCCATTGGCATGTATTGATCGTCAACCCCCGTCAGCCTTTGTACTGAGTGCCCCCAAGATCGATATGCATATGCCTTCACCGATATGTAGGGGACAATTTAATGGACAAATCACTTTGACGGGATCGGGTTTCCTTAAAGTTTTAAGTCCCATTCAACAAACACAAATCACAGTGAATCAAACAGCTGCTGTAAACACCCAAATCACCCAATGCGAAAATAGCTCTAATTTTGCTTTATGTACACAAGCAAGTTTTGAACTCCCAGTGAGCCAAAAAGATGTTGCCAATCTTAATATTAAACTAGCAAACCCAAATCCAAGTGCATGTTTACCCCAAGATTTGGAAGTACAATATCTCGTCAAACAATCTGAACCTCCATTGATCAATGATATTATCCCCAAGAAAATCTGCGATCAAGGTGGAAGTTTGGATTTAATTGGTGACCATTTTGAACCCAATATGACAGTTGCTTTGGGACCTTATTTGGCAGATCGTGTGGAAAATACCAATGGCGAACAAAGAGTAAAAGCAACTTGGACTGTTCAAGATACACCAAGAATGCAACCCAATCTCTATCAAATCACAGCGAGAAACCAAACTGGGTGTTCAACCACATCTCCGATTTTGGTCAGAGTGACTGAAGGGCCAGTCCCATTCTTTGTGGATCCCCCCATTGTGTATAATGGCATTACTCTACAAGCGACAGCATATCTCGGTAATCTCTTTGGTGGCAGTGTCAGTAGAGTTCAAATCTCTACGTCTCAAGGGAATCCTATCGATTTGGATTTTTCTTTTGATCCCAGCAAACCAAGCCAAATTAAATTGATTATTCCAGCCGGTTTAACACCCGGTGTATATGGCATTACCCTATTTGATGATGTGAATTGTCCGGGTTCTACACCTGGTCTATTAAAGGTCACCAACAAACTAGGCTTAACCATCTCTTCATTTGATCCCCCATTTGCATGGACTCAAGGTACCACGCCAGTCACAGCTTATGCAGATGCAAGAACACCATTTATCCCCACACCTCGTAGTTATCTCACCCCATCTCCAGGTAATCAATGTACTCTCGACCAACAATGTGCTCAAAATCAAGTATGTAGACAAGGACGCTGTACCAATACTTGTAATAAGACAGATGATTGTCTAAGTGGTCTTGCTTGTTCTGCACATGCTTGTGTGCCTCAAGCTGCTGAATTAAAGGCGAGTAGTTTAAGAAGTGTCACAGAATTACAAGGAATTATTTCTTCGGGTTTTGCACCAGGTGAATATGACTTGGTCACAGTAAATCCAAATGGGGATGTTGGTTTATTGAGTAAAGCCATTAAGATCAATATCAACCCACCCCCTCAAATACAAGCTGTAAGTCCTGGTTCTTGGAAAATCAATGAACCAGCTTTGCCAGTTCAAATCAGTGGTACAGGATTTAGTAATGTTTCAGTAAAAGCGACTTGTTTAAGCAATGGTCAAAGCACTCAATATGCATTGACAGTGATCAGCCAAAGCAGTAGTTTAATCGATACAAGAATCGATACTGGTTTATTGAGCGCTAATGTTGTGTGTTCGATGAGAGTAAGCAATGCAGATGGATCTTATGATGATTTTTCACCATTGACCACAGTAAACCCATCTGGGAATTTTGTCTCTTTTAGTCCAGAAGCCAATTTACCCCTGAATGCTGCCCGAAGATTGCCAACAGTAGTGGCTGCCCAAATCCCAAATTCATCCCTTTCATTATTTATGATTGGTGGTGATCTAGGGAGTGATAACACGGCTTTAGATGATACCTATACCAGTCAAATCGATGGTTTTGGGAAATTAGGCTCTTGGCAACAATTACCTACAAGATTACCTACAGGTTTAACCCATAGCCAAGCATTGAATATCGATCGATTTATCTATGTGATTGCTGGGATGAAGTCCACAGGGCAAGCGAGCAATCAAGTCCTAAGAGCAGAGATTTTGGATCCTTTGTATGTGCCCCAAATTTCAGAAGTGGATTTTGAGTTTGATGAAGCGATTGATGGCTTAAATACGGGTGTTTATTACTATCGTATTACTGCAGTATATGGCATAAATGATCCCAATAATCCCAATGGTGAAAGTTTAGCATCTGAGCCCCAACCAGTCTTTGTACCAAATATCCCTATCGGCGTCAGATTAGTCTTAACATGGACTTCTTTAGCAGATGCTGTGGGTTATCGTATTTATCGTAGCCCAACACCAGATTTATTATTAGGACAAGAAGAGTTAATCGCTCAAGTACCTGCAAATGTTTTAACATTTAGCGATGAAGGTTTTAGTCCTATTTCTCAGCAAAAACCCTTGAAACAAGGCACTTTGGGCAATTGGAAACAAGTTGCCCTACTCAACACCACCAGAGCCCAACACGCTTCTGTGGTTGCCCCAGACCCAGTGAATCCTCAACAATATCATGTTTATACTTTTGCTGGTTTAGCGGATGGGGTAGCGAGTAGAGGTTATGAGCATTTCTCTGTAGATAATACTTATCCTAGAGCCCAAGTGATTTCTGGTGTAAGTAGTTTTAATAATGTGTTGAGTGTAAGTAGAACAAAATTAAATGCTTTGGTTGCCACACCCCAAGAAGCCAGTCTTTTATCCTTAGGTACAGCGCCTAAAAAAGCAGTGATTTATGTATTGGGTGGTGATAATACAAGAACAGTAGAAGTGGCAGAAGTGCTCAGTAATGGTCTTTTATCCCCATGGGTTGCCACATCTGATATGTCTAGAGTGAGATTTGGTTATGCGGCAGGTATTGCGAATAATACTTTATTAACCGTATGTGGTCAAAATGGAAGTGCCAGCACAACAGCAGAAAAAGGTGAGATTTGTGGTTTAAATTGTGCGCCAAGTGTTGAGAATATCTCTCGTTGGTCAGCCCTAGGTAATACTGGTGCACTCAGAAATTGTGTCAATCCAGGTTTTGCTTCAGCAAAGGGATTTTTCTATTTAATCGGTGGTGGAGATAATAGTAATGCGATTACCAACAAGATTGATGTTTCACTCCTAGGTGGTACACCTTAATTAAATCAAACTTGAAATCCAATTTTGTAGCGCATTTGGACCAATGATCATCCCTTCAATCGCAGCCAACGCAAGAAAGGGACCAAAAGGTAAAACCATATAACTCTTCTCATTTTCGTATAATCCCACTTCATTAAATTGTTCATCTAATTCTTCTGTGGTCATGGTTAAACCATTATCTTTGCCAGTGAATCGACTATACAAATGCGCAATCAGTGCCGCCATTAAACCTTGAATCGAAGAAGCAAATAAAACCCAAGGCAATAATTGCCAGCCCAAGAATAAGCCAATCACAGCTAATAATTTAGCATCCCCCATCCCCATCGCTTCTCTTTTGAAGATCAAAGCACCAATCAACCTAAAGAGTAAAATCACAAGCCAACCGATACAAGCCCCAAAGAGATGATCTAGGGCAAAATAGTTGATTTGAGGTAAACTAAAACTGCCAACAATCCCAATAAAAATCAACAAATAGCTGATTTCATCAGGGATATAAGTATGATCTAAGTCAATAAATGCGACAGCAATCATCCCGTATACAAAGATTTGTAGCCAGAGCCAAAGAAAGATCTGTTCCATGATGATATTTGGGTGATCTGCGATGATCTCTGGAAGTTCGAGATTGATCAACAATGGGTATACATAGAGATAAGCCAAAGCCAATGACCAAATGCCACATAAGAATTCAATGGTTGCATAGCGAGATGCAATGGGTAGATGGCAAGTACTGCATTTGCCTCTTAGGAAGAGATAGCTAAATACTGGTATATTTTCATACCAAGGGATCATTTTGGCGCATTTAGGACAAGAAGATCTAGGTGATACAACAGACATATCTAAGGGTAAACGATAAATCACTACATTTAAGAAGCTTCCCCAACAACTACCCCAAAAATAAGCCATAAAAGAGAATAGAAATAAGATCAAAGGAGATAGGGATAACATATTATTTTACCGTGACTTGACCGATTAAAGCGCGATTTTCATTGTCTTTGAGATTGGTATTTGTATTTTTAATCTTCATCCTAGTGGAACCTTGATATAAACCAGCATAGAATTTAAATCGATCTGCAGTTAAACCCCTTTTCACCATCAAAACATGATCATCCCGAACCAAATCCCCTTTTTTCCAATTGGAAGTAGGGAATAGTCCTTCTACCATTTCATGATCCCCATGTATTCTCTGTCCCATAGAATCGATATGAACAAATACTTTCCAATTGGTTCTCACATCTTGTTTTGCACGCCAAAAGAGAGAGATTTTGAGTTGAGAACCGGATTTGGGATAAAAAGGATCTAAAGCCCAACCTACAAGTTCGATTTGATCTTCAAAATTGATGGGTTCAGGTAATCTATTGATATCATCAGGTAAGTCTTTGAGGAGTGCTTTCTTAATCGGATTAAAATCTTCTTCATCATCTTTGAGTTGATTGGAAATCAATAGCATTTTATAGCTTTCATTGTTTAAGACAGCGAGTGTTTGTTGATTGACACCCCTAAATTCTTTATCGATTTGAGAGAGGTTCTTGCGATCGATCAAAGCAAAGAATCTCTCTTTTTTTGAACTTAAATCCTTAAACTCTTGGCTGGTTAATACCTTTTGATCTCTTAAATAAAATGAGTTTTTACTATCGCTCAGTTGATAAACATACAATGGTTCTTCATTAGATTTTAGGGCTTGATAATGATCGATTAGGCTTTTTTGGCTAAAATGATCTGTTAAGGTTTTGCCCACTAAGATTTGGCTAAAAGCACACCAAAGAATCAATACAACCAAGACTAATCTAAGCCCAGTGATAGGTTGTTTGCTGATTTCGTTGATCCTATCGATGAGATTGCTTTGTTTTAAGAATAAGGGCAATATGGCTTTTTTGCCAAAGAGTTGTATCATTTTCACTGAGAAAACAATGATTAAGATCAATAAAAGATGTACCAATAAGAATTGTATGCCAATGGGTAATACTTCAGTAATTCTCATCAAGGGTGCAATAAAGATCAGTTGAGGTAAACCCGGTGCATAGTAGGGGTACATAAAAATAAAAGTCACCAAGAAAGCAAATAAAATATCGATCCAAAGTTGGGTGGTCAAAGGATTGATACTTTCCAAATATTCTTCACTTTCCAAAGCCTGATAGCCAATGAAATATCTGTAAGATCTGTAATAGAATGCCCAAACGACATATTGAATCGCGAGTATGAATAACTGAGCGCCCACAAATACCATGATGATTTTAGGATTGAGATGAATTGTGCTTAAAAAAGGTGAATCGATGAGTTTCTCAATCACTGGGAATTTGGAGACATAAGAATTGAGATAAGGGAAAATCATCACAATGGCAAAAATACTAGAAATCACAAAACAAAGCCAATGTAGTGTGGGTTTCTTAGGGTTCTTGATGATTTGCATTGCTTTATGCCAAACCATTCTGATGGCTTGAGATTGATAGGCAATGAGTACACCGAGTAGCGCAAAATTCAGCAATCGAGCCAATTTCCAATATTTAAGTTCAGAAGGAAAATCATCTATTTTTTGTCCCACCAGAGATTCGATATAGTAGCGTGGATCATGTTTTAAATTACTATCGAGTAGCGCCAAAAAGAGAATGCTAGTGAGTAAAGGGATTAAACTAGAATGTCCTTGGCTAAAGACCAATTGAAGATAAATGGCAATGGCAATGGCAACAACTGGGGTAGCCATAAAAGCACTTGCCCCAGAAAATGAAGCCAAACTCGCTGGTAATAAAAATCCCAAAACAAATACCATCCCAAGAATCCCAAAGAAGTGATGATCTGCATCATCATCTTTTTGAGAGAGTAAAACAGCAAAAGCTGAAGGGAGTAGGGCAGATAAAGGGAATAAACCAAAGCCGATCAAATGGGTAAAGCTTTGGAATGCAGGTCTATTCTTTTCCACAAAGCTAAAATGAATAGGGTCTTGTAAAATCAATAAAGAAACCCAATTGATATCATCAGGTTGTTTTAAACTCAATCGCCAAATGGTCACTACAAAAATCCCAATCGCACTGAGGGTAATGGTACCAAAAATTCGAGTAGAGATCAGTCCAATGGCATAGAGATAAGCCAAAATCGAAAATGGCACAATAAACCCGATCAGTCCAGTGCTTAAAGCGCTGAGAACCAAGAAAAATGACCCAAAAATCAAGGTAACAAGAGATTGTGCTTGATAATACCTGATATAAAACAGAATGCTTAATGCACAGAATATCCAGCCCATCCCTGAACCAATGATAAATCTACTTGCATAAGACACGCTTGGCATGAGTAAAAATCCAAATAAAGCGATCCAAGCGATGATGGATTGCTTAGTCTTGGTTTTGCTGATTTGGAAGACCAAGGAAGCCATCAAGGAAACCAAGATCATCGATGGTAATCTCATGGCAAATTCATGTTTAAATAGACCAAAAGAAATGGCTGTTAACCAATATCCAAATGGGAGTTCAGGGATATATTGGGGTTGACCAAGATTGACAGTCACAACTTGTAGCCAAGTTTGGTTTTCCCACATATACCCCAAAATTCTTGATACATTGGATTCCCAAGGTTCCCATACGCCCATTTGCCAACTCAATGAAGACAAGCAAATTAGGGCAATCAAAAAGGCAAAAGCGATATGATTGAATATTGTATTCGTGTTTTGCTGATGTTGATCTAATGACATATCGATGACTCTCATATAAATTTTTTTTGAAAGATATAGCTTTTTTCTCAAAAAATGCAAAGGATCAAAGCATTACTTCATCATGCTTTGATCATTAGTTTCCAAAGGGATTCTAAAAGCAGATTCTAAACGGCTTTCAAAACCATTGCCATCTTCTGATCTTCTAAAACATTGCCAAGCGATCACAGCTTCATTTTGATCATTAAAAACCAAACTAGGATTTAATCCACAAATCGCTTCTTCCCCTTGTTCTACCCATTCGATTTCCCATTGGGAAGACCCCACTTCGCTTTGCCAAGCAAAGACTACCCCATCTTCAGTAGGTGTACAATTCTCATCATCTGCCGTACCGCAACGATACCACGCTAAAGCAAGTCTTCCCAATTGATCCACAGCCAAACTAGGCATTTGACCATCATTATATCTCAAATCACCGAGTTGTGTTCTTTGCCAAGCATCTATACTGGCCAATGTGCTTAAATCATTGAGTTCTAGAAGATTTAAGAGTCTTTGTTGGGGATCATAATGGGCGACTACGATTTTTTGTGCTAGGCTTAGGAGAGAAGCTTTACCTTTTTGGGGACCTTTGGCGAGTTGTACTCTTTCCCAAGTGCCATTGATTTTTCGGGTAAGCCATAGTCCTTGTCTATTTCTTTCGCTTTGTACAGCTTCAAAAGGAATTTCATACAAAACCATAGGATTGCCCATCGCATCAAAAGCAGTAGAAATATGGATCCCGGCGCCTTCTCCAAAATCGATGGCTTCATATTGCCAAGCACCATTTTTGCCAATCGCAATTTCCAAATCAGCCCGAGCCAAGTCATCTCTTTGCAAGCCCCCACCATGCACATCTTGATAAGCGATTAAGAAATCACCATTAGGACTCTGAGCAATACTTGGCCAATAGCCTACAACATAACCATAGTCGCTATCGGGTAATCCAGCGCTGGCTTGATTGCTTAGTGTCACTGGGAAATCGAGTTGCCATGATTTGAGCAAGTATTTATTTTCATCAAAACTTTGATTAAGCATACTCTCATCGATGGTA